>Ga0115001_10003326_pt1 | contig 12006 bp, 13 predicted proteins | sample ArcticOcean_MG_C_12_FD_89869 | JGI IMG/M metagenome (GOLD analysis project Ga0115001, IMG submission 89869) | Marine microbial communities from western Arctic Ocean - ArcticOcean_MG_CB8_130 | ecosystem: Environmental > Aquatic > Marine > Oceanic | place: Arctic Ocean: Canada Basin | collected... | reverse complement strand
TCCTAAAGAATATGATAATAAATTAGTTTATTTGATGGGTGTTGATAAAGCTAGATTTAGAAGCCCAGTTATACCCGACTGTGAACTTCATTTAGAAATTGAAGCTATAAGATCTCACGGGAGAGTTTGGAAATATAAAGGTACAGCCAAAGTAGATGGAAAAAGAATGGCTGATGCTGAATGGTCCGCAACTATAGTGGATAAAAAATGATTCATAGTTCTAGTATTATCTCAAAGAAAGCTAAAATTGGTAGTAATGTTAAAATTGGCCCATTTTGTAATATAGGAGATTTTGTTCAACTAGATGAAGACGTTGAATTAATTTCAAATGTACACATTGTAGGAAACACTAAAATAGGAAAAGAAACTAAAATATTTCCTTATGCAAGTATAGGCACAGTTCCACAAGATCTTAAATACAATAATGAGCCCAATAGGTTAGTCGTAGGAGAAAGAAACACGATTAGAGAACATGTAACAATTAATCCTGGAACAGTAGGAGGAGGCGGACAAACAACTATAGGTAACGATTGTTTGTTTATGATTGCTTCACACGTTGCCCATGACTGCAAAGTTGGAAACAACGTTATTATAGCAAACAATGTGCCCTTAGGGGGGCATGTAACGATAGAAGACTCTGTTGTAATTGGAGGGAATTCTGCAGTCCAACAGTTCACCAGAATTGGAAGACTAGCAATGATCGGTGGTATGACAGGTGTATTAAAAGATGTTATCCCTTTTGGACTGTCAATCGGAAACAGAAATTATCTAAAAGGATTAAACTTAGTAGGACTTAGAAGAAAAAATTATGAAAATAAAAAAATAATAGAACTCGACAAAGCATATAAAAAAATTTTTTCATCAAAAAAACTATTTGAAAATATAGATATAATAAAAAATGAATTTGAAAGCAATCCACTTATTGAGGAAGTTATTAACTTCATAGAAAAAGACAAAAAAAGAGCAATCTGTACACCGTTAAACGAAGAGTAAGATGATCGGATTAATATTTGGAGACACGAATCTCCCAAAAGAAATCTTAAAAAAAATTAAAAAAATTAAAGAAAAATATTTAATTATTGACCTAACAAAGCGTAAAATTTTTAGAAAAGATAAAAATTTTAACTCAGTTTCAACTGGTCAAATAGGAAAAATTATAAATATTTTAAAAAACAATAAATGCAAAAAAGTTCTTTTTGCAGGTAGAGTAGATAGGCCTAATTTTTCAAAACTTAAATTAGACTTAAAAGGCATATATTATATGCCAAGAATTATTAAAGCATCTAAAATTGGAGATGCTGCTATTTTGAAAGAAGTTATTAATATTTTTAAAGAAGAAAAAATTAATACTTTAAACTCTTTAATTTTCACTCCTGAACTTGTTCTGTCAAAAGGTGTCCACACTAAAACAAAACCTAATATAGATGATAAAAAAGATATAAAGAAAGCAATATTGACTTTAGGTAGATTGAATAATTATAGCTTTAGTCAAGGTACAGTTTCTAGAAACAACAAGACAGTAGCTATAGAAGGAAATGGTGGAACCCAAATTATGCTTCAAAAAATAAAAAAAAAACAAAAAATATCAAAAGGTGTTTTAGTAAAATTTCCTAAGAAAAAACAAGATCTTCGGGTTGACCTTCCTACGATTGGTCTCAGTACATTAATTCAATGTAAAAAAGTGGGACTGAAAGGAATAGTTTTAAAAAATAAACAAAATGTTTGTTTAGATAAAAAAAAATTAATTAACTTTGCAAATAAACATAAAATGTTTATTGCAGTTATATGAAGAAGATATTTATATTAACAGGTGAACCCTCTGGTGATAAGCTAGCTTCAAAAGTAATATATAAACTCAAAATATTAAATCCAAATATAGAATATTTGTGCTTGGGAGGTGAGAATCTTGAATCTTTAGGAATAAAATCGATTTATAATCTAAAAGAAGTTACCTACCTTGGATTTACTAAAGTATTACTAAATATATTCAAAATTAATAACAAAATAAATAAAGCTGTTGAGGCTATTTTAGAATTTAAACCCGATGTCCTTTTTACTGTCGACAGTCCTGATTTTACCTTAAGAGTAGCTGAGAGAGTAAAGAGCAAAAATTCCAACATTAAAACAGTGCATTATGTTGCTCCCCAAGTATGGGTTTGGAGAGAGGGTAGAGTCAAGAAAATTAAAAAGTTTATCGATCATTTTTTATTACTATTCAGTTTTGAAAAACCTTACTTTGACAAAGAGCAAGTAAGTTGTGAGTTTGTGGGTCACCCCTTATTAGAGTACAAACCAGATGATAAAATTGACATCAATCAACTCGTAGGAAGAAATAAAGCTTTGATATCTATTTTTACTGGGAGTCGTATTTCAGAGATTAATGTTTTAATGCCAATTCTAATAAATTTTATTAAACTAATGGCAGACAAATATAATGATATTACTTTTGTATTTCATTCAACCAGAGAACATAGTAAATTGATTCAGTCCTATATAAAAAAAAGTGACTTAATTAATTGCGAGGTCATAAGTGATGATAAAATTAAAACTCACTTACTGAAAAAATCTATATTTGCTGTTACCAAGTCAGGAACGGTCTCTCTTGAAGTGTGTAATGCTAAAATACCATCTATAATTATTTACAAAACAAATTTTATCAATTTTTTTATAATAAAATTGTTAGTTAAAATTAACTATGCAAACATAATAAATATTGCAGCAAATGAAGAAGTCATACCAGAATTACTACAATCAAATTGCAATCCTAAAAATATTTATAAAGCTGTAAGTAAATTTTTAGAGACACCATCAAAAATGAAGGAACAGATAATAAAAACTGAAACTGTATTGAATAAATTTAAAACAGACAGTTCTTCTTCTGAATTAGCTAGCCGAGCTTTAAATAGGTTTGTTTAATTGCGATTTTGTTGGCACCCAAATTGTACACATTAAGGTAAAAAATACTGTATTTTATCAAATATAAATATACAATAATTGGATAATGGGTTTTTTCTTTGTATTGTTTCTAAGTTTAGTAGTAACTAATGGAAACATACTTAATTTACCTAATGACCTTCAAGTTCTCAAACAAAAAACAGAAGTTGTAGTTAACAAAACTCCAGAAACTAAATCCACAGTACAAGAAATTAAACCTGAACCAGTTAAAGAAGAAATTAAACCTGAACCAGTTAAAGAAGAAATTAAACCTGAACCAGTTAAAGAAGAAACTAAACCTGAACCAGTTAAAGAAGAAACTAAACCTGAACCAGTTAAAGAAGAAATTAAACCTGAACCAGTTAAAGAAGAAACTAAACCTGAACCAGTTAAAGAAGAAACTAAACCTGAACCAGTTAAAAGTGTAACGCAAGAACTAGACACTCAAAAAGATTCAGGAACGAGTTATTTTAGATTAATTTTATATATAATTGGTGGTACTTTAGTAGCTTTCACAGGATTATATTTTTTTTCAAGTAGAAGAAATAGCCAATCAGCGATTAGTAAAGTCGATGCTGACAGAAAAGATATAGAAGAAAATATCACACCAGAAACCTACGAAGAACAACCAGTTGAAGAACCATCTCAACCAGAAACCCAAGAAGAACCATCTCAACCAGAAACCCAAGAAGAACCATCGGCAGATGAAGATGGAAATAACAATAAAAAATAAGACGTTAAAATTTAATTGAACAGCAGATTATGATAGGTTTAATTTACACTTAAATTGTTCGACAGGACTATTTATGACAATAAGTGGGCTATTAAAAGCGCTGTACCACTCACTCTAAAAACATTCTTCAATACCAGCCATATTTTTATTTGTTTATTGTTATTTTGATTTCTATACAATTTTTCAATTCTCCAGCTGATTAAAGACGCAAAATAAGAATAAATTGAAAAAACTAAATAACCAGTCATTAAAATCTTTATATATTAAATATATTAATTTCTCTCAAATATTATTTTCACTAAATAAAGAGGAATTCCTAAAAACCATAGAACTGTTAATTTTTGAAATATGTTTAATGATAGATATAAAACACCTAGGGTTCCATCCCAAAAAGAAAATTTAACAGACCACTCTAAGAACTCCAACGAAATGATTAAAAATACAAATGCGATAAGTCCACAGAAAGCAATTGACTGAATTTCATTAATATATTTTTTCATTTATGTTTAATTTTAAAAATATTTTTTTCCACCTTTTAAGTAAGCACATTTCTCACAAGTAGAAACAACATCAGGTGGAACGTCTAGATTAAGCACATCTTTCATTTCAGATAATTTTGCCTCTATCCAGGAAGTATTTACTTTGTATGGGACAAGAGTGCTTTTAAAATCAATTTTGTTCTCAAATTTATTATTAGTTTTTTCACCGTTACAAACATAAAAATAAGACATATCAGAAACATCAAAATTCATTTTTCTTAAAATATGAACATAGATATCCATTTGCAACTTGTACCCTAAATGCCATTCGCTATTTAAATAAGAATAAGATGACACAGGATAATTTGTGGATTGGGCTTTGTAATCTACTACAACAAGTTTTTTTTTTTTAAGGTCAAACCAAACATCATCTATACCTCCATGTATTATTAAATTTGTTTTTTCGTCTAAGTATGAGATTCCCCCCTTCAAAGAGTTTCTCCATATATCTAAATTTTTATGTTGAAATGGAACAAAATTTAAATTGTGTTTGATCATCATAGGGTGAGGTTTTTGATTTTTTCGATACTGATCAAACTCTTTCTTTAAAAGCTCATCTACAGCAATGTTTAGCGCCCATCCCGGCATAGAGGGTTCTTTAAGCCCTTCAACACGATCTAAATAGAAACATCTTTTACAACTTAGAAAATTACTTAATTTAGATCTGCTAATTTTAAATGGAGCCTCCGAATTTTTATCGTAAAATGAACTTTTTCTAACTCTAAAAGAGGTAGCTACTTTCATGGTTTATACTTTACTTAATCTTTTAATTACTTCAGCCTTATCTAATGATAAAATTACATCGTATAAGCCTGGACCAAATCTAGAACCCACTAATCCTATCCGTAATGGTTGCCCAACCCCTTTAAAGTTAGTCTTGTGCTTCTCAATTAATGATTTAATTAATGGCTCTAAATTTTCTTTATCTAGAGATGATAGTTTTTCAAATTCAGATATGAAGTTTCTTATTATTAATTTAGATTGATCATCTAATAATTTTTGATCTTCTTCGGCAATTTCTACCTCATCATTTATTATGTATTGAGCATTATTGAAAATATCTTCTAATGTTTTTGCTTTATTTTTTAAAAAAAACATACTCTTTGTAAGAACAACATCTTTAGAGACATCAATAGGCTTTTTATATTTCGAAACATATTCCTTAAAGAATTTAAACAAATTTTTTTCATCAATTGTTTTAATATAAGTTTCATTTATTGAGAGAATTCTTGACATATCTAATTTTGATGGTGATTTACCAACACCACTTAAGTTAAATAAATCTATACTTTCTTGTTTAGTAAATATTTCCTTATCTTTATGAGACCAGCCAAGTCTTAATAAGTAATTTCTCAGTGCATCAGGCATAATTCCTATTTTTTTATAGTCTTCTAACGTAGAGGCATTATCTCTTTTTGACAATTTTTTCCCTTTGTCGCTATGTATCAAAGGTATATGAGCAAAATTTGGAATATCCCAGCCCATAGCCTCATAGATTTGTTTCTGCTTGAAAGAATTTATCATATGATCGTCACCTCTAATGACATACGTAACTTTCATTTCATGATCATCAACAGTTGCCGATAACTGATAAGTTGGTGTTTTGTCTTTTCTTAAAATTACAAAATCTTCTATTGTTGAATTTGAAATATTTTTATCACCCTGAACAAGATCTTTAATTAAAGCTGATCCTGAAATTTTACTTTTAAATCTTAAAACAGCAGGTTCACCTTTTTTATCTTCTAGATTCCTGCATCTACGATTATAAATAAAAGGTAGATTCTTTTTTTTAGCTAAAGTTTTTTGTTCTTCAAGTTCTTCAGCTGAACAATAACAATGATAAGCGAAACCTTTTTTAATTAATTGATTTGCTATAGCTGTATGTTTGTCTATATTTTTAGATTGAATATATTCATCACCATCATGCTCAATACCCAGCCAGGCTAATGAGCTTATTATTTGATGTTTGAATTCATCTTTCGATCTCTCTTTATCAGTATCTTCTATTCTTAAGAAATATTTACCATTATTTTTTCTAGCCAGCAGCCAGTTAAACAAAGCAGTTCTAACACCACCAATATGAAGAGGCCCAGTTGGAGAGGGCGCAAACCTACAAACAAAACTCATTTAATCTAATTAGACTATTTTAGTGAAAATTTCTATACAAAGAGACTAGTTTGCCTTGAATTTTTATTCTGTCAGCAGCATATATTTTAGTACCATAATTTTTATTTGCCGCTTCTAGAGCAATGGTATTACCTTTTTTTCTAATTCTTTTTAATGTCGCTTCTTGATCGTCAATTAAGACTACAGCAATTTGGCCACTTTCAACGTTAGTTGTTTTTTTTACAATTACAGTATCACCATCATTGATACCTGCTTCAATCATAGAATCACCTTTAACCCTAAGACCATAATGCTCACCGTTATTTTGTAAATTTTCCGGTAAAGCAACCCTATCAACCTCCTGTTGTATCGCTTCGATCGGTGTTCCTGCCGCTATACTGCCTAGTATTGAAATCTCACTAGTTGTACTCGGTGTTTTGTCTAAGCCTCCTTTAATTACACTTGGAGTAAAAGTATTAAAGATATCGTTAGCACTAGCATTTTCGGGCAATTTAATAACCTCAAGTGCTCTTGCTTTATGTGCCAATCTTTTAACAAACCCTCTTTCTTCTAAAGCTGAAATTAATCTATGAATTCCTGATTTCGACTTGAGGTTGAGAGAGTTTTTCATTTCTTCGTAAGAAGGAGATATCCCAGTCGATCTAATTTTTTTGTTTATATAAATTAGTAAATTTTTTTGTTTTTTTGTAAGCATAAGAACAAAACCTGTACATATATGTTCTATAAAAGTTCTCTTTTAATATCAATCCCTAATTAAGCCCTATTTTTAAGGTTAATTGATAATAATTCTTGGATTAATTCGCTTGGTTTATCGCTAGAGAGAAGTGATTCACCTACCAAGAAATTCTTGATCCCAGTTTTATCATAAATATATTGAGCATCTTGCTTGTCTTTAATTCCACTTTCAGAAATCAAAGGGTTTTTATGAGAGGTTAATTTTTTTTGTATTTTAACTGAGTTTTCTAAAGAAATATCTAAATTTTTTAGATCTCTATTGTTAATACCTATTATCGCTTCACTATATTTTAAAGCACGTTCAGCTTCGCTTTCATCGTGAACTTCCACAATAACACTTAATCTATTTTTTAAAGTTTCATCATAAATCTCATCAGCCTGTTTTTCCGATAAAGCAGATAAGATTATTAAAATACAATCACAGCCAAAACTTTTTGAATAAGACACTTGGTAAGGGTCCACAAAAAAATCTTTAGCCAAAACAGGTAATTTGAACTTTTTCTTAATATCAGTAATATAATTTAAATTTCCTAAAAAAAATTTTTCTTCTGTTAAAACCGAAAGGCAAGCAGCATTGTTATTAGAGTATAAGTTAGCAATTTTAATCGGATCAAAATCTTTAATTATAACACCAGCAGAAGGGCTAGCTTTCTTAATTTCAGCTATTAATGAAACTTGATTTTTTTTCTCTCGATCAATTAAAGTCTTTTTAAAATCTAAAAAATTATCTATAGATTTAATTTTATTATCAATAGAAGTTAATGAGATTTTTTCTTTTAAAACTTTAAGATCTTTTTTTTTTTGTACAAGAATTTTGTTCAATATATTTTCCATTAAATAACCTGAATTTTATTTAAATGTTCAAAAACTTTTCCAGATTTTAAATGTTGCTTTGCAAACTCATAAGCTTTTTTAAAATGTTTTTCTTTATTTGAAACTATTAAACCTGCGGCAACATTTAGAGCAACAGAGTCAGAAAACTCATTGTCTTCACCTTTGCATATATCAATTATTTTTTGAGCATTGTACTCAGCATTTTTACCTTTTAAATTTTCTTTATTCGTATTAGTAATATTTAAAACAGCAGGATCAATTATAAAACTTTTAATATTTCCGTTGTTAAGTTCAATAACTTTAGTTTTTGCAAAAGGTGATATCTCATCCATTCCATCTTCACTGTGAACGATGAATGCTTTTTCAACGTTATTTTCTTTTAAAGCTTCTGCAAAAGGCATCATCCATTTTTCATTAAAAACCCCAACGACTTGTCTTTTAACTTGCGCCGGACTGCTCAAGGGACCAATGAGATTAAAAATAGTTTTTTTTGCTATTTTTTTTCTAGCACTAGCTACATACCTCATGGCTTGATGGTAATTAGGAGCAAACATGAAAGCAAAATTAACTTTCTTAATAGACTGTTCTGCTTCTTCTGAATTTAGATTGATTTTTATTTTTAACGCCTCCAAAACATCAGCTGACCCACAATTTGATGAAACTGCTTTATTTCCATGTTTAGCAACTTTAATACCTGCGCTTGCTAAAACAATAGCTGCTGCCGTTGAAATATTTAAAGAATTTTGACCATCACCACCAGTCCCACATGTATCTATTGTTCCCGGTGGTACTTTAACTATCGTAGCTTTTGATCTCATTGTAAAAATTCCACCAGCCAACTCATCTTTAGTCTCACCTTTTTTAGAAAGAGACTCTAGAATTTTTATAACGCTTATTTCGTCATATTTTCCTTCCATTATTTTTGAAAAAAGACTTTTACTTTCTTCGAAAGAAAGGTTTTCACAAGACTCCAATTTTTTAATAAAATCTGTCATTAAGTTTAACGTTTTATAAAGTTTTTGATTATTTGCATACCCACTTTTGTATTTATGCTCTCAGGATGAAACTGAACCCCATATATATCATATTGATCATGAACAACGGCCATTATAGTTTTATCTTTAGTTTCAGCAATGACAGTCAAGCAATCGGGTAAATTTTTTCTATTTATTATAAGGCTGTGATACCTGGTCGCCTCAAAAGGATATTTAATTCCTTTAAATATGCTATGTTCTTTAAAATATATCTTACTCATTTTTCCATGCATTAATTTTTTAGCTCTTATAATTTCAGCTCCAAAAACTTGTCCAACTATTTGATGACCCAAACAAACGCCCAAGATAGGTACATCTTTATACAAACGCTTTATAATTTTAAGACAATTACCAGCTTGAGACGGATTACCAGGTCCCGGAGATATAACAATTTTTTTATATTTATTTTTTATAATATCTTTAGAGGTAATTTTATCATTTCGCACCACATCAACCTTACATTTTAGTTTTGAGATACAATGAAACAAATTATAGGTAAAACTATCGTAGTTATCTATAAGCAGAATTTTCATTTAATCAACTGCACTCATTAATGCCTTAGCTTTATTTACAGTTTCTTTGTATTCCTCTTCAGGCACACTGTCTGCAACTATTCCCGCACCAGACTGAACGTAAAATTTATTATTTTTGATTAGAGCGGTTCTTAGTGCGATACAGGTATCAAATTCTTTGTTAGGAGTAAAATATCCTATCCCACCTGCGTAAAGTTTTCGTTTATTTTTTTCTAATTCATCTATAATTTCCATCGCTCTTATTTTTGGAGCACCGCTGACAGTTCCAGCTGGAAAACCAGACAATAAAGTTTCAAATATAGAATTTTTTTTATTAAACTCACCAATAACGTTAGAAACAATATGCATTACGTGAGAGTATTTTTCTACAGTAAAACTTTCTGTTACTTTTACAGTATTAATTTTTGACACTTTACCAACATCGTTTCTACCAAGATCAAGAAGCATCAAATGTTCTGCCAATTCTTTTTTATCTTTTAATAATTCTTTTTCATAGCTTATGTCTTGAGCCTTTGTAGAACCACGAGGTCTAGTACCCGCTATAGGTCTAATTGTTATTTGATTGTTTCGCAACCTAACCAAAATTTCAGGACTACTACCAATTATTTTGAAATCGTCAAAGTTAAAATAAAACATGAATGGAGAAGGGTTCGATATTCTTAAATAATTATAGACCTCGAGTGGAGTCTTATTAATTTTTCTTTCAAACCTTTGGCTCAAAACAACTTGAAAAATATCTCCCTTAGCAATGTATTCTTTAGCTTTTTTGACACAATCTTTAAATTTTTTTTTTGAAATATTGCTCTTTATTTTATTTTTATTTTTACTGTAAGTAAATTTTATAGGTAGTTTTATATTACTGTAATCTTCATAAGTTTCAAATTTTTTTTTTATTAGCTGGTACTTTTCAAAATAATTATTTATTTTAGTTTCTGCATAAATATTTTCTATAAAAAATATTTTTTTCTTAAAATTATCATAGATAATTAAGTTTTTGGGCCTAATCATTTTTACATCGGGAATCTTAAGATCGTCTACACAATTATCGGGTATATTTTCTATATATCTAATAACGTCATAAGAAAAATAGCCCACAAGCATTGATGACATTGAAGGAATATCACTTGGTACTTTGGTGTTAAATTTATGAATTAAATTATTTAAAAAACTTAAAGGTTTTTTATTTATAGTCTTTTTTTTTCCTTCAAAAGTCTCTGTAATAGTATTTCCACTAATATCCCATATTTTATCAGGATTTGATCCTATTATTGTATATCTGCCTCTAATTTTTCCTTTTTCAACAGACTCAAAAATAAAGCTGTTTTTTTCAACTAGTAAAAAATTAAATATATTTTCAACTTGTTTGTAATCTTTACATTTTTTGGTTCTATAAATTAGCTGATCTTTATTTAATTTATGGTTTTTTTTAAAAGAGCTAAAACTAACATTTAGTTTCATTAGAAAGTATTTTTAATACGGTTTAATACTTTTTCATTTATTTTCACGTCGTATTTATTATTAATAGTTTTATCAAAAGTACTATAAATTTGATTAGCTAAATTAAATTTAGCTTTGGTTTTATATTTTTCATAGTCTGTTATATTCTTATTAAATGTTAATTTTTCTGTTTTTTCAGCTAAGACTATATAGTTTTTTGTTAACAAACTATCCGTAATTAATTGAAAATCTCCGTCATTAACTTTGAAAATTTCTTTTATCATTCTTGAGTTGAAAACAGCTTCATCTTTAACATCCTTCAATGTTATTTTTTTTATTTCAATATTTTTTTCTTTGCTGAATTTTTTAAATTTTATTTCATTAAACGTTCCCTGAGACATATCGTTTATAATTCTTGTATTATTTTCAATAATATATTTTGTTTTTAGCTGTGAGACGATGGCGTCTTTAATCTTTTTATCTTCTAAAGTTCTGGCAATTTTATCTATACTTAAGACTTCGCTTAAATAATATTTGTTATTAATATTGATCAATTCAGGCTTGTTTATAATTTTTGGACTAAAAATTTTTTCAAAAAGAAGGCCGTCAATTTTTGCTATATCTTTATCTGCTATATTTTTTTTCAGTCTGTTTGTTTTATTTATAGTTACTAAAGATAAATTGAATTCCTTAACTAAATTAATTATTTTACCACCATCAAGAATAATATTTTCAATCTCATCAATTTTTTTAAAGAAAGATTCATTGTATTTTTTTTGGCCTGTCAAATTACCTGGAATAAGTTCTACGTAAATAATTTTCTTAAAATCTTGAGTAAAAAGTTTTTTATTTGATTCGTAGGTTTTTTTAATTTCCTCTATTGGTACTGTATAATTTTTATATAAACTATCCAATTCTAAATATTGAATTATTTTTATTTGATTCTCATTTGCATATTCTTGCTCAACCATAAATTCTGGTAAATTAACTCCCTCAGATAAAAAAGTTAGTAACTGTCTTTTCTTTTCTTGTGCTAAAATATTTTGCTCAAACACAGGTGCGCTTATTCCACTTTCTAATAAAAATTTTTCATACTCTGT
>Ga0115001_10003318_pt1 | contig 12033 bp, 13 predicted proteins | sample ArcticOcean_MG_C_12_FD_89869 | JGI IMG/M metagenome (GOLD analysis project Ga0115001, IMG submission 89869) | Marine microbial communities from western Arctic Ocean - ArcticOcean_MG_CB8_130 | ecosystem: Environmental > Aquatic > Marine > Oceanic | place: Arctic Ocean: Canada Basin | collected... | reverse complement strand
CTTCTCCAACATATTTTAAACATCCTACCATCGACCTTACTTGTTGTTGCAAAAAAGATTTTGATTTAAATATTATAATTATTTTATCCTTCAATTTAATTACTTTAACTTCGTCAATTGTTTTTATGGGTGATTTAGCATTACAGGACGAAGATCTAAAAGTTGAAAAATCTTTTTTTCCTTTCAGTAATTTCGCAGCTTTTCTCATTAAATTAATTTTTAAATTATATTTTATGTGCCAAGCTCTGTTAAAATCTAGAGACAATGGTGCTATTCTGTTTATAATATAATATCTATATTCTCTTTTTTTTGCGCTAAATCTCGCGTGGAAATCTATATATTTTTTTTCAATTTTCAAAATAGATATCTTTTTTTTATTTAAAAAAAAATTAACTGAATTTAAGAAAAGATATTTATTTTTTATATTAGATTTTAATACAAAATGCGCTGATTGTTCTGTAGCATGAACCCCTGCATCTGTTCTACCAGAGCCGTATAGTTTAATTTTTTCTTTTAAAATTTTAGTAAAAATTTTTTCAACTGTTTGTTGAACAGACTTTCCATTCTGTTGTTTTTGCCACCCAATAAAATTAGTTCCTTCATATTCAATTGTAATATGATAATTAACCATTATTTGACTGAGTCACCTACTTTAAATTTAATACCTGGTAAAAAATCTCTTAGTAGTAATTTTTTTTTTCCTTCTCTTTGAATTTCTAAAATTTTTACAGATTTATCATTGCATGCTATCATAAAATTATTATCTTGAATTGTTCCTGCGAGTCCTTTCTTTTCAAATATTGAGGCTCTCCATATTTTATATCTAATTTTATTATGCACAAACCAAGCACCAGGACTTGGGTTATAGCCATTGATTTTTCCTAAAATGTTCTCAGCATTTTCACCCCAGTCTATTTTACTTTCATTTTTTTCAATTTTTTTAGCGTAGGTAGCAAGATCATGCTGTTGTTCGATAAATTTAGCACTATTTGTTAAAATATCATTTAAGGCCCCAACAATATTTTCTGCACCAATTTTTGATAACTTTTCTGAAATTTTACCACTTGTATCATGAGGTGTTATGTCTATTTTTACTTTTTTCATCACTGGACCAAAATCTAATTTTTCCTCAATCTTCATTATGCTGACACCTGTTTCTTTGTCTAAGTTTATAATTGCTCTTTCTATTGGTGCTGCTCCTCTCCATTTTGGTAGAAGAGATGCATGTATATTAATAAATCCATGCTTTGGTATATTAAGAAAATTTTTTGGTATTAGCTGCCCATAAGCAACTATAACTACTATATCTGGGTTTAGAGCTTTAAAATAATTTAATTCCTCATCACTTTTTAAACTACTCGGACTTCTTACAACTAAATTAAAATTTTCTGCAATTTTTTGAACTGGGGAAGAATTTAATTTATAACCTCGATTAGATTCTTTTGGAGGTTGAGTATAAACACAAGAAATTTTATATGAAGATTTTTCTAACACTTCTAATGAAGGAACTGAGAACTGAGGTGTTCCCATAAAAATAATTTTATGTTGCATTAGTTTAATTAATTTAAACCACTATTCTTTCTAATGCTTTTTTTTGTTTTGAAAGTTTTTTAACAATAAAGGTTTTTTTTAATTTTGACAAATAATCAATAAATAAAACTCCTTCCAGATGATCCATCTCGTGTTGTATGCAGGTAGCTAAAAGTCCTTCTGCCTTTAATTCTTTTTTATGACCGTTATAATCTAGATAACTAATATGGCATTCATTGGGTCTATCAACTTCAGCAAACTGACCGGGTACAGACAAACAGCCCTCTTCATAAGTCGAATTATTTTTTGATTTTATAATTATTTTTGGATTAATAAAATATAAAGGTTTTTTTTTTTCTTCTTTTGACAAATCAATTACAATAACCCTTTTTGGAATTCCAATCTGTATAGCTGCTAATCCAATTCCCGGAGCGTCATACATAGTCTCAAGCATATCATCCATTAATTTTCTAGTGTCATCATCAACTTTTTCAACATCTTGAGATATCTGTCTTAAAAAAGGATCTGGCTCAGTTAAAATTTTTCTTATCATTACAAAATAGTATATTAAATTTTACTTCTATCCGGAAGAGCTTTGATTAAAATTTTATTACTATATTTTTTTAATCCTGAATTTATCAATAAATGATTAATAAAATAAATAGTTTGATCATCTAAATCTAAAATTTCATCTTCACCTATTAACTCTACTACTCTTAACAGAAGTAAACCTGTTTCGTTGTTTTTTCCAAAATTTGATAGCTCTACTGAAGGTGCGTTCTCTCTTATAAGATCTTTATTAATAAGCTCCATTGGAATAATAATACCGTCAGCTTGTAATGCCTCAAAAAGCATAGTGTCTTTTAAAGAAACTCTATATTTTTTATTTTTTTTTATTTTTTTATGAACGTTCTCAATTTCTTTATTTAATTTTTTTTTAGAAATATTATTTTCTGTATAAAAAGCTAAAATTTTTGAAGTGTGATAAGATCTATTGTTATACTTAATTTTTCCAAGATCAGTTTTTTTTTCATAAATAATATTTTTAGCTACTAGTTGCTCATAGAAAGGTGGTATTTCATCTTGGTTTAGAGCTTTTAGTTCTTTATCTACGTATTCCCTGGATAAATTAAATAATTTATCTTTTTTAAATAAATCATTTAACAAAAAGATATATTTTAATTTTGTTTCAGTATTGTCTGTTAATAAAATTTTTTGATAAATTAAAGCTCTTGCATTAATAACGTCAAGTGTAGGATAAACTTCTTCTGTTTTTAAGAAATCATTAAAATTAAATTTTAGATTTTTGTAAATTTCAAAGATGTATGAAATTGGCAAAGAACCATTATTAGCAGCATTTTCTAATTCTTTAATTTGATCTTTATTTTCAAGATTTTCAATTTTAAATAAATTTGCAGCTGTTAAATAATTCCATATTTTTTTATTTGTTTTTTTATTAGGGCTGTAACTAAATTCTGGAATAGTTATTGAAGACAAATAAAAATTTAAAAGATTGGTATCATCGATTTTATTATCTAATTTTACTGTTAGCCCTAATAGATAATCAATTTTTTTATCAAAAAATTTGTTTGATAATTTTTGTTCCCTTAGTACATCGAGTATTAACTGTGCCTCCTCTTTTTTATCATTTCTAATCAAACAAATTATTTTAAATTGATCTAGGTACGAGTCGTTTACATCCTTGCTTAGTAATGAAATATTCTGGCAGGCATCAGCTAGATTTGCTTTTGAAATATTTTCATCAACTAAATATTTAATGACTTTTTTTTTATTTGGAAATTCATTATTTCTATTTAAAAAATTGGCTATAAGGTCATCTTTTTTATTTTTAATCAGCCAGTCAAATTTATAATTTATAAATTCCTCATCGGTCATATTTTGACCTGGCAATTTTGCGATAGTAAATAGAGTGCTAACAAATAACTCTTCAGCAAAAGTAGAAAGTTTGATTTTATAAATTCTATCTATCGTGTCTTTAACTCTAGTTCCTTCAGAATTTAACCACATATCAATGGTTAAGTCATTCTCTGCGGGGTCAAATATTCCATAGATTAAATTATTGGTGATACCTAAACTTTCAGAATTAATACTGATTTCTTTTGGTTTTGTTAAATTAATGTTAATTTTTGACTCCCGCTTTTCTTGAGAGACTTTAATTGATTTTTTATCTGCATTTGTTGTTAAATTTTCTTTTTTCCAGATATCAACACTATCTTCTGACGCAAGAGGTGTAACAAAAATAAATAAAACTAGAGAAAAAAAAAGTTTTCTATTTAAGTTTAATAATTTCATTAGTAATATTTTTTTTTATTTCTTCTTTTGGAGCTGGAAAATTAAATTTACTAAGTAAAAATAAAACCAACAAAAAAGCTAGAACATATAAAAAAAAATTAAATATTTTTTTTTTTGTTGAAACTCGCGAGGTAAAACGACTATTGTTATTAAATTGCATAGTATTTAAATATACTTAAACTGAATAAATAAGACAAATTTATGATAAATCAAATTATAAATCAGGAAATTAGTTGAAAAAAAACCTTACTTTAACTGGAATGATGGGTGTTGGTAAGTCAACTATTGGTAAAGCGCTCTCGAGGAGCCTATCAATGGAATTCATTGACATAGATAAGATAATTGAAAAAAAAATTAAATTAAGTATCGAGGAAATATTTAAAAAAAAAGGAGAGATTTTTTTTAGAAAATTAGAAGAAAAAATAACACTCGAAGAAATTGAAAAAAGTAATAAAATTATATCTTTAGGTGGTGGGGCTTTTATGAATAAAAAAATTAGAGATTGTGTTATTTCTTACACAAAAAGTTTCTGGCTTCATATAGATGTTAATCAGCTAGCAAAAAGACTTGATAATTCAAAAAAAAGACCTTTATTAATTAATAAGAATGTTACGCTGACTTTAGAAAAAATTTACAATGAAAGAAAAAATATTTACGCTCTTGCTAATCATAAGATTGATTGTAATAATTTAACTACTAATTTAATTATAAATAAAATAATCAAACTTTATGAAAACGACTAAATTAAAAGTAAATAATTTAAATTCAAACTACTCTATAATAATAGGTAGAAATATTTTAAATCAAACTTATTACCAAATTAAGACATTGTGCCCTGGGGCTCAAAAAATTGCTTTAGTATGTGATAAAAATGTTCCAACTAAATTTAAGAATAAACTTAAAAGTAATTTAAAAAAATATAAAGTTTATGTCTTTGAATATAATGTAAATGAAAAATTTAAATCATTTGTGAATGTAAATAAACTGGTAGAAAAATGTCTCGCTAATAACTTTAACCGAAACGATGTTTTAATATCTTTAGGCGGGGGTATTTTGGGTGATTATAGTGCTTTCGCTGCTAGCATAATTAAAAGAGGAATAAATTTTATAAATATCCCAACAACACTTCTCGCACAAGTGGACTCGTCGATAGGTGGTAAGACAGGTGTTAATTCCAAACGAGGAAAAAATTTAATTGGATCGTTCTACCAGCCTAAATTAGTTATTTCTGATATTGAAATTTTAAAAAGCTTACCTCAAAGAGAATTAGTTTGTGGTTACGCTGAGATTTTAAAACATTCTTTGATTTTAAAAAGTAATTTTTTTAGTTGGTTAAATATTAATTCTAATAAATTATTGAAGAGCTGGAATTTAAATTTATTAAAAAAAGCTGTGGTTGAGAGCTGTAAAATAAAACTTCACTTTGTTAATAAAGATATTTTTGAAAAAAATATTAGAATGATTCTGAATTTTGGACATACATTTGCACATGGAATCGAAGCACAAAATAAATACTCGAAAAGAATTAATCATGGAGAAGCAGTAATTATGGGTATGATGATGGCTGTTAAACTCTCTTATCTAAAAAAAATATGTAGTCTAAATACTCTTAATCAATTGAAAAATATTTATGACTCTAATCACTTAAAGTATGACATTAAAAAAATTTTTAAGAAAAGTGAATATAATCGAATAGCTACCTACATGTGTGCGGATAAAAAAAATAATGATAAAAAAATTAACCTTATTTTGTTAAAAAAAATTGGTCAAACAACAAAACCGAACACTCATAAAATTTCAAGCTCTGAATTAAAAAAATTATTTAATAAAATTATTTAATTTTTATCTCTAGAGCGTGAATTTTAGTTTTTAACTCTTTTGAAAGCGTGTTCATAATCTCTCTTTGAGCTTTAATTTTGTCCAAAGATTTCAAATAAATAGAATCAATTTCAAGTCTTAAGTGATACTTTTCAGCATCAAATGATTTATGTTTTTGATGCTGACTGCTATTATCTATAATTAAAATAGTTTCAACTTTAATGTTTTTTTTTATCTTATCTTCAATAAACTTTAAAAAATCATTCATATATTCTTAATTTACTATATAAATACTTTTTTAATATGAAAATTATATGCGATTGGGAGAATTGTGATCAGGCTGGAAGCTATAAAGCACCTTTAGAAAAGGATAATAGCAGAAGATATAGATTGCTATGTTTGGAACATATCAAGCTTTTTAACAGAAAATGGAATTACTTCTCGGATATGTCGGATCAGCAAATAGAATATTTTATAAAGTCAGATTTAACATGGCATAAAGCGACTAAAAGCTTTGGCTCATCTGAAAATTTTTTTAACATTCTTTGGAATAACGCTTTAGAAGATAAATTAAACATTTTTAAGTCCTCTGGTTTCAAGGAATACTCAAAAACTCAATTAAATAGCACAGACCGAGATGCCATGGATATTATGAACCTCAAATATGACAGTAAATGGGAGGAAATTCAAAAACAATTTAAAACTCTTGTCAAAAAATACCATCCTGATAAAAATCAAGGTAGTAGAAAATTTGAAGACAAACTTAAAAAAATTACTTTAGCTTACAGCCAACTTAAAATGACAATAGGAAAAAAATAATGACTAACTTAACAACACTAAAAAAACCAGACATTAAAATATCAGTAAGACAAACTTTTGGTATAGAGACAGATATGGAGGTTGAAGGTTTTTCAAAAAAAAATGAATTTGTTCCTAAAATTGATCAAGACTACAAATTTGATAGAGACACAACTTTAGCTGTACTTTCTGGGTTTGCGTTTAATAAAAGAGTTTTAATTCAAGGCTACCATGGAACAGGAAAATCAACTCATATAGAACAAGTGGCAGCAAGATTAAACTGGCCTTGTGTAAGAGTTAATTTAGACAGCCACATAAGTCGAATAGATCTTATTGGAAAAGATGCCATTGTTCTAAAGGATGGAAAACAAATTACTGAATTTAAAGAGGGAATTTTACCTTGGTCCATACAAAATCCAGTGGCATTAGTTTTCGACGAATACGATGCAGGTAGACCAGATGTAATGTTTGTTATTCAAAGAGTTCTTGAAAGTGAAGGAAATTTTACACTACTTGATAAAAATAAAGTTATTTCACAACACGATTATTTTAGAATGTTTGCAACAACAAATACTATAGGGCTTGGAGATACAACCGGGCTTTATCATGGAACACAACAAATTAACCAAGGTCAAATGGACAGATGGAATATAGTATCTACTCTTAACTATTTACCTTTTGAAAAAGAATTAGAGATAATTTTAGCAAAAAATAAATCTTATAACTCTAAAGAAGGAAAAGAAAAGATTTCTAACATGATTAAAGTTGCAGACCTCACAAGAAAAGGATTCATTAATGGGGATATATCTACAGTAATGAGTCCAAGGACAGTTTTGCACTGGGCTGAGAATACGAAAATATTTAGTGATCATGGGTATGCTTTTAGATTAACATTTTTAAATAAATGTGATGATATTGAAAAAAAAATTATTTCTGAGTATTACCAAAGATGTTTTGGCGAAGATCTGCCTGAGTCGTCAATTAATGTTACTATTTCCTAAATGGAAAAAAAAACAGAGATACTAGAAAACTTTAAAATAGCAATTACCTCAACAGTTAAATCAATCGTTGGAGATCAAAACATTGAAGTAACATTTGGCAATGAAATAAAAAAAAAAAATAGTAAGACTATAAATCTTCCAAGCCTTAAAAATATAAATAATATTAATGATTATATAAAAGCTAGAGCTCTAGCTGACTCTGAAGCTCTGAAATTTAAATGCTCAGATTTTAATATATATAATAGTTTTGAGCCTCAGGGAAACATGTCAAAATTATTATATGCTATTGCTGAAAAAATTAGATATGAAAATATTGGGTCTTCATACTTTAAGGGCATTAGAGAAAATTTAAATTATTTATATGAAACTAAAAATAAATCAAAAATTGAATATAAAAATGATAATGATGAATTCCTAGATGCTTTTGAATACTATTTAAGAAACAATATTTTAAAATCTAATAAAATTAAAAATTCAGAAAATAAGTATAAAAAGTATAAAAAAAAATTAGACTCTAAATTAAAAGAAAAGTTAGAATTGCTAAATAATTCAATGCTAGATCAAAAAAAATTTAATTTTTTAATCTCAAATATAATATCTCAATTTAAATTAGATGAAATTATGGAATCTGAACAGAATGAAGATAGTCAAAAAAATAATGAAAATTTAGAGAACAAAGCAAAAGAACAAAATAATGAAAGCTCAAAAGACGGTAAGAATAACGAAATGTCTATAGACGCTAGCCTGCCCGATGTAGATCAATTATCTTCTGAAATAGATAAAGAAATTGAGGTTGGAGACGAAGAGGCTACTGCTGACACACCTAATAATAGAAAACAAATGGGTAAAAATTTTGGCGACTCAAAATATAAGTTTTATACTCAGGAGTTTGATGAAATTATATCCGCTGAAGAATTAGAGAGTGATGAGGAACTTTTAAGATTAAGACAAAACTTAGATCAACAATTGTTGAGTTTAAAAAATTTTATATCTAAATTAGCGAATAAACTACAAAGAAAATTATTAGCAAAACAAAATCGTTCTTGGGATTTTGATTTAGAGGAAGGTTCGTTAGACACTTCTAAGTTAACCAGAATCATTATTGACCCTCTTAATTCTCTTTCTTTTAAAAAGGAAAAAGATATTAAATTCAAAGATACGTTAGTAACTATCTTGATAGATAACTCTGGGTCAATGAGAGGAAAACCAATTTCAGTTGCTGCTATATGTGCTGATATTCTAGCAAGAACTCTCGAAAGATGTTCTGTAAAAGTAGAAATTTTAGGCTTTACCACAAAGCATTGGAAAGGTGGACAAAGCAGAGAAAAGTGGATGAATAATCAAAAACCGTTATTTCCGGGTCGTCTAAATGATCTAAGACATATCGTTTACAAATCAGCAGACACTCCTTGGAGACAATCAAAAAATAATATTGGTCTGATGCTTAAAGAAGGATTGCTGAAAGAAAATATTGATGGCGAAGCACTTAAGTGGGCTTACAATAAAATTCTTAAACGAAAAGAAGAAAGAAAAATATTAATGGTCATATCTGATGGTGCGCCTGTAGATGATTCTACTTTATCTACTAATCCAAGTGATTTTCTAGAAAATAATTTAAAACAAGTTGTTAAATGGATTGAAAAAAATTCTTCTGTAGAATTACTGGCCATTGGTATTGGACATGATGTTACAAGATACTATGATAAAGCAATCAAAATAGCTGATGTTCAAGATCTTGGGGACGCGATGATTAATCAATTAACAGATTTGTTTAGTGAAGATAAAAAAAAAACTATTCACTAAAATAATTTTTTTCTTACCAAGAAAAAGTATTTAGGGACTGGTCCTTATATTCAAAGCACTTATTTTAATTATTAATAACCTGAAAGGTACTAACATTAAAAGAGCCATTAAAAGTTTTACTGATAAATCTCCAAAAGCAAGAGTAACCCAAGATATGCCTGTCCCTAAAAAAGAAATTGAGAAAAATAAAAAAGTATCAACTATTGAGCCAAAAATTGATGATGTCATTGGAGCGATAAACCAAACTTTGTTTCTTAATTTTTGAAAAATTTCTATATCTATTAATTGTGCAACTAGAAATGCTGTGCCTGACCCTATGGCTATTCTAATTGATATGACGTCATTAAAATTTGTAGAAATAAAAAAAGTTAATAGAATTCCAACTAAAAAACCAAAATATACTAATTTTCTAGCTTTTATTTTTCCAAATCTTCTATTGGCTAAATCAGTAATTAAAAATGTTATAGGATAACTAAATGCTCCATATGTAAGAATATTTTGTAAATTAAAATTGTTAATTGGAAACTGCACAAGATAATTTGAAATGATAATTACAGCTCCCATACAAATTGAAAGCGTTAAAAATAAACTTTTTTCTAATTTTGAGTTTTTAGACATTACGCACTTAAGCTAATGCTTAATTTTAATTTTTGGGCTTTTCTGGACAGTTTTTGTTTTTTTACTGATTTTAAATACTGATCAAGACCACCCTTGAAATCTACTGAGCGTACTGCTGCATTTGTAACTTTTAAAGAAATATTTCTTTTAAGCTTATCACTTTTAAACGTAACTTTTTTTAAATTAGGTAAGAATCTTCTTTTGGTCTTATTGTTAGAATGACTAACGTTGTGACCTTTTAAAGGTGATACTCCGGTAAGTTCGCATCTTTTAGACATAATAAATTTTGATATTTGTATAATTACTGTATTTACGATGGTCAAGTTATTATATCTAGATTGACAATTAAACAACCAAATAATATTAAATTTAATGGACTTTTTCTTACCTATTGCACAAGTTCAAATTAATATCTTATCATTATTAATCTTAAGTTTTGCTGTTGGGTTTTTGTCGGGAGTTTTTGGCATAGGTGGAGGTTTTTTAATGACACCTATTCTAATATTTTTAGGTATACCTGCGGCTTACGCTGTTTCTAATGTTGCTAATAATATTTTAGGAATATCTGTTTCTGGCGCTACGACTCATTGGTACAAAAAAACTCTAGATTATAAAATGGGCATCATGATTGTAATAGGTGGATTCTTAGGATCAATAGTAGGAATAGAAATATTTAAATATTTAAGTGAAATTGGTAATGTAAATACTATTATAGCATTAGCTTATATTTATTTATTGGCAATTATTGGAACTATTATTTTTGTTGAAGGAGTTAAAGAACTAAATGCTTTAAAAAAAAAAGTAGTTGTTAAAAAAAAATTACATACACACTATTGGATTCACGGATTACCATTTAGAATGAGATTTAGTAAATCAAAGTTATACGAAAGTGCTTTAACTCCAATTATTCTTGGTTTTTTCGTTGGTATATTCGCATCTATCATGGGGATTGGAGGGGCATTTTTAATGGTTCCCGCTATGATTTATTTAATAGGAATGCCCACAAAATTAATTCCTGGAACATCTTTATTTGTTACAATATTTATTACTGCTTTTGTAGTTGTGGGACACGCATTACAATTTAACTCAATAGACATCTCTTTAGTTTCTTTTTTATTATTTGGATCAATAATTGGATTGCACATAGGATTAAAAGTTGCTGAAAAATTAAATGCTTCTGAGTATAAAGCTTTATTAGCATTGTTATTAATTGTGTTTGGGGTTTTTATAGGTATTGAAACATTTGTTTTAAATTCTAGTAGTAATATTTTATCGACTCAACCCTATAATGAAATTTCTGATTTAAGTCTTTCGATAAGAGAATTAGCAAAAAGTTCTCCTCTGATTTATGCCTCGTTATCTTTATTTTTTGTAGTTTTTGTCGGATTCATTTTTTCTTACATAAGGGAATTGATTCATCATTTCAGACTCACAAAAAAAGAAAGTGTTAAGAATTAATACCAACAGCATCCTGAATATTTTTAATTTTTTCTTTTTTTAAAATTTCAATTAATTCTTTTTTTATATCTTTTACAACACCCGGCCCTTTATAAACCATGCCTGTGTAAAGCTGAACCACCGAAGCTCCTGCTGTAATTTTTTCAAAGGCACTTTGACCGCTATCAATACCTCCGACACCAATAATTGGAACCTTTCCTTTATTTAATCTATAAAAATTTTTAATAAGTTTTAACGATAGTTTTTGCAATGGCAAACCTGATAACCCTCCAGATTCATCTTTTTTAATATCTAACAAGTGTTCTCTGTGCTGATTTGTGGTGTTTGTTAATATTATTCCATCGATTTTAAATTTTAAAACAAGCTCATTTATATTTAAAATCTCTTTTTCTTTTATGTCTGGTGAAACTTTTAGAACTATCGGACATTGGATTTTTTTATTTTTTTTTAATTCATTTAATTTGATTAAGAGATTAGAAAGTAATTTTTCTTCGTGAAAATCTCTTAAACCTTCTGTGTTAGGCGAAGAAATATTTACAGTTATATAACTAGCTAATTGATTTAATTGACTAAAGCACTTTGTAAAATCAGAAATCTTATTTTTTGTATCTTTGTTTGGACCTATATTTACACCTAGAAAATCCTCAGGAGGGTTTTTTAACAAACGTTCAGAAACAATTACCATGCCATCGTT
>Ga0115001_10003313_pt1 | contig 12045 bp, 4 predicted proteins | sample ArcticOcean_MG_C_12_FD_89869 | JGI IMG/M metagenome (GOLD analysis project Ga0115001, IMG submission 89869) | Marine microbial communities from western Arctic Ocean - ArcticOcean_MG_CB8_130 | ecosystem: Environmental > Aquatic > Marine > Oceanic | place: Arctic Ocean: Canada Basin | collected... | reverse complement strand
CATCATAATGTGTATCTGTTGCGACGATATCCATCACAGCTGTGCCACCAGGATTTTTTTCATTAGTATTATATGACTTTTTTCCTCCATCGATCGAAGATACGGCGACATTGTGAACAAAGATTAATTCATTTATTAAAGAATTTGAAGAAGCACTCATACTAAGGCGACAAGCAATGTCTTTTTGCATCTCAAAAGCGTGCACCACACAACCATAAAACGATGCAGCAGAGAGCGTGAGACTCCCAAGATTACTTCCAACGTCTAAAATAGGATTTTTTGAATCGCACAAGGGCTTGTTTTGAAGTACAGTCTCAAGCGCGCCATGAACGTGCTTATCAAAGATTCCATTGTTTTGGAGCATGTGTCTCGAAACGTACTCATCGATTTCAGGATCGAGAGTGAAAAACATGTAAAAAACCTTCCGGGCCATGGGGTTCCACCAATTTTGGCAGTTGTATCCTATCGATAGACCTGCATTTAAGTTGCACTCTAACTTCTCTCCATTTTTAATAATTTTTGAAATGACAGAAGTCACAGGCGCCGGTCTAAATTCCCTGAAAAAAGAAGCTCTACAAGCAGAGTGAATACTATTAGATGGATAGTATCTCTGGTCCCGTTTGAATTTTCTCAAAACACGACCATGAATATCTGCATATTTTATATCCATAATTACTGTTACAATCATTATGATGATCAAGTTACGAACGGGCCTCTTTTGAAGAAAACTACAAAATAACTTATTATTACTATCTTGTTTGATTTTGTTGTTGATGAATTTATTCATTTTTCTGAGGAGCGATCCCACCTTCTTCTTTTTACCTATTCAGAGAAGAGTACTACGCTCAACAAAGAAAACTCGCGTGAAATGTTGAGAATACGGCGGCCCGACCATTCATCACTTATCTCTTCTTAGCGTTATATTACACACACACTTTTATACTTTCATCACACTCATAGATATTAATATATCTGTCGTTATATTTCCACCTCTCTCGGTTTCATTTCCAGTACTCTTCAAGCACTGCTGACAACTGATGTCTTTCAACAGTTTATTTGCACTGTCTTTCAACATGAAATCAACTTTGAAACCCTAAACCCTCCATACCACCCTATCAACAAAGGAAAAATGTAAAAAAGTGTTCACACGGCAGCACGGAATTACCACCGCCCTACTCCCAATTGTTTTTAAGCGCGCTTTGGGAACGAAAATTATTACGTTCATAAACAGGACGCGAGCGAATTAATTCAGCTTAAAAACGAACAAAAATCGAATAAGTAAATATGTTTGCGTTACAATCCTCATTAGCTCAACTATCCATGCGTGCTTCGATCAACACTTTTAACGCGGTTTCCACATCATCATCGTCCTCACAATCGGCAGCGAAAACCTCGTCTGCGTTCTCAAAGCAGTCAAAGGCACGAATCAGTAAACCGCTAGTTTTAGTGATCAAGGCGAAGGTTTTAGAGGGCAGAGTTGTCTCTAGATCGTGCGATAAAACGGCTATCGTGTTAATAGAGAGACAAGTGCCGCACCCACGTTATATTAAGCGCATTAACAAATCAAAACGATTCGCCGTTCACGATGAAGAGAACCAATCCGAAGTAGGAGACGTCGTCGAGATTAAGATGTGCAGGCCAAAGTCAAAGACGAAGAAGTTCGAGTTGAAACAAGTGACGAGAAAACATTCGCAAGTTTAATTATTATTATTATCATCATTATTAATATACGCAAGTTAATTATTATTAATACGAGGAAGTCGTGCTTGTCCGTGTGTACTATTGTTCGTGTCCGTGTCAATTATTGTTTGTGAGTGGTTGAATTAAATATATATATATATATACCAAAATTAATGTTTATGAATATATCCTCCTTCTCTTTTGGTATTACTATCATCTCAATCTCTCTTCTCAATCTCTGTCGCTCTATTATTTATTATGTCTTAGTTCAATCGGACAACCGCTCGAACGCGTTCGACAAAGTCGCTCAAATTCCTACGAAAACGCCTTTTATTCATTCTATCAACTTCGGCATTTAATCCTCTGGCCGTAGTTAATTGCTCTAAAGCTCCGCGAACGACTATACCTCTCCGACCTTTCTTCTCGGCGGCTTCAAAAGTCTCTTCGCCTAGCGATTGGAAACACGCGTTTTCGATTTGTAATAAAGGTAAGAGAGCATCGGCGGCTTCGTCAACGATGGCAGAGTTTCTCTCGCCACCACTACCAGAAGCATCGACGAACAGTAATCGCTTCCAAACGATTCGAAGGCACTTCCCTAAAGGAGATAATGGAAGTTGAAGCATTTGTTTAGCGCCGAAATCATTAGTATGGCCGACGCCGGCGACGTCCTGAACAAAACTTTCAACCGTTTGCGTCGTTTGCATTAACAACGGACGATTTTTCGTTCGTAAGTATCCATTTTTTTGATTATTTCGTAATTCAGCCGTAGATAAAGCGCCTAAAGCAATCAAAGATTCTCTACACACGTTTTCGTCGTCGTTATCTAAACCAAACTCTAACGTCGATAAAATCATGAAGAATAATTGATTCGGTTCGTTGCTAGTAACCCCACCCACACTGCCACCATTAATCGTCGCGACGAGGTCGGACATTGAATGCGCATTGTTGACAATTATATCCGCGAACGATTCCATGGAATACGAAAGCAAAGAAAAGTAACAATTTCTAAGCTTTGGAATCAATAAAGCTTCTGGAGTTAACAACGGAATAACAACAGCGAGTCCGGAGAAGACGACTTTGGCCAAATTTTCCTTATCCTCATCGTTCCAAGCCGACGCCAAGTGCGTCAACGCTCTCAACAAAGATTTCAAACACTTATAATTGGTTTTGATTTCTTCGTCGCGCAAGCGAGTTAACGTTTGCGAAGTCATCTTTGTCGGTTCTGATTTAGCAAAAATAGAAACAATCGAGAGCGTAAATTCTCGAATTCTTTGCTGTCTTTGTAAGTTTTCTTCGTCCATGGCGAATATTTCACACAACGTTTCCGATAACTTCATCGCTCGAGAAATAACGAGAGAAGAATTGGCCAAGATTGCATTTTCTATGACTTTCGTCAACGGTGAAAGCATTTCGAAAAAATGATTCGCCACGAATTCGTGTCGTTTACTCAAAGACGCTCTCGCGACACCGCGCAAAGCTTCCAACGCACCCATCGTTCTACTTTCTCCAATAGGATGTTCAATGAATTTCTTACTTTCTATGGCCAATAGTAAAACTTTCGATGGCGGTTCTAACACATAGCGCAAATACGCGTTCCTTTGATCGTTTTCTTCCACAATACCAATAGCGGCTCTCGTGAGCGACTCTGTTAAACCGCAGAAAATTTCGCTAGGGAACCCACCGTTTGCATTTTCGTGCGCTTGACCTGTTGAAAACAATAAATTCGTCCAAGACGGATCGTTCGCGATAGCTTTGCACGGACCGTTGCGTCTCGTTAACGAAGGAAGTAAACGAAAACTGGCAGATTTTCTTAAAGACGTTTCGCCTTCATAGAAAGAAATCGCAACCGTTGCTAAACCGACGAGGATCTTCGCAGCGTAAGCTCCTCCTTCACCTTCGAAAGGATCTGGCGATTGTACGTGAAGCAAGACGTTGCGCACTCGATCTCCGGAATCTTCGGGAAATAAGTGCGTCCCGCTCCATCTTGCCGCGACCCACACAACCTGTTCGACGACTCGGGGAGATAAAAACTGCTTCACGTTTTCATTTTCGCACATTTGTACGCACAAAGTACCAATAAATAACTCTCCAATTTGACGTAAAGCCATTCTCGTGCTTTCGTTTTCATCAAACTGTAAAGGCCGCATTGGCGTTTCACCTCTTCCGTCGTCCGCAATAACGTGTCCAACGAGGCGAAGCAACCACCATAATTCTTCAAACAGTTCGGGCGCGCGATTTAAATCCGCGTGTTGGTTGTTCGTTGCCGATAACGCAGCTAAGTGCAATAAGAAATTAATTTTTTCGTGAAACGCAGCAGTGAGCATTGGAACAGACGCTGATACCGTCGCTCTAAATAACTCTGCCACAACATCCAACGCGTTATCTAAAGCTTCGATACCTGCTGCACCGTCTTCTTCGTGGCCATCGTCTTCATCGTAAGCAGACTCTCGCGCTGATTGTAAACCAAACTCGACATATTTTTGACATATTTTTGAAATCTCTTGACTGATTTTCATCGCCATTTCTGGCGATTCGGCTAAATGTCTTTCGACTTTGGACATTATAACGGCGAAAGCGTCGAAGCAGTTTTTCATGACCGAATCTAAAACCGATCCATCGTTTATTGCTCGCAAACTTCCAGCCTCGATTGCTGCCGAACAAATGCTTGTTAGAGCTCCTAAGATACTACTACTACTACTACTACTACTACTACTACTACTACTATTACTGACTAAAAACGTCCAATGATGAGCGGAGCACAAAGTGCCTAATTGTTTTACGCAGTCTAAAACTTCTTCTTCGCGGTCATCGGCGTGATTCATGGCATCACTAGGGTCAATTATCGTGCGCGTTTTCAGTAGCGTTAAAGCGCATCTTTGAAAATGCATCGATTTGATTTGTTTATGCACGTCTTCTTCTGGAAATATCGAACCGTTCAGAGCACAAAAATAGGAAAACAAAGTCCTCGTTTCTTTGGCAACTTTTGCTTCGGGCAAAATCGCTCGACCATCCGCTCGATTTTGCATAACACCGCTTGGTGAATGCATCGCTTCGTGTAACGAAAATAACCAATCGTTCTCGCCATTTTGTTGTAATAAAACGTCTCTCCACGTTTCTCCAGGAGTGCACGGAACGAACCCATCCGTAATCGACGCGTTTTCTAAAATCACATTTTTCTTTAAAATATACTTATTATTATCGTTATTCGTTGTTGTTTGTCCATTTTCGTTCTCTACTCCTCTCGCTCCGTTTTTGCCAAACCCGCCGAATCGAGAGAAATCCCAGGACATGCAAGCGTTCAATAGACGTAAACTGGAAAGAAAACAGTTCTCATCCAAGCCTAATTTCACCATCTTCCCATTGTCTGCCGACAAAACCTCTCTCGCTATTGTACGAGCGTGCGTAAAGAAATGTATCAAAACCTCTCGTTCTAAAGATTCTCGCACTCGTTCGTGGAATTCCCAGTTCAATTGCATCGCAGTGGCAGTACTTGGTTGACACTCTAAGACGACTTGCGTGAAAACGTCCAATCCAGATCTTCTCGCATCTGCGGTTTGCGCTTGCTGCACTGATCGTTCGCATTCCTCTAAAGCCTTTTGTCTCTCTCGTCCTTCGTCGTCTAGCCATTGTCTCTTCAGAACGCAGGCTAAGGTCGATACGATCTGTGACTTGATCGCGTTATTATTCTTATTCTTATTATATAGCACGTAATTTAACAGAAATTGTCTAATATTCGTCCTCTCCTCGGTACTAATCGCCTCCCATCGTCTTAAAATTGAATATCTCATCATAGTCGCCACTTGGAACTTTACAACTAAATCATCATCGTCATTGTCTGCGTCTGCTGCTGCGCGAAGAGCGTTTGCAGCATTTGATTGAAGAAGGACAGTTTCGAAGATCTTAATCGAGTCCGCGTGGTCCCTCAGTGCTAATAAATACTCATTCGCTTTTACTCTCTCCTCCTCCTGATGGTGCTCGTTATTGTTATTAGTGTTAGTAGTACTCTTCGTCTGCCTAGTTCGATACTTCGACAGCAACGAACACGCGTTTGTTATTCTCGTGAATACTTCATCGTGACCATCGTTCGGTTCCATTTTATTATTTATGAGCACTCGCTGATGTGAAACAAGTTATCAAGTTTTTTTACTTAGTAGTAGTACCTGAGATTTAGGGTTTAGGGTTTTTAGTAGTATTTGTGCTCATTAATTTGAAAAAAACACGTAATAATAAACACATAAAAACACTGCGTGATATGGCCAAGACAGTATTCGATATCACTATCTGACCATCGACATCGATCGATACCATAGTTCTTTATACTATCAGTAACGGCAGTAAACATCAGTGGTAAATGACAATAACAGTCATCAGTGTATTGTCAAAATAATAATAATAAAAACAGTCGTGCACAACAAACGCACTGAATTGTGACGACGACGATGAGAACTTTAACAGCGCGAGTGCTAGTGCAGAGCGAGCAGAGCAAGGGGAAGCAGAGGATATTCAATCCAACGCGTAAGAATTTCAGTAGTGCTAGTGATATAACTACTGATACTACTGATACTAATAATGTGTCGTCGTCGTCGTCGTTGTTTAGAAAAAAGAGAGTAGGAAGAAATAGTATCAATAATGGAACTGTTGTGAGCGATATAACTACTGATACGAATAGGAATAGTAATAAGAGACAACGAAGAAGATTTTTGACTCAGATGATGACGATGACGACGATGACAGCGCTGTTTAATAATGTTGATGAGGATTACGCGCGAGCATCATCATCGTCATCGTCATCGTCATCATCAGAACAACGAGAACAACGAGAGAACAAATATTACGCGAAAGAGCAGTTACGACTTACGATGAGAGAATTGACGAGGACGATTGCAGAGCTCGAGGAAATAATCACGATATTAAGAAACGCGAAAGATATTGGAATGACACAAACACCTAGCGCTGTAATTAAGGAGAGATACTTTGAGAATAAGCAGTCGGCGATTTATCAATTTCGCACGAATGGTCTGAAGTTAGACTCGTTTCTCGATAACGAAGAACTTACTGATATCGAAAAACAGGTATGGGAAACGATACCGTTAGAGAACGGCGGCGGCGTGAAAATGCCGTTTCTCGTAACACCGAACGAGTTCGTATGCGCGTTATATTCATGCGTGAATTCACCAGACGCGCCGCCTTCGACAGATGCTTCGTTGACTTTGAATATGTTACAAAAGGGCATAGAAATGGGTCAAAGAAGGGATAAAAGAATCACGAACGAGTCGTTATTGTTAACAGCAGAAGACGCTAAACAGAAAGTGATCAATTATTTAGATATCATAGAATATAGCAACAAAGGTTTTTTTAATAGCCTTCGGATTGAATGATTTGCATTAAGGCTATGATCACTGGATTCTCTTGCGAGATTTGAAAATCGGGCGAGTTCACTTTATTAATCAACAATTGATCAATTTTATTGCGCAACTCTCTCGCTAATACGCCAATTTTAGCAGGAGCGTTGAATTCGCACCAATCGTCTATGACGATTTTCCCTTGTTCGTGCTTGACTTCGAGCTTGCCTCCAAATAAAAGCAAAGGCCAACTACCTACCATCGTACAATCGCGAATGAATACTTTAGCAGTTTGTACGCGGTCGCCATACGCTAACCAAGTCGATTCGTATTTTCCAACGTTGAAATTCACGCTCGTTGGATGCAAAAATACTCTCCCAACATCTTGCGAGTAATATTTCATTTCTCGTCCTGAAGCCATTTTCTCGACCGCGCCTCCGATGGTCTTTGAATACTTAGGAGGCGGCGGTTGGATTCGACAGATTTTGGGATACATTCCTGCGACTAAAGCCGCTTTAATGATCCTCGAAACGCTTGAATTCACGTCGCAATCGTCTTTCACATTGATACCATTTTTCGACGTCGTCGTTCGCGCTGGATCATCTCGCGCGCGTCCAAAGCGCTTCACGCTATGCGCGTATTCGCGCGACACGAAACCTAAATCGGACAAAATCTGCGCAAAATCTACTCTAGATTGTGCAACCGCTTCGAGAGCTTGACTTGAAATGTAATTTTCGTCGCAAAACCGTCTTTCGGCACTTCTGCCACCGTTTTTCTTTGCGTTTAACCACCCATCAAAGGCATTAACGATTGCTAAATGATCCGATTTGCCAACAGAAAACGCTCGTTTCTTTCTATCCGCGTCTTCACGATTATCTTTCGGAGAAAAAAACAAAGGACGACCTGTCATCGCGCTCGCGATGGTGAGCATAGGGTCTAAACAACCTAACAAAGATGCATACACGAGCATTTTTCCAAGTCTCGGATCGCACGGCATATGCGTCAAATGTTTTCCTAAAGGCGTTATGACTTCTTCGTTATTCTCGGTTGCCATCGCTTTCAAATCTTTCAACTCTTGAACGGCGATGTCTAAAGCGCTTTCTTCGGGAGGCGTTAAGGCCAACGCGAGTATTTGTTTCGCCGTTCCCGATTCTGGAGCCATACTTTTGATGTTTAAAACTAATGATTGCAGAGGCGTGCGCAACATTTCGGGCGCTTGCGTTTTCTCTAAATGAGCAAACTGCGAGCGCGAAAAGAGGCGAAAACAAGCGCCTGGCGTCGTCCTGCCGGCTCTTCCTCTTCTCTGCTTCGCTTGAGCTTTCGAAACCCAACAATCTTCTAAGCACGACAAGCCTCTCTGAGAATCGTAGCGCATTTCTTTCTGTCGACCTGTATCCATGACGTATCGAATATCGTCAATTGTGACTGAAGTTTCTGCAATATTCGTCGCGACGACAATTTTACGTACGCCAGTTTTTGGTTTTTGAAATATTCTTCTTTGGTCTGTCGCAGATAGTTGACCATACAAGGGAAGAAAATCCAACTCGCCGACATCGGAAACGTCCAATAAAGACGATTGCTCAAGGTGCCGAATGAGCTTTAAGATCTCGGCTTGACCTGGCATGAATATCAAGAATGCACCATAAACGTCCTTCTCCATTTTTCCAGCGTTTGGAACAATACTTTCCATTCCTTCCTTTAACTCTTTGCGAATAATAGCCGAAAGCGTATGTTCGATGAGTTCGTAGTTCATAATAGATTCGTCAACGTTTTGCACAGATCTTTTCACTTCATCGCTGTAATTTTCCTCTAGATGTTTTCTCGCAAGGGCTAATTCGGTTTGACGTTCTTTCTCTTCTTCCTCTTTCCGCCGCATCGTATTTTCATCGGCAGCGACTGCAGTAGTCTTTTTATTACTACTTGAAAGCTTTGGAATAGCTGTGGATGCGTGCTTCTTATCTAAAGCCCATTCATCGTCATCATCATCATCGTCGTCGTCGGAATCTGAAAAGTCACATTCATCATCATCATTGTCGTTCTTCTTCCTTTGCTTTTTCGAAGACGAGACGATTTCGTCCAGTTCTGCGACATCCCAACTATCTGGAACTTCACGTTCTATTTCATCCTCATCATCCGAAGACGGAAGCAGTGTGTTTGGATCTGAATCTTCTTCATTTGCGAGCAAGGATAATTGCCGTTTCTTTTCAGCAGCGTTTTTTGCGTACTTAGATTTTTGTCCCACCAAAAATCTCGTCTGCTCGAAAACGTCCTCCAAGTAGTATTCCGTGACTGGATGCGTAAAGCCCGGTATTGTGATCTTTGATGTTTTGACGGGCTTCATTCCGTTTTCGTTCGATTGTTTCGACGGATTTTGAAAATAGTCAGCAAACAAGTCGGCATCAGCCGTGGCAGACATTAGAACGATTTTCAAATTCGGTCTCTTTTGTATCACTCGTCGAAGAAGAAGGAGAAGAACGTCAGAATCAACAGAACGTTCATGAACTTCATCGAGTACAACGTGCGTGACAGTTTCCAACATAGGATCGCTCAATAGGCGACGAAGAAGAATTCCTGTCGTGCAAAACAATAAACGCGTCTCTTTGCTCGTTTTTGATTCTAAACGTACAGCATACCCTACGACACTTCCAACCTTCTCATCTCTTTCATTCGCGACGCGTTCGGCTAAACCAATTGCGCTAATTCGTCTAGGCTGCGTACAAATGATGTTCGTTTCTCCACCCACACCATTGAAAATCGCGTGCTCTAGAATAAACTGAGGGACTTGAGTTGATTTCCCACATCCAGTCTCGCCCGATAGTACTACGACGGCATTGTTCTCAATAAGCTTTGTTATTTTATCTCTCGATTCAGATGCTGGTAAGTTGTTCCTAATAGATTGCATCTTAAAAGCCGCAGAGTGTTTGTTTGATTTGAAATCACTTTGCCAGAGATCATAATGGTTTTTCAAACGCTCGCTTTCTTCTTCAATTTGTGCGCGAGAAAGTTGATTGCGCGCTTTATTGCTATTTTTATTATTATTGCTTCTTTCCGGCTGCTGAGTAGTCAAAGACGCGGCGGCGGCACGAGGTTCTGCACTTCTGCTAGGTTTTGGGATCGTGTCGTTCCCTTTAGTCGATGTTGTTGTTGCTGAGTTTGTAGTCCCAGGTTCTTCTTCTTTAATATTCAATTCATTAGTTATCGCATCGATAACTGAATACATACAAGGTGACTCATCTTTCAAACAGTTCAGTGCAGTTGTCACGGCTAATTTGGAACACCTAACGAGCATTTGTCTACTTCCATTCGCTTTACTTTTCGGTAAATACACGGTTTCAATCACTGGCGGTTTCGTTTGCGGATATCCAACCACGTTTGTGAATTTTACGAGCATTCTATCATCAACAGTTATGGATAAATTATGCTCTTCTTTTCGCACGCTATCGGCTCCGTAAATAGATTCAATCGCGACAATTTCTTCTTCCCAAGTTTCCGTGACCGTACTACTTTTTTCAAGATCCATAATACCACTTCTATTTTGAAATGAGATGAACAACGGAGAGGACGACGATGCATTAGCACTTTTCAATGCTGTCTCTGCGTCTTCGATAGAATAACCGCGTTCCCAAAGGAATCTAATATCATCATTTGTGGGAATTTGTTCTACCTCTTTAGTTTTATCGATTGCAGTTGATTTGTTTCGCATATTCAATAGAACGATTGGATCGTTCATAGCCTTCATTGAAAATTTTGGCGGCAACCGCGTTTCTGGAATATTCAACACTAACCAATCCAACGCACTTTCGTAAGCAAAATCTTTCGATTCTCTAACCGCAATCGCGCAATCTGATTTTTCAAATCCTAATTTCTCGAGTCTCGACGTAAGCTTTTCGACTTCTGGGTTTGAAATTTCTTCATCAGTCTCGTGTAAAACCGTGAAATCGTCGTAAGATCTGTGATGGCTATACAAAGAGGAATAAGATGTAGCGTTATTTTCTTCAAACGTGCGTAGTAATTCATCGACCATGATCCTCTTCTCTTCCGACATTTGAAGCGTTGGAATCATTCTCTTAACTTTCGGCTTCTTGTTCTTCCTCTCCAACTCTCTCTGTTCTCTCTGTTGTTTCTTTTCTAATCGCATTTTTTCTTCATTTTCGTAAGCTTCAAATCTTTGCTTATATTCTTGCGGTAGGAGGCGTTGTAAAGGTAAATTTGTTGCATATCTCGCCAACGCTAATGTCGCCGCGCGTTGAATCGCCTCTTCCTTCGTAGGTGCCACGTCGTTCATCCACAAAACGATATCGGAATCTGGTTTATATTTATCCGGTATCACAACCTTACAAATCCATCGCTTACAATTATTATTATTATCATCATCTTCATCTTCATCTTTATCTTCTAATACTTCCACATCTTCATCTTTCTTCTTCGTCTTTGATGTTTTTTCTTGCTGCGGTACAAATCGCGGTTTCCTAATATCTTTCTTCTTATTCGCAAACTCTTCTAAAATAGTTCTCGGTTGTTTACACGACGCTCTAACGATAGGTTGTTTATCTATCATTATCTTTTTCGTCATCGTTTGTATTTCATTCATACCTACTTGCGCAGTCTGCGTATTATTAGTAGCACTTTTGTTGTTCATTTGCATTTGCAATAGTTTTTCTTTCGTTTGTTCTTTCTGCTTCTTCGCTAAATCATCCACGGCATTCTTCGCACTCTTATTATTATTGTTACTATTATTATTATTATTCACTCCCATCAGTACACTGTTATCTTTCTTTTCCGCGTTGTTCTCTAATTCTTTACTATGATGTCTCTCGATATGCATCTTCAACCTATCGCGTTGTGCGAATGGATCTTTATCACAAAAAGGACATTGCAAAAGCTGTTTCTGTTGTTTCAGGAACGTGAACGAAGCGTCCGGTTTCGATGACAGAGCTCCAGTGCTTACGATTCCCTTTTTCTTCTTCAAGAGCTCCTTCTTCGGACCGCCCATGACTTGATATTAATTAATTAATTAATTAAT
>Ga0115001_10003310_pt1 | contig 12056 bp, 8 predicted proteins | sample ArcticOcean_MG_C_12_FD_89869 | JGI IMG/M metagenome (GOLD analysis project Ga0115001, IMG submission 89869) | Marine microbial communities from western Arctic Ocean - ArcticOcean_MG_CB8_130 | ecosystem: Environmental > Aquatic > Marine > Oceanic | place: Arctic Ocean: Canada Basin | collected... | reverse complement strand
TCACTAACCCCGCGCGTCTCGTGGGGCTGGCGTGTCTCGTCGCGTTGGTCTCCGCGCAAACCACCTCGGCTCCCGTGTTAACACAGAAACGCGGAAGTTGCGTCGCCGCGTGCGACACGTGTTGGTTCGCCTCCGCGGACGCGAGCGTCGTGGAGTGCTGCTGCGAGCCGAGCTGCGAGCAGGCGGGGGACTGCTGCGAGGACTACCGAGATGTGTGCGTCACGGAGACAAGTGCGGACACGCAACTGACGCGCGCGCCTGGCCCGACGCTCGCGCCCGACGATTCCGTGGACGAAGTCGACGACCCGGGTGGTGGTGAAAATGACGCGGCAGAGGCGTCGGCGCCGCCAAAGCCCCCGACGACACCTGCGCCCCCGCCGACGGATGTCTCCAGGGCGTCCGACGATTATGCGTCCGACGATTACGCTGAGGGCGAAGAGGATGTACTCGAGTCAGCCGTTGACGCGCCCGACACCGCGAACGTAACGACACCTTCACCGCCGGCGCCGTCAAAGACAACGACGACCGAGGACACTTCGAGTGAAGAACCTCCTCCTCCGGGAGGGGCTCCGCCTCCTCGGAAGCCTCCTCCCCCAAGAGATCCTCCTCCTCCTCTCGAGCCTCCTAGTCTACGCAAGCCTCCTCCAGAGTCCTCGCCGCCGCCGCCGCGCCAGCCTTCCTTCCCCTTCCCTCCACGGGAACTGCCGCCGCCGCCGCCGCCGCCGACGGCGGCGCTCATCGACGTGAGCGGCGGCGCCGGCGGGGTTCTTCCCACGGAGGCTTTCTGGCGAGCCGTGGGGGAGGCGCTGGGGCTTGATTTGAGGGGCGAGCCGCTGCTTGTTGGAGAAGACGATGACACAGGTTTAGAAACTGATTACGAATCGCCTCAAGAAGAGTTACCAGACGAAACCGCGCCCGGCGACTCGGAAGACGAAGAGTCAACTTTAATCGGCGGCGATTTCCCGGCTCGTCCGTCCACCGCCCGCGGCGTTTCTTCCACTTTGACTGAAAACGCGTTTTGTTTAAACAAAACCGAACCGAGCTACTACTCTGGGTCCTTCAACTGCGCCTGTGACTGCGCCGGGTGCGACTGCCGGCGGTACTACGCGTGCTGGGACTGCGAGGTGGACGCTGACGACGGGGTCAAGAAATGTTTCTCGCAGGCGTCTTACCTGTGCGCGCTCGGTGACTTTTCGGTGTTCAACGAACAACGACAGGTATGCGCGTGGGAACAACCGCGGCCGTTGCCTTTCGGGTGTCCGCCGCGACCGCCCGGGCCGCCGTTACCGCCCGGGCCGCCGTTGCCGCCGAAAGCGCCAGCGGGACCGCCGCCGTTTCCGAGGGCGCCGACGTTCCCGGGGCTCCCGCCAGCGCCGGTTGGTTTGGCGCCTGTTCCGGGAGGCGCGTTTCCAATCGGAGGCGGACCCCTACCCGTCGGCACGCAGCCCGGATTCGGGGTCCAACCCGGAGTGGGGTTCCAGCCTGGTGTTGGTGTGCAGCCCGGTGTCGGGGTCCAGCCCGGGGTCGGGATCCAGCCCGGCCGCCCCAACCCCGCCAATCCCAACGTCCCGAACCAGCAAATCCTTCCGGGATCCTGCAGCGCGATTCCAACCTGCGACAGCTGTACGTATTGCGCGTTTCCCGAATCCAACCACTGTTCGGCCCGATTACGGGTGACTGTTTACTCATACACGCGGTCCGAAAGACTGACACTTTTCTTTCCAAAAACAGGTTTACAAGCCGCCGACCAAACCACGTTCGTTTGTTGCTGCGACGCCGCGTGCGTTTCGTGGAACCCCGCGCTTGAGGTGGGCCAATCCAACGGGTTTCTGGGGTGCTGCACGGATTACACGCAGGTGTGCGCGGCGGTTACCGGGTGATTAAAAGACTTGCGGAAGAATTTTGAGACGGAGTGGTTTTGTGATTGATCACCCGTTGTGCGGCTACGACTATTCTTCACTACGCTATGCCTAAATTCCACCCTTTCCCTCTTCCCTCCAACCACGCAAACCTCATTGGTACGGCACCGTGAGAAACGACGGAAACGCGTCCGCGGATTCCCACACGTTTACGGACCCCGCGCAGTTTGACGATTTCACGATCAGTTTCACCGCCGCGTTTGTCACCCCGTCCCAAAACTCGCTCCCCCGAACTTTCATCGAGTTTCCCAAAACCTTTGTTTCCACGGGAAGCAAATCCGGCTCCTCGGGGACGCCTTGTTGCTCGTAACGTTCCTCTCTATCGACGACGCCGTCGCCGTCGAAGTCGTACGTCACGACCACGTCTGTGATAAATAAAAGAAAGTGTCAGTCTTGTATATCGCGATGTATGGACAACAGTCACCAGCTGAGAGATAAAACAGGGAGGCCGGGATTTGGGAAACGCGCAAGGCCGTACCTGCGAAACACCCGCCGCCCAAACCGGGTTTCGCGCCGACCCAGAACTTGAACGTCGTGGCAGGGCCGCCTCTTTTTCGAATCACTTGGTTTTCGGAATCAACAGAAACGTCCCCCTCGTCATCCTCTAGGCCGGACTCGGGAAGGATGAGCTGTTCTGCCCAGTTGTTGGACACCGTGTCCGTCAGGGTTCCTGCAACCGGTTCATACGTCGTAAACACCAAACCTCGATTCGTCACCGTCGCTTTCCGTAACAAAGCATCAAGCGAGTGCGTGGAAGTAGTCAACGCGTTACCGTCCGCGAGGTAAAAGTTTCCACCGACGCCGTTCAAAGTAGCCACGCCGTTGAAATGGCAGTCTCGTTGCGCAAAAGCATCGGCCTCCAAACTTCTTTTTAAAAAAAAGGAAGTAATCGCCCACGCCGCGTGGTCGCGCTTCGTGTTCGGATGGAACGCCCGGCCGCCCTTGGTGATGGGCGCGCAGCTCATTTTTTGCGAAAGCTGGTCGTTTGCAGGGTTGCACGCGTAATCCAACACGGCTTGCGCCTGTTGCTCCGTCACGTCCCGCTTCAAAACGCAAGGTCGTCGCTGTAATCCCATGGAAGAGACGCGTGTCGCGGGCAAGCCTTTGTATTGTCCTCGTTTATTCTTCTGAGAACGGGCGGCCCGCAACCGGGCCGCGGTCTGCTCCGGGTCGGGGTCGAAGGAAAAGCGTTTGTTTCCTTCTCTGGAAACGGCCGTGTCTGTTTCATCTGCGACGTTCAATACGTTCCCGTCTCGAAACGCGCCTAAACCGCCCGAAGCGCGTCGCTGTTGTTCTCGTTTCGTAACAGGGACGTCGAAATCGCGGTACGTGTCGAAGTCATCGGCATACGCATTACGAGCAGTACGAGTATCATCGTAAAGGTAGTTTCGTGTTTGCCGATGGACGGGTCGTTTCCGTCGCCGCTCGCCGTCGCGCGCACCGCCGAGAATAACGCCGCCGCCGGAAAGGTCGCGGCGCGCTCGGTCGTACTTTCTGTTCTCGTTCCGGACGTCGTCTCTTTCGTCGTCGTACGGGACCCTTCGTTGCGTCTGCCGTGCTGCTCGCGCGTGTTCCACACGCGCCGGGGCATACGAATCGTCATACCCAGAGTCATACGCGGAAGAGTCATCGTACGGATCGTAAGCCGAGTCGTACCGATCATCCGCTGCGTCGACCCGCGCTTCCCCGCCCACGCTTTGTCTGTTTGCCCGAGCCGCGTCGCCCCGGAGAAATCACGTCTTGGTGGTGTATATACCGCCCCTTGCCTCGCGTTTCTCGCGTCTCGCGACGTGGACTGCGCATCGAACTCGTCGGTGTCCTCCCTCGCCGCGGCCGCGGCGCTTTCAAGCCACTGCGTGTTCACCTGGTCCACCATCATGGTTGCTTTCTGTGACCTGGCCAGCCCCGCGGGTGTTAGTTCCGGGAGGTGCCGTGGGTCCAGTTTCAACCCCCGGGCGTCCGTGAACGGGTTGAACGCCTGCAACGCGGTCGGGCGATCGGGAACGTCCGTCGCGCTGCCCGCGAACCCGGCCCGGCGCTCCCCGACTTTCGCACCCGCGGCGCCCAACGATGGTAGCATCGCGTCGCCGGAGTCCACCGCAGCGACACGCGACGTCTTTATTGACACGCCCACGACCGCCGTCACCGCAAGCGTCGCGAGGAGAACAAGCGCGGTGGTGACCGCGATGGAGTATCCCGTAAATCTACCGCGACACCGCACCGGGTCTCCTCGACCGGAACCGAGCAGTGGTATTTTCTCCACGGATGTCGACGCGGCGGGCGCGGACCGTACCGGGGCCGCGGAAGCGCGCACGTCCCGGAAGCACGCACCGCGCGCGCCGTCCAGGATGGGTATCGTCGGGACCCCGACGACGACGCCTTCCAAGGCCATCGTCGCACGCACGGGCACTCCCAAGAGCGCCGATGCAATGGCGAGTTGGGTGTTGAGCGGGTGTTCAAGGCGAGTTTTGATACACTCTAAATTCACGATGAAACGCAAAGTTCATCGCAAATTGAGTGAAATTCCAGTCTGTAAATCTGCGTTTCATCGATACATTGGGTGAATTCTTGACTCTCCTCGGAACACCATTTTCGTGCCACAGAAGCGCCAGCCACAACCCGCGGCGCACCGACCGCGAAACACACCACACACCCAAACCGGCATGTCCCCCAACGCAACGTGCGGTGTGGAAACACGCGCGCGCAAGAGAAAGCGCGAGCGCCGCGATGCTACCGCGGCTAACGGGGGCGAGGCCATCCCAGCCTTCTCAACGACATCGTAGTCACGCACGTTCTCAGATCTAGCCATTTCGACGACCCCGCCGATCTCGCACGGCTTCCAGCGGTGAGCCGCGCGATGCGCGACGCGGTGGCGGCGACGGGGCTTCGGTTTGAGGAGCTTGATGAACAGGAAGCCGTGTAACTTGGATGTTTGAGCGCGTTGCAGCGCCGGCAACGGCAAAGTCGCCTGTCGCGTCAACAACTCCTATGTTACGCAGCGGCGAGGAGTGGACAGCTCGAAGAGTTGACGGTGTTGCGCGAGAACGGCTGCTCGTGGGACGAGGAGACGTGCGCGAGCGCGGCGGAGGGCGGGCATCTCGAGGTACTGCAGTGGTCGCGCGAGAACGGCTGCCCGTGGGAAGAGAGGACGTGCTTTGCTGCGGCATGGGGCGGGCACCTCGAGGTGCTGCAGTGGGCGCGCGCGAACGGCTGCCCGTGGGACGCAAAGACGTGCGCGAGCGCGGCGGAGGGCGGGCATCTCGAGGTACTGCAGTGGGCGCGCGCGAACGGCTGCCCGTGGGACGAGAGGACGTGATTTGCTGCGGCATGGGGCGGGCACCTCGAGGTGATGCAGTGGGCGCGCGAGAACGGCTGCCCGTGGGACGCAAGGACGTGCTCGGTGGCGGCGGAGCACGGGCTCCTCGAGGTGCTGCAGTGGGCGCGCGCGAACGGCTGCCCGTGGGACGAGGGGACGTGTTGGGCGGCGGCGTACAGCGGGCACCTCGAGGTGATGCAGTGGGCGCATGCGATCGCCGCGCCGTGGGACGTAAGGACGTGCTCGTTCGCGGCGATGAGCGGGCTCCTCGAGGTGCTGCAGTGGGCACACGCAAACGGGGCGCCGTGGGACGAGCAGACATGCGCGATGGCGGCGGAGAACGGCCATCTCGAGATGCTGCAGTGGGCGCGCGCGAACGGCTGCCCGTGGAACTGGAATCAGTGCGTGTCTGGTGCGACGGAGAATGGCCATCAGGATGTGCTAGCCTGGTTGAACGAGAACAAAGCACCGGCACCGTGAGAAGACAACGTCGTTGAAGATTTGAAACGGAAGAGAACTACAGTAGACGAAATAAAAATGCCTATTCTCGCATCTCGGCTTTGAGAAAGTCGTCGATGTTGAGCGTCTGATCACCGTGCGCCACCGCGTTGGTATCCTCCGGGACGAACAACGTCGATGATGACGCCTTGCCGTCCATCTGTAACACCCCGTCTTCTGTAACCAAGACAGCGCCGTGCGCGGCGAGCCAGTCGGTGCACGTCGAAATTTCTGTCTCCGTCGCTTCTTGTAATATGACCCTCAATTCAACGGCGTCGCCATTCAAACCCCCAGCATCCTTCCCACCCGTGAACCCCAGCGATTTCGCCAGGAATGACACGGGTACGTGTGGCCGAAACGCTTTGGCAACGCTATTGAGGTGCGCCCACCGAATCTCTTCAGTCGCGACGTTCATTAATTTACCCGCGTCTTTTAGATTGTTTTTTTCAATCGAAGCGGCGCCCAAAAGCTGGAACCACTCGCAGACGTTCGTTTCCGCAAGCGCCCTACGCGCGGCTAGGGCGTGCGCGACGATTTTCGTTCCCGACGCCACAGCCGCGGCTTCCCCGAGCACGGCGACGAACTCGGGACCGGTCGCGCGCGTCACGGCGCCGTATAAAACCCGGTAGGCCAAAAATTCGTACTCGTTTTCGCACCCTTTTCTTTTGCTCGTTTTTTTTCCCAAATCGCCATTCAGTTCCTTGTAAAGCTCCCTCAACACGGTCTGGCACTGATTGAACTCGTTTAAGTCGTCGTTACGCAGCGCAACACGGGCGTGGTGTTCGTAAACCTCCACCGTGAGTGTATCTCGCAACCGCTGGACGACCAGATCCTGCCGCTGCGCTTTGAGCTGGTCGTTGAGATAGTGGTAGTTGTAGTTTTTTTCGTCGAGTGTGATTTGGTCGCTCTGCAATCGCAGAAGCGCTTTTTTAAGCACCGACGCCGGCCTCACGGTTTTCGGATCAGGCGCGCTTGTCAGCCTGAAGTAGCTCTTCTCCAGGACCTGACAAGTACCTCGCACCGTGAACTCGTCCCACACGGATTCCCGGCGATCCAAATCGATACCGTCGTTGTGTTCCGCCGCATCGCCGCTTTGGCCAAAAATGTTGGGACTCGAACTGGACACGAACCGTAGGGTGCTGAGCCGTTCCCTTCGTTGCGCCGCCGCGACCTGATTGTAAAAAGAAAAATGTCAGTCTTGTATGGGCAATCAGTCGGAGGAATGTGGTTATTGGGAAATACTTACCGTAGCCGCTTCAGAAGCGCCTTCCGCGGTTCCGTCCCCGAACCTGCCTGTACGTTTGCTGCGTTTCACGAGCTCGCCCGGTGGGGCTAAATCGGTCTCACTCACTAAGCCTTCCAATCGTCGCTTCGCGTGCTTTTTACCCGTCGCGACCCCTGGGTTTTCTTTCAGCGGATTCTTACCGCCTCCTTTCTTACCCCCGGACCTCGGCGTGTTCGGCGTTGAGCCCCACTCGTCCCCCCCCCAGATCTCAGCATCGGGCAACACGTACGCCGCCGTCGTTCGTGGCCGGCCATACACCAACTTGGGAACGACGCTGATGATTTGATCGCTATGAGCATTGCTATGAGCATTTAGTTGCGGCGCAACCGGCGCAAGACCCGGGTTCAATCCAGGTCCGACCCGCGGCGGCGCCTTGGCGTCCCAATCCGCGGTCCAAAGCGTTCCGGTTTTCGTGCACTCCGCGATGAGCTGTTTCAGCTGCTCCGTCACGAACGGCCGCGACGGTTCGTGTGACCGGCACGACGCGAAACACCGCTCCACGTACGCCTTCAACGCGGGCGGCCATTGCGACGTGTGGGCGTTTGATTGGGCGTTTGTGTTACTCGTCGCCGCCGCGTAGGACGGCGCCGCCCCGCCTCGCGCCGCGTTCGTAACCGCCGCCGCCGCGATCGGCGGGTTCTTGCATAAACGCACACCGAGCGTCGCGCCGATGGACGGCGCGTGGTGCGACACCGGGCCGTGGTGCGCGGAAGGCGTAGGCGTCATGTGCTGGTGGGTCACGTGATGCTGATGCTGATGCTGATGCTGGTGCGATATTAAGTTGGGTTGCGTTGGATGGTGCGTTGCGTGCGTGCCGGGATAAAGGCCGTAGTTCTGTTGCCCCATCCCTGCGACGCCATCCGCCGCCGCCGCCCCCGGGTTCATCGCGTAATACGCCCGCCACGCCTCGTGGTTCGCCACAACCGCTTGCTGCGTGTGGTACTGCTGCCACGCCGCGGTTAGGTGTGTGGTCTGCGCGAGCGCCGCTTGTTGTGCCCCGACGAACCCTGGATCCACGTGCTGTGGCAAAACACGAGGGTCTGGTGCGCTCGTCGCGCCGGCTTGTGACTGCGCCCACGCCCTCGCCGCGGCCTGCCGCGCGTGGTACTCGGCCCACGCCTTTGCGTCGGGCGCCTGCCCGCTCATCGCGGCGCCCGCAAAGGAGTGACGAGGGCGACGAGCGAGCTACGAACAATCACTGCAGTTTTTTTTTGTCGGGAAAACCAAAGACGATAAAGATTTTTTGCTGTGAAAAGGATGTGCTGCTTTGCCTCTAAAGACTACCGCTCTAGTCAAAGTCCACCACCCCCGGGTCTTCGCTCTCGTCGTCATCCTCGTCCTGCTCGCTACCCTCCATATCCTCGGCATCCTCGTCCTACTCACTGTTCGCGTATTCACTGGACTCGGAGTCACTACCACCCTCGCCCTGCCAGTCTTCCAGAAGTTTGTCCTCCGAAAGCTCCGCGCCGACGTCGCCTTCGCTGTCGCTCGCCCCCTCAGCGCCCTCCCCGGTACCCCCAGAGTCCGACTCAACAGAGCGGGATGAATCATCACCATCATCGTCACTGTTCGCGTCACGGTTTCCGTTTCGTTGTCCGAACGGCACGAAAAGCGCGGTGTCGTCGGCTCGAAAGAAATCACTCGCGAGCGCACGCGTCGCCGCGGTCGGTACTGGCGGAGTCGCCGTCACCGCGTTGTTTTTCACGCGCTTCGCGTCGGGTGCATCAGCCGTCGAGCGTTTCTCGTCGTTTTTATTTTTCGTTTCATCACCCTTCTCCCACCACTTCGCCTGGCCAGCAGCCATGGGCACGCCGCCTTCGGTAGGGTCTCTTGGTGCGGGCTTGGAGGTTGCTGCTGCTGCCTTGGCTGTGGCCAGTTTTACAGCGCGCGGTTCTGAAACCGCCGGCGGCGACGGCTTCTCTTCACCTTCGTCGTCATCGGAACCGGAATCGTCGCCGCCCATGAAAGCCGCGAGCGCGCGCATCTCCATGGAATCCTTTCCCCGCGCGCTTCCCACGGAGTTTGCATCAACCCGCAACGCCGGCCCGAGCCCGAACTTCTCGCGAGCGCTGAGCGCTGATTTCAATTTCTGATCCGAGTTCGAACCTTGAACACGCGACGAGTCTGTGTTGTCCGCGGCGCGCTCCGCGGCGATTGCGGAGGCGAAGAACTCGCGAGGCAACGCGAAGCGATCGGACTTGTTCGGTTTTTGTGCGTCGTCGTCATCGTCGGAGTCTTTGGAGTATTCGTCATCAGAATACTCGGAGTCTTCGCCGTTCTCGTCATCAGAGTCCTTAGAGACGGACGGTGACTCCCCACCTGGTGACGACCCCGCCACCACCTCCAGCGTCTTGCCATCCCGGCCAAGCCTGGCGAGCATTCGTGTCCGTCGTTGTTCGAACCGCTTTTCGTTTTGAGCCGCCAACTCCTTCACTCTTAGTTCGATCTCGGGAAGTTGATACACCCGACGCTTACTGCGCCAGCTATCTTTTTCGTCAAACTCCCTCCAGTCCGAGTTTGTGTTTATGTGCGTCACAGCAGCCGGAAACGAGGCCCCACCACTCAAGTGTTGTTTCGCGCCTTTACCCACCAGCACGGTGACTTTCTCGTACCGAACCCTCCCGTCGATTTCGAGCGCGTCGCCGGGTTTAAGCGGGAGCAAAACTTCGTCTCGTGTTTCGTCATCATTAGATGACTTGTTTTCTTTCGCATCCTTCGCACCGGCCGCCGCTTTCGTGCCCTTCAGGGAAACCCCCAGTGCATCCACCCCTTCCCGTTCCATGATGAGCCGCTCCGCGAACCCCGGTTTCGCGGTAGTCACGGACAACGTCCCGCCTTTCCATTTGCACCCGTTGTAAAGCGTGACGCATCGGTTTAAGGATTTCGCATCAGTGGCCAACAGGTCAACGTACGCGAACCCGCGGCACGGGTGTGGTGGTTCCTTTCGGTGGTTTCGTGTGCTGGCGGTGCTGGTGCTTGGCTTTGCATTGACCCCACCACCGCGACCGCCTTTCCCTCCGCGGCCGCCCCTGCCACCCCTGCCGCGCGTTGGCACGTCCTCGCTTTCGCTCTCGTCGCTGCTCGCCCCATCGCCCTCTCTTCGGAAGAACGGTGAGTTGGGCTTCTCCCGCAGGACCTCCACGCCGAACACCACACCGAACGGCGTGAACCTGGCGCGCAGCTCGTCATCCAGAAGTTCGCGGGGTAAGCCGCCTATGTGCAGCCGCGCGCGCGCCTGCTGCGCCTCCGCCGACGCCATCGGGAATGGCGTCGGCGGCTACGATTTCGCGCAGCAGATTGTTCGCGTCTCGGAAAACTCGAGACTGTCAAAATCTCGGCAGTCGCGAAGAAACCACTCATTGGCCAAGGGCGCGCGATGCTTCGCGAGGTGGAGCTCGCGGAGCCGGGTGGTTCCGGCCGGACCGCGGGCGGGTCAGGGGCAGTGGACGGTGAGGAAGTTGAGGTGGAGGACGACGACGTGCGACTCCTTCCCGCGGCGCTGGAGATGCCTTTAGGAGCGGGTGGGCAGTCATCATCGTTTTGGTCAAATCTGCGTGCGTCGTTACGAGAAGAGCCTCTTCTTATGCAGACGCTCGTTGGCGTCATCGTCGGCGTGTGCATCGGCAGCATCGCACGCGCGTGCGGCCCGTCACCCACCACGGTTGAGTTGGTTGCCTTTCCAGGTGAGCTCTTCATGAGGGTGTTGCGAGGGTTGGTGATACCGCTGGTGTCGGTATCGATGGTGTGCGGCGTGCTGAGTCTGTTTGATAAAACAAACGGCACCAACGGCGGCGCGAAGCGAGTCGCGTTTAGATTAATGCTGGCGTACCTGGTCACCACACTCGTGGCGTGCGCCATAGGGCTGCTGGTGGTGCACGCGGTGCGGCCTGGGGATGGGGTGAGCTTGCAAATGGGACGGGATTGTGGGGCAAAAGTGGAAAGGACGGTACCTTCGCCGGCGACGCAAAGGAGCGGCGGAGCGTTAGCATCGGTGTTGACCACCGCGCGAGCCGCGGTTCCGTCCAACGTTTTCAACGCCCTCAATGAAGGCAACGTGCTCGGCATAATCACCGCGAGTTTGTTTTTCGGAACCGCGATCGCGAGTGTGGACGGGAACTCGACAAAAGACGTGGTTACTCTTTTTCACGCCCTCGACAAAATAATCCAGTTGTGCGTCAAGTGGGCCACGCAATTGATGCCCATAGGCGTCAGTTCAATCGTCGCGGGGCGCATCTCTGGGACGTGCGACCCAACGCAGATGTTATCGGCGCTGGGGAAGTACGTGTTCTGCATTTTGCTGGGGCTAGGCGCGCACGCCGCGGTTGCGCTTCCCGGGATGTACGTCGTCGCTACGTCCACACGGTTTTCGAGGGTGTTTTTTTCCACAAGAAACCGCGGAGGTGCAAGAAATGCTGGAAATGCTTCCCAACACCCTCCTCCGCCTTCCTTCCTGCAGGTCATAAAAGCGGGCGTCCCATCCTTCGCCACCGCGTTCGCGGTGGACAGTTCATCCGTGGCGTTACCGAAAACCATTGCGTGCGCCATGAGTCTGGGAGTCCCGGAAAGTTTGGCGAAGTTCTCCCTTCCCCTAGGCGCCACTGTGAACATGAACGGAACGGCGCTTTACGAAGGTACGTATTTTGTTTCCCAAATCCCGTCGACTGTTTGCCCATACAAGACTGACACTTTCTTTTATTTATCTCAGCGCTGAGCGTTCTTTTCATCGCGCAGTGTCACGGCGTCGAGTTGAGTTTCGGGGAAACGGTGGTGGTGACGCTCACGTCCACAATAGCCGCGGTCGGCGCCGCGGCGATACCGTCCGCGGGGTTAGGTACGTTTGCATTTCCCAAATCTGTCAACACACTGTGGAGGCCCGATTACGGGTGACTGTTTACTCATACATGTGACGAAAGACTGACACTTTTCGTTCACAACAGTCACGATGTTGCTCGTGCTGCAAGCCGCCGGGCTCGCGGAATTTAGCGACGACGTCGGGGCGTTACTCGCGCTTGATTGGTTTTTGGACCGGTGCAGAACC
>Ga0115001_10003308_pt1 | contig 12059 bp, 8 predicted proteins | sample ArcticOcean_MG_C_12_FD_89869 | JGI IMG/M metagenome (GOLD analysis project Ga0115001, IMG submission 89869) | Marine microbial communities from western Arctic Ocean - ArcticOcean_MG_CB8_130 | ecosystem: Environmental > Aquatic > Marine > Oceanic | place: Arctic Ocean: Canada Basin | collected... | reverse complement strand
TTACATAATATGAAAAATATATAATTTTTAACGGCTTTATAAAAAAATGAAATAATTTTATATCTAAATTAATAAATTTTGAAATAATTAATGTTAAATTAATTAATTTTAATAATATTTTAAATTAAGAAAATCTTTATTTTTTAAATAATTTAAATTGTTATAAATATTAAAAACTTAAATTTAAATATAATGGGAGGAAATAATACCACAATGGAGAAATTTAACGAAGTTCTTCGAATTTAAAATAAAGTAGATAAATTAAATATTAAAGATGAATTGAAACTAGAAACATGGAATGAATTATGCCATGATTTAATAAATATAATGTTAGAGAAAGAAAAAGGAGAAATAGAATTATTTTAAACAATAAGATTGATCTAAGGATATTGGTAAAACTAATTAAATTAAAAAACAAAACTAGAAGTCAATAGAAGTCTTTTTTAAGAAACAAATAAATATAAAATATATTCAGGAATTAAACATGTGATAGAAGAGTTTTTAGTGTCTTCGTACACAAATTTTAGTTTTATTATAGTTATTTTTAAATTATTTTTATTATGGAGTGCTTCAAGTATAATTTTTTACTGGAAAGAGTTTTTGATTTTTATATCAGCTATAATTTCTTGCTTAATAAGTAATAAGTTTATAAATTAATAGAAAAAAGATAATGTTATATTTGAAATTATAGTTCCTTACTTCGATAAAGATATAGAATTTACAGAAGCAGTTTATCCAAAACTTGTTATACTAGGTATAGGAGCATTTTTTATATAAGTATCACGATATTTTTCTAAAAAATGAAATCTATATATAAATATATTTGTTAATTCTTTGTTTTAAAAATACAAAAAGTTATAAATTTAATTTAATTTTATATTTAAATATTTGATTTTAAATTATATTTTTGATACTAATTTTATACCTTTTAATAAAATTAAATTCATTTCATTACATATATTACATATATATAAAATTACAAGTTAGTATAGCAAGTTTTAAAATTTAGAATAAATAACTAATAAGATGAAGAAAAAGCAAATAAAAACAGAAAATAAATGCATGGTTTCTAGAAAAAGAAGTAAATGTAATTTAGGATTAGTAGGGTTTTCAAAATTTATAAGAAAAACAAAACTTAAGAAAATATCTTAATAGGTTAAGTAAAAAGAATAGTCTAAACGAAAAGTAATTTAATTATATCAATTTTTTTATAATAATTAATAGATCATCTAGAAACTAACTATAGGTATTATTTAGACGTTTTAGAAATGCAATCCTAAATATGAATATAACTAAAATTGAAATCCTAGAAGATGTCTAACAAAAGATTAAGAAAGTAAGAATATGTTATTTTATAATTTAATAATTTTATAAAGCTGTATAAAATAAAATAAATGGAAAGTTTTATGATAATAAACACAGTGAATACATAATCTATTAAGATGAGGAGATTATTAATCCTGAAGGAGAAAAGTAAATATTTTAATTTTCTAATTAAATTTTATATAGATATATTATTCAAGACTTTTTAGGGAAAGGAACTTTTGGTTAAGTAGTTTCATGTATAAAATAAAGTGACGATTAAAAATATGCTTTAAAAATTATAAAAAGTTAACCTGGGTATACAAAAGCAGCTTCCTAAGAAATACTGTATTTACTAGCTGTTAATGAAGTTGTCGAGTCTAAAGGAAAAATAATTCATTTGATAGATTATTTTATATTTAGAAACCACGTTGTCTTAATATTTCCAATTCTCGATGGATCACTATATTAATTTTTATAATAAACTGACTACACGGGCTTTTCTTTATAAATAATTCAAAAGTTAACTAAGCATTTATTAGAAGCCTAAGAAATTATGGAGAATCTTAAAATAATTCACTGTGATTTAAAACCTGAGAACTATATGTTGCAAATTTTCTTTTTAAATTAAATTTTTTAGGATTCGAACCACTGGATAGGTATTAATGATAGATTTAGGATCATCATGCTATTATAACAATACAATCTATAAATACATTTAATCGTACCTTTTAAATTAATTATATTTTAAATAATTTTAAAGGAGATTTTATAGAGCCCCAGAGGTTTTATTAGGAACTAAATATTCTTGGCAAATAGATATGTGGTCGATTGGTTGCATAATCGCAGAACTTTATTTAGGATTTCCAATTTTCCCAGGTCAATCATAATATGATATGGTGAAGAAGCAGATAAATATACTAGGGTAAAATTAATATATATATCAGATTAATTTTAAATAGATATCCAGATAAGCAAATGATATAATCGGGGACCAACAGGGATAAATTGTTTAAATTTAGAAACAATAAATACGAGTTAATTACTTTAGAAGAATATGAAGCTATGGAGGGAGGTAAAAAAGAAAAAATTCAAAAAGTAGTTTTTAAAATGACCAGTCTTTAAGATTTAAAAAATATATATCGAAGGAGTAGATACAGAAAATAAGACGACGAATAATACAAGATGATGTCGTGCTTTATTCATTTCTTAGAATCTTTTCTAAAATTCAATCCAAACGATAGATTGACTGCGACTTAAGCATTACAACACCCATTCTTAACTGGAGAATAATTTTCTGAGGACTGGGAACCGCCAAAAGGTTTAAAACTTTAATAACTGTTAAAAAGCTTTAACTTTTAATCGCCAGACCTGGTATTGAAAATGAAAGACCAAAAGAAAAATCTTTCAGATTATAACGAAAGTTTCCGACCAAATTTATTATCATAATTTGAATAATAAAATCCATATGGAAAAAATATATAAAAAAATAAATAGAAGAGATCATTAACTTTAGATTCCAGACAAGGTTATTACACTGGTGTATATTATCCAAAAGACTCACATTATAATCTATTTCTTTATGGTAATTATTCTAATTAAGTGCATTCTTAATATGAACAATAACAATAATAAATAGTCTAAATTTAATAATTATACAACCATTAAATAAACAATCTTCAACAAAACCAATAAGATTAGAACCAATAATAATTCCCACAATAAAATTTCCCTTTTAACGACTAATTTTATTAGCAACAATAATAATTTTAATTATAACAATAATAGTATCAATAACAAAACTTTTAAAACTAATAATAATAGCAATAGAATTTCAATCAAAATTTAAATTAAATGTAAATGAATCAAAATTTTCCGAATTATTAGTTGAGTAATTGCTTCTATAATTAATATCAATATCAATATTAAGAGCAGTAAAATTAAGAAACTGATGAAAAAGACTAATAGAACGAATAAAATTTACAAAATTAGCAATATGAATAAAATAATAATTTTTATAATAGCTAACAATTTAATCCGTATTGGGTTAACGAATAAAATATATAAAGTACGTTATAGTATTAACTAAATAATTAATATCTATTTCCCTAACAATATAATATATAAAATATTGGATATAATAATAACTAAAATTATATGCAGTAACAACAATAAATGAATCTTCAAAACAATTAAGGCTTTTAAATGAACTTTGACAGCTAAAATTAGTTCCAATAAAATAACAAAAACAATTAAATTTATAATTAATAAGATATTACCAATTAAAATTAATAATAGAGAGGTTAATAATAATAATTTCAAGAATAATAATAAAATTAAGAATTTTAATAACAATAAAAACAACTTTTTAACATTGCCGAAGAAGAATAGTGTGAGGAATAGTAATAGTAAAGAATTTTAACTAAAACACCATTATTACCAATTACTCCAAAATCAGATTCTTCATAAAGTAGTTACAATTCAAGTTCATAAAGTTCCTCAAAAAATATAAAAGATCAAGAAATTTCAAAATAAGATTTAAATAAAAATTAATTTGAAAATATTAAAAATGATAAAAGAATATAAAAATAAAAAACTAAAAAGAAAGGTAGATAAAAAAGAGAAAAAAATATTATTAAAAATCGAAAGTAAAGTAGAAGTAATCGGTTCTCCGTTTTACAATCAAAATTTACTCCCATAAATTTTTAACTTTCTTCGACAGTTAGCCCCTTTTCTATGATTAATGGGTATAGATTTAACAATCCTTATAAACGAAGGAAATGTAAGACCATATTTTATTTATTTATTAATCGTTTTTTAGTATAATCGAAACCAGGTTAATGGAAAAGAAAGAAACGATGCAACAGTTTACAAATAAAAAGTGCATTTATTTATATTTAATAATTTCTATAGGTAAGAATAATCCAAATAGATAAGCATCATCCCTAATAAAGTAAAAAATAATAAAGAAAACTTAAAGGACAAATAAATAGATATGAGGTATTTACTTTAAACTTAATTAGCTTTCATATGATTGCATAGACTCTTAAATTATCTTTATGGTATATATCTGTACAATTTTATATTTATTATTAAAGACATTAAATTCTAATTATATAAATTTTTATATTCTTAACTAATATTTATATTCTTAACTAATTTTAATTCAAAAATATTTCAAATTTAAATTTAAATAAAAAATGAAAAGAGGAGATTGGTAACACCCATTTGTGGATGTATTTAAACATTTCAAAGTACAAGACTATAAAAGTTCAGAGAAAAAGGGTAATGTAAAAGATATATAAGTACATTTAAAGGTTTATCGTAATAATTCATTTTTTAGGATACCGTAGTTGGTCGAAGAGTAATTAAATTAACTGGAGCTATTCCATCGTCAAATTATGTTTCAATGCCATCAACAAAATCAAAAATTAAATCACTAGGGCTAAATGGAAGATATGTTTATGTATAATTCTAATTTTTCAAGAAAAAATACTTTAATATGCATTTGAACTTTAGTGTTTCAAAGTAAAATCCAATTAAATTAACATTAACAAACTTGCATTAAAATTAATAAAGAAAATCTGGAAATACTCATTGGGTTCCAGTTTCTGATAAACATGCAGATAAATGGATTGTATATTGTCTTGATGTAGAAAAGTTTCTTAATAAAAAAGGTTATCTAAAATAAAATTAAAAAACAAAAACTTCTAAAAAATCAAAAAAATCATATGCTTTAAAAGATTTTTAAATTTGTTCTAATTTAAAAGTTAGAGGTATTTACACTTCTGATAATTTATACACTCCAAAGACTTTATTACCTTAATAAATGTCATTTAGAAAACCAAAAGAAGGAACTTGGGAATAAAACTATGTTTATATTAATTATCCAAAAAGAAAATAAAAAGAAGAAGTTTAAAATAGATTAGGGAAAGAAAATAAAAATACTCCATCTGGTTTAGGAGAAGAATAATAAGGAGGTTTTGTTAGAAAACTAACACATAACGAAATTAATTAAATTAATTAAAAAGAGGAATAAAGATAATTTGCACCTGAACCTGTCCCATAATAAAATGTTTAACCACCAACTGTTTTAAGAAGTAAAATTTTTTCAATGATTTTATTAATTTTAAAGATTAAAGACTGATGCAAGAAGCAATGAAAACTGGAACAGATTTTGATTTAAGCTTAACTGATAAACCAAAACCATTATAAATTCTTGAAACACTCAAAGTTCCTGAAAATGTTTAATATTCAATGAAATTCAATCCAAAAGAAATTTTATCACCATCACCTATTATGAAACTTAGTCATGTTCAAGGTTTCACAGGTAGAATCTGTCCAGATATTCGTTGGAATCCAAATGAATTACATTCTAAAGATCTTATTTATGCTGATGGAGAATTACTTATCTCCATAAATACATAAACTACCCATTAAAGATTCTTTTATGGAAGTGATTCTGCAATAACACATTTAGAAATTTTGAATAGCGGTTAAGTAATCGTGACAGTTACCAACGGAGATGTTCCAACTGTAAGACTTTGGGATTACGATGACTGTGGATGTATATAAACTTACTAAATTAACAATTTCCTTAAAATTAAATGTTTAGCTGTAGTCGCTTCAGACAAAAATATATGCGTAGTTGGAGAAGATAAATTCCATAGAGAAACAATCCTTATTATAAATTTATACAATCCAAAATTAGGAACAAAGCATAAAATCCCAAGACAAATGGATGTCGTAGCTAGATAAGTAGCTGATTTTAATGTTACAAGTATTAAATTCTCTCCATTTGAACATCATAGATTAGTTTCATGTGGAAAGGAAAATATTAGATTCTGGAGAATTAAAAAAGGTCATTTACCAGGTGGTGCAGTTGTACTTGATAAATTTGCCAGAAATACGCATTTTACAGTTCTCGCTTTCGAATCTCTAGGTCAACAATCTGTTGCTTTACAACAATCCCCACCTTTAAAAGTATACGCCGGAACAAAAAATGGTCTTCTTTACTAAATTGACTATCATACTTAAGAATTAGACGCTATTTTCAGAATTCATGATTCAGCAATTTGTACTATAGCCACAAGTCCAGGTTTTTGCGTAACAGGTTCTTAAGATCAATTCTTAAGAGTTTGGCCTCTTGATTTTAGTGAATTCTTCTTTGATGCAAGACATGAAGGAGTTGTTGTTTCATTAGATATTTCAAGAGATGGATTATATGTAGCTGGTGGTACTTCAAATGGAGGGCTAGGAATAATAGATCTCTAAAACTAAAACTATTCTACTAAATTAAGATCACATACAATGGATATTCTTTAAATTGATGTCCAAAATTCAAACTCAAATAACTATATAATTAGTTTAAGTAAAGATCTTACCATTAGAGTTTGGGATTTAGTTAAAAGAGTATAAGTTTATGAATTTTCATATCCTTAAGAAGATTAATGTTAAACTATTTCTGCTAATCCAAAAGAGTTATACTTTGCTGGAGGATTTTAATCTGGATCTATAAGAATTTTTGACATTGAAAAAATGTGTATAAAATAAGAACTTTCATTTTATGTAACTCCAATTACACATGTATAGTATAGTCCAGATGGAAAGCTATTAATTGCTGTTGATAATTAAAGTATTTACTCAATTTTTGATACTTAACATAATTATGCTGTGATTAAATAAATTTAAGTTGATTTTCCTTCTGATTATCAATATATTAGCTTTTCAAGATGCGGATCATTATTTGGAATAACCGGTGACTATGGAAACTATGTAGTAGTTTATGATACAAAAACAAAAGAAAGATTAGCTAAACTCAGATGTAAAAACTGTTTTGTAAAGCTATTTAAATTTTCAAATGATGGAGTTGATTTATTTGTTGGAACAAGCAATGCAAGTTTAAGAAAATACTCAATTGAAACTGGAAAACTTATTAGAGAACTACCAAGTGTACATAGATTAGGTTTAAATGATTTTACTTTTACTTAAAACTCAAAATTCATTATTACAGTTGGTGATGATTAACTTGTTAAAGTATGGGATTATTAAATGAGATTGATCAATATCCCAGGAAGTTGTTAATTATTTATTGGTCATTCAAATCCAATTAAAACTATTGTTTCAAGTCCAGATGATTCTAAAATATATACAGCTGGTGGCTCTGAAGGTATATTTGAATGGTAATTCCTTGGAGATATAGAATGTCTTGAAAATTAACAAACAGGATCAGATCTACTTTTATAAACTTAAGTATAAGAAGAAGAATAAATCCTTGAAGAAGAAGTTTAAGAGAATGAATAAGAACAATAAGAAGAATAACAAGATTAATAATTTGGAAATACTTAAACTGGTGGTTTAATGGAAACATTAACTGAAGGTAAAGCAGAAGAAACGGTTCAACTTGGGTTAGACTTTAACGAAAACAGAGGAACTTTACACGCAGAAGCTCAAGATTTGTATGAAGCTAACAAATCCACTGAAATAATTTGGAAAAAAACTGATTCTTAATATTTCGATGTTCATGGATATCGTAACAACGAAACTTTCAAAGTAGATGCATATCGTGCTAAATACGATTTACCAATGAAACACTTTTCATTAGCAAGAACTTCAAAATATTTACCAAAAAAACTTGAATAACTTAAAAAGTAAAAATTTATTATTTTATTGTTTATTTTTAAATAGTAATAAACCAACTTTCTAACTAGATTTCTTAGCTGGGTAAAATACTGATTGTCATGATAATGTAGTTTGGAATTAATAATTTGGATGGCTTGCTTATTCATGTGAAAACTATGTAAACAATTTTTTAGATTATTTCTTAAATTTTAAAGTTAATCGTTGAACACATGAGAAGTTAACGTAATTAAAGAATTCTAACTTTCCCTGATTATATTTCTTGTATTGCAAAAACACCTGGAGAATCTTATTTAGCTATTGGTTCAGCTACATACAATGAAGATATAATTGCAAATATATATATTGTTGATTGTGTTGGATTTAAAGTAAACAGAAAACTTTAATTCCATACAAAAGGAATTTAAGGTTTGAGATTTTCAAGTTGCGGATCTTATTTAATATCTGTTGGTAATCATAAAGAAAATACAGTTGCTGTTTGGGATTTCATGTATGGAAAATTATTAACTTCTACATATACAATAAATATAATAAATGATGTTAAAGTCAAGAAAGACAATAAAGTATTTTCAGATAATTTATTAGAATTCTGTACTGGAGGAGGTGACACTGTTTCTTTATGGAAAGTTAAGTAAGATGGTGTTTTAGAATAAGATGATGTAAAAATAGAAAGACTTAATGAGAAACAAGAAATTGAAATTACTTCTTTAGAATATTGTTACCCTACTTAAGCTGAAACCGTTGTTATAGTAGGAATGCAACATGGTAATAATATTTTTTAACATAATATTTATTTTTTAAGGTGAAATAGCTTGTGTAAATGTTTAAAATCTAGAAGTTATGGAAAGAGTTTAATTCTGTAACTGTGAAATTCTTTAAATGAAATATTCAAGTCTTAAGAAAAATATAGTAGTGTCTACACTTGATTCCAATATTTATAAATTATCTTATGGAGGTTTATTTAATCAGGATATGGAACATTAAAAAACATAAATGGCTTTCCCAGTTTTATCATTATCACTAGATAATGAAAATAAAGAAGTAAATTTAATTCTTAACAATTTTAATTTTAAAAGGGAGTTGTAGGTACAACTTAAGGAATATATTTCAATAACTTTAGAGAATAATTCTCTTCTTTGTTAGTTGGAACTCCATCAAGAGTTAATCCAGTAAAATAATGTCTTAATATTGAAGATGAACTTTTAGCTACAGTCGATACAGATGGAGTTATTTAAGTATGGAATATCAATAGTGCAGAAGAAGTTTTAAATCTTGATTGTAAACCTGATTTATGTACTTTTATTACATATGTAACAGCTACTAAATAATTAATGTGCTTTTATAATAGAGGAATAGTAAGAACAATATAAATTGATGAATTAAATAAAATGGATATTTTACAAAGAGAAATGAGTATGGATGAAGATAAAAATTTATTAAACAATATAGTAATGGGTGACTATTTTGTGGATAACTTTGGTTAATAATTTATTCTTGTTTCAAATGATGGAAAATTCTATTATTCAGATCTCAAAAATAAAGAAAGAGTTATAGTTGGTGAAGTTTTAACTACATAAAAATCTATTTCTAGTATTTCTTTACATAAGACCAATGGAAGTCTTTTTGTTGCATATAGTAACGGTGAAATAGAAACTTATAAATTTTTACGAGCTAAATCTTCTGTTTTAAGACCAAAACTTCATTTACAAGATTCTTGGAATATGACAGAAAAACCTCATGAAGAAGTTGTAGAAAGTTAAAGTAAAATTAACTTCTATAAATATATAGTAAGATTCTTAAAAATCTATTTATTAATATCTTTTCTAGAAACATAAAATATCATTAGAATATTAAATGAATGAACCAGTGTACTTTTGTTCAACAAAAGCAATGTAATATGTTTTCATGAGAAACTTTTTAAGTGGGGAAGTAGTTGGTAGATTTTATCTTGATAGTTTCCCAACAACATTAAGATTTAATTCAAAAAGTTAAAATTTAATCGTTGGTCATGATGGTAATTATTTCTTTTTTATCTTTTATTAATTAATTCATAGATGGGTTTATTTCAATTGTACGTTTAAGAAAAAATCAAACTGAAAGATATAAATCATATTTAGACGGATCTATATTAGCAATTGAAAAATCTAAAACTTCAAGAAATTTAATTTTGTTCCATGAAACTGGATTTTGTTCTTACAAATATTGATTTTGATTTAATTAGTAAATAATTTTAATATTATCATTTTGACTAAATTATTATTTTTCAGAAATTTCTAAATTTTATTAAATTCTAATTATTTATTTAAATTAATTTAAAAATTAAAATAAATTAAATTTTTGACAATTATTTATTTTTTCAAAATGTAAAATATTAAGTTAAAAAATTAATAGTCAATTAATTCAAGGTTATTATTCCAATTATTCATTAGGTTATTATTCCTATTATTCATTAGGTTATTATTCCTATTATTCAGATATTTGTTTTAAATCTTGTAAAATCTCTACACTTTACTTTTTATCGTTTGTAATTTATTAAATTTCTTCAATTTTACTATCAAATGTTTCCATAGATTATTTAATTTTGTCACATGCTGTAAAACATTCTTTGTTTTCAGCTTCTAGTTCCTAAACAATTTTGATTAAATCCTAATTTTACTAATTCATAGCTTCTTATTTTAAATAAAATTCATCCAACTTTTTTTAAAGAGCCTCTAATCGGGCTTCTGCCTCTTTCATGGATGCTTCATTTGCTTCATCCGTTTTTTATTTTTATAGTAATTCTTCTTCGGTTAAAGTTTCATTTAAACTGCATTAAGTTTCTAACTCCGCAGTTAAATCATTTACTGTATCTTCTTGGTTTTAGCTTGAGCTTAAATCTTCGTTTTACATGGTAATTTAAATATTTAAAATTATAAAAATTCTTTTTTGAAACTTAATTTAAATTTGAAAATTTATAAATTAATAATTTAAAGAATATTTTTAATTTCTTAAAAAATTTAATTTATAAGTTTTCTAAAATTCATAAATTCAAATTAATTTAAACTTTTAAAAAAATAACTGTAAACATAATGGGATAAGGATTACCAACATCAGATAAAGATAACCAATATTTAGAAGAAAAATGCTTTTCAATTAGCCTTGCTAATTTCAATGAAGAACTTGCTGCTGGAAAATTGACTAAAGAGGAAGTTTAAATGGTATCTGATTAAATTTCGGCTAAAATTAATAAGAAATAATTCTTTTCGGTATTCGCATGCATGTTCTTATTTATAATAATTTGGATTCCTTTGTATATAATATTAATGAATGCAGAAAGTATGGAAGATTCTAAAGTAGCTTTGAGTGTACTTTATTATGGTGCTATTGGATTAATATGTGTAGGGATGATGGTATACGTATTCATGTTTTCGTAAAAAGTATAAAAGGTGGTTGCTGAAGAATTGGAATCTGTTAACAAAGAATACCAAGGTAAAGGAATTACTTGGACATGGGTTCAATAACACAAGTTTGCTTATTTACATATCAATTTTAAGTGATGATGAAATAAGTATGCATTTCCATATATTCGTAATGATTTAATATTTTTTTATGATTTAAAATTATTTAATTTCTCATTTATTTTTAAATTGTTTTATATTCCATAAAAAATTATATTCCTAATTTTTAATTATAAAATATTTTTATAAATCGAAATTTAAAAACATAAAATTAACTTTTTTAATATATTTAAAACACAAATCGTTTTCATAATCATTAAATTAATTATTTATTCCAATTTTTATTATTACTGTTTTTACTACGAACAGCTTCTAGTAAAGATGATTTTTAATTTTCAGTTTCTGCATTTTCTCCAAATAATTGATACGAACCTTAAGAATTATTGTTTATATTTTAAGTGTTAGTTTTCTAAGTTGATGATTGTTAAGTATATTCTTGTTTCTATTCATTTAATTAAGGAAAATCATCAATACTATTTTAATTTGGTGTATTTTTTGTATATTGATTTAAGGATTATTAATAATTTTCTTATACCTCTTCTTAATCATTATTTAAGGAAGGAAAATCATCAACATTATTTTGATTTGGTTTAATTTTTGTTATTTTTTATTCTTTTGAAG
>Ga0115001_10003298_pt1 | contig 12074 bp, 11 predicted proteins | sample ArcticOcean_MG_C_12_FD_89869 | JGI IMG/M metagenome (GOLD analysis project Ga0115001, IMG submission 89869) | Marine microbial communities from western Arctic Ocean - ArcticOcean_MG_CB8_130 | ecosystem: Environmental > Aquatic > Marine > Oceanic | place: Arctic Ocean: Canada Basin | collected... | reverse complement strand
AATGATTATATTTCGAAATATTGGTGACCAACTATTTTTAACAGAAGGTTCTCAAATTATTTGGCAAAACTCAGTATCAACTATTAAAGATTCTGCAAAAATATTTTTAAGTATGGCAATGGCTGCAGTTGGTTTATCAACTAACTTAAAGGACTTAAAATCTATGGGTTATAAACCCTTTATTGTAGGATTTATTGCAATGGTAACTGTTGGCATAGTTAGTATTATTTCATTGAGAGCATTTAGTGTAATGTTTTTATAAATTTGTTATAAATTAAATATTAAATAAATGAAAAATATTCTTCTAACAGGTGGAGCTGGTTATATAGGAAGTCATGTTACACATTTATTAATCGATAAAGGTTATGATGTAACTGTGATAGATAGTTTAATAACTGGAAATAAACATTTGGTTCCATCTAAAGCTAAATTAGAAATTTGCGATATTGCAGACATAGACAAGATATCAAAAATTGTTCAAAATAATAAGTTTGATTTAGTTATGCATTTTGCTGGTCTTATTAAGGTTGATGAATCGATTTTATATCCTGAAAAATACAATAATTATAATTTTGAAAAAGCAAAAATTTTTCTAGATACTTGCTTGGACAATCAGCTTAATAAAATAATATTCTCATCAACAGCTTCAGTGTATGGAAATACTACAAATGATAATGTTTCTGAAAATGATATGTTAAACCCTCTTAACCCCTACGCCCTATCAAAATTAAAATTTGAAAATTACATTGTCGATAAGTCAAAAAGTGATTCTTTAAAGTATATAATACTTAGATATTTTAATGTAGCTGGTGCTGAAGATAAATTACGTACAGGCTTAATTGCTAAATCATCAAGTAATTTAATTAAAGTAATATGCGAGGTAGCTACTAAAAAAAAAGGTGCACTCGTAATTAACGGTAATGATTACGACACCTTAGATGGAACACCTATTAGAGATTTTATTCACGTTTCAGATCTTGCTGAAATGCACTATTTATCTGCAAAATATTTAATTAAAGGTGAAAAGTCTGAAATTTTTAATTGTGGTTATGGGAAGGGTTTTTCTATTATGGAAGTTGTAGATAGTATGAATAAAATTTTAAAAAAGACATTGCCTACAATAATTGGTAAACGAAGAGATAAAGATATTAAATCTTCAATTGCTAATGTTCAAAAATTTAAAGATCGTTTTGGCTGGGAACCGAGATTTAATGATTTAAAACACATACTAAAAACATCTTATGAATGGGAAAAAAAATTAAATTAAGACTTCTTCAATGGCATCTTTTTTTAAAATTAAAAAAATACGCCTAATAAGAGTAGCTCCCACACCTAAAAGAAATGAAACCATTAAGCAAACCATTTTAAACGAATGACTAATTGAGATTATATAAAATATTTTTACATATTATAATTAATAAAATTTAATAAAATTATAAGTAAATTAATGGAATTAATTAGAAAATTACCAAAAACTATTCAAGTTAAAAGAAAGAAATTTGTAATTGACTACATAAAAGATAAAGAGGTTATTCATATAGGTTGTACTGGAGGATTGCTGGGTGATGTAGAAGAGCAAAATCATATTAATAGTTATAACAAACTGACAGACACACATTATTTATTTTCACAGTCTGCAAGGAAAATATCAGGAATAGATATTTCTGAAAATAAAATTAATTTCTTAAAAAAACAAGGTTTTGAAGATTTACATGTTTTTGATATATGTGATCCTAATTTTAATCTAGATACAAAGTATGATGTAGTTTTATTTCCAAATATAATTGAACATTTATCCAATACGGGCTTAGCATTACAAAATATCAAAAAGATTATGCATAAAGAGTCTTATCTATTAATAACAACAAATAATCCCTTTGATATTTTAGTTTTACTTAAGATTTTTTTTAATTATGAATCAGTTCATAGTGAACATACGTCTTATTACTCATATAGCACAATGAGAAGAACTCTTGAAATGAACGGCTTAATTATTAATAATTTTTATTATGCAGCAAATGAAAAAAATTGGCCTATCAAAAATAGTTTTCTTCAATATATACTAAAAAAAATTCAAATAATTTTTAGTAAAATTTTTAAACAATTTTCTGAAGATTTAATATTTGTTTGTAAATTAAAGTAATTATAAAATTACTTAAACTTTTTAAGTTTACTGATTTGTAATAAAAATAAGAAAATAAATAAAAAGTTTGTTGAAAAATATCTCCAAAAAAGTCTTTTAGGTTCAAAAACCAATCTAACGAACCAAGCTAGTCCAATATATTCAAAAAATTTATTAGGTAAATTTTTATTACCTGATAAGAAATCAACTACAGCTCCTACACCAATCATTGTACATTTTAATTTATGTTTATGCTCATACATCCACAATTCCTGTTTTGGACAGCCCAAACAGACAAATAAAACGTCTATTTTAGATTGATTAATTTTTGATATTATTTTTTTGTCTTCCTCAATGCTAATTTTTCTAAATGGTGGTGAAAATTTATAATTTATACTTAGATTTTTATATTTTTTATTTAATTTTTTTTCTAATTTATTAAGAGTTTTGTCAGTTGAACCAAAAAAACCAAGTTTTAATTTATTAGTTATTGCATGTGAGCAAATTTTTTCTGTTACATGGTAACCTGGCAAATGTTCAGCATTATTAGTATCTAGTAATTTTAAAGCCCAAAATATTGGTCTTCCGTCTGGTATTGCGATATTAGCCATATTATGTGCGATTTTAAATTTTTTATTAAAGAAGCTCTCTATACAACCATGAACATTGGATACACAAATATAACTACCAACTTTATTTTTTTTTTGAATTAATATAAAGTTTAATAGTTGTTTAATGGTTATTGGGTTTATTAGATAATTTATTATCTTAACTTTTTTTATTTTCATATATTGCGTTATTATAGATTTTAATTAATTGTGCATAATTAACCCCTGCTGAATATTTTTTTTTAAATTCATTGTTCGCATTTAATGTTATTTGATCGCAAATATCTGGGTTAGCTAAGATCCACTTAATTTTATTAGCTAAATCTTTTTTATTTCCATATTCAAATAATATTCCGTTAAATTTATCTTTAATAATACATTTTATGGTTCCTATATCGGATGCTAGAACCAGTGTACCTTCTCTAAATGCTTCTAATATAGACATGGGAAAACCTTCATAACTCTCAGATGGTATAATTGAAAATTTTGAATTATTTAAAAATTTACTAACCTCATATCTAGATAAGTTACCGTGTAGTCTTATATTGTAATTAGTATTATTTTTTTTTATAACTTTTAATAAGGGTCCATCACCTAATATATCAAGTTTGATATCAAGTTCATTAAAAGCCTCTATAAGAGTTAAAACACCTTTTTCTTTAGAAATACGTGATGCATATATGGCATTTTTTTTTTTAACAATAGATTTAATTTTATTATCTGATGAACTTAAAAAGTTAGGTTTAATTATTAATTTATCTTGAGGTATAATATATTGAGAAAATTCTTGTTTGGCAAATTCTGTGAGGGTAATGAATTTAGTTATTGTTGTAAGAAGGTCGCTTCGTTTATTAATTAATTTTGAAATAATAAAAGATTTGATTTTAGAGTCTTTAAAGAAACCATATTTATCTCTATGTTTATTAAATAGGCCAAGTTTTTCCCAAATTAATCTATAATTATGAAGTGTCATTATAATAGGAATGTTTTTTTTATAAAAAAAATCAAAAACTGAATTGCTCCATAATGGAAAAATATTGTGAACATGAACGATATCTGGAATACCATGTTTTAAAATCTCTGCATCTAATATTTTAATGCTGTCTTTGGAATAAGAAACATTTTTTAAAGCATAAAATTTATTTTTTAGAGAAGATAATTCTATAGAATTATCTCTAATTAACTGAACAACTTCATGATTATTTAATCTTAGTAATTTAGCCTCCTCATCTACAACTGAGTCTTCGCCGCCAAAAAATTTATACTTATTGTGTAGTTGAAAAACTTTCATTAATAAAAATATTTAACTTTTTATGTTAATTTTATATTCTACTTCAATATCATAACTCATTCTGAGAATTATTCCCCAAATAATATAATAGATTATTGCTCTATAAGTTTCTTCAAACATTGAATTTGTGAAGGATGAAACCATTATAATTATTATAAAAATAAATAATCCTAAAATTTTATTCTTTTTATCAGCAAGCTTTTTTTCTTTTAAAAAATCATAAGTTTTTTTCCAGGTTCTAATAAAAAAAATATGTGAAATGATCCATAAAGAAAAACCAACAATACCCATCTTTCCATATAAACTTAAAAAAGCATTATGTGGTTCTGTAGCAATAACAGATTTGGAAACATTAAATTCAATTAAAGGTTTTCCGTATCCGATACCAAACAAAAATCTTTCAAAACTTAATAATGAATTATTTAAAACTTCCTTGATCCAAATGATTCTTTGGTCAACAGTTCCTGCGGCTGCAGCTGTTACCTCATTATAAATCCCAAATGTAGATAAAATGTGATTAATCAAAAATTTTAAGGAAAAGGTACCTATCCTACCATCTATATTAAAATCAAAAAACAATAATGCAAATGAAATAATTATTAGATAAAAAGTACCCACAAATATTTTTTTTAAATTTATTTCATTTAAAAAAAACAAAAAAATTAATATTATAAATATACTTAAATAAATATATCTTTGTTGAAATATTGCAGCGGAAATGAATAAGAAAAAAAATGCTATAAAATTATTATTTAAATTTAAAACTTTAATATTTTTGAAATTAATTAATACATAAAAACCAATCCACAATAAAACTAATGATATAGAGCTGTAATTAAATAAAGATTGTGTTACACCCACACCTTTTGCACCTGATACATTTGGCACTAAATTTGAGATAATTTCCTTAAAAGGAAATAGCAATATATAAATTAATAATGTTAAAATTATAATTCTAAAATTATTGAAGAAATTTAAGTACAATTTTTTATTTGATATTAGATAAAATCCTAGAAAAATATAAAAAGCATCTATAGTGTGACTACCACTTCTTAAAGCTAATAATCCATATTCAAAATAACCAAGAATAAGGTAAATCAGTCCAAGGAAAAGCCACATTGCAAAAAAAGAAATATTTGTAATTTTTGAAATTTCTTTTGTAATTTTTCTAAAACCCAATAACAATATTAATAAAACTAAAGCAATTTCATTTATTGGAAATGGTCCCAGTTTAAGATTTTGAAAAGACCACCCGCAAAATAGATTTCCATACCATATAGTGGTAATAAAAAATGTTATAAAAGCTTGTTTTTTAATACTTTCATTAATCAAATGATTATTCCCCATATACATCAATCATTTTTTTGTACCAACTAAACTTTTCAACTCTTTTAAGCGATTCTTTTTTTTTAATTTTTTGAGTATTTGGATTTTTTATGAATTTAATAATTTTTTTTGTTAATTCTAAAACGACTTCATTCTCATTTTTTCTACCTAAATTAATTTTAATCCCACATTTATTATTAACAATACGACTAGGTCCTCCTAAGTTTAAAACGGCTGCAGGTAAACTGTGAAACATTGCCTCCAAAACAACCATAGCACCTGAGTCTCTCAATGATGGGAATAATAATAAATCACTATTTCTATACAAATCATATAGATGATCTTTTTTTATTTTACCTAAAAAAGTAACATAATTTCCAATATTTAATTTCTTTACCATTTTTATTAATTCTAATTTTTGAGGACCATCACCAGCAATATTTAAGTGAATATTTAGATTCTTTTTAGCTAATTTTAGGATTGTATTTATCAAAATTAAAACTCCTTTCGTATAAAGCAAATTTCCTACAAAACAAATTTTAAATATCTTATTTTTAGAATAGTTTACTTTTGAAATTTTTGAATTATTTATACCAATTGCTAAAATTATATTAGTTTTGTGATGATATTTTTTAGGTAATAACTTCATCGTCTCTTGAGAGGTAACAAAAATCTTGTGTGATCTTAATAGTGTTAGATTAATTAATGGAGATATCTTTATATATAAATTACTAAGATCTCTTAAAAATTCTTTAATTTTTTCTTTTAATGAAAAACTTTTCCTAAACACATAAGGTACAATTTCACCACCAGCTAAGGGACCATAAATAAATGGTACATTATATAAGCACAAAAATGATGGAAACCTCAAACTGACAAAAGTAACATGATGAATAAAATCAAATTTAATTTTTTTTAAATAGGGCTTAACCTTAAAATAAATTCCAATTTGCCATAACAATATATATAAATATGCTTTTGAATTTGATTTACCCTTAATTATTTTTAAAATCCAATTTGGATAATCAAAATAAATAAAATGTAAATTAAATGTTTTGTTATTTTTTAAATAACTATCAATATTCTTTTTATTGTTCTTTCTGGTTATAACATAAACATGATGACCTTTTTTGGATAAAGTTAGTGCCCATTGCCAACCCACCTCTGGTTCAGATCCCTTGTTAGGTTCACAAGCATATGCAGATAATAATATTCTCATTTTTTTTTCTTTTTCAAAATTTGGTAATATTTAAAGTATAAAATAAAAATAATTATTAATTGTGTGCTGTACAAGCCAAAGATTAACCCTGGAACTTTAAAATATGTGATTGTGAATTTTGACACAAGGAGTGTAAATATACATGAAAATAAATAAGATATAAAAATAGGTTTAGTTTTTCCTAAAGCCCTAAGACCATATGTGGGAGGGTATTGAAATAAATGAATAGGTATTATTAAGGCTAAGAATATTAATAATTGATAATAACTTCCTGTTTCTGTGCCATAGACAGTATTTAGTAAAATTTTTGAAAAAAAAATAACAACTAAGATTATAATTAAAATCATCATAAAAAATTTTTTTGTAAATTCTTTTAAGTAAAGCTGCATTTCCTTAACACCTCCAGATATGTATTTTTTACTTACTGTGCCTGGTATAAAATTCTCAATAGATTGAAAAATAATATTAGAAATATTTAGCAAAGTTTGGCATGCACGTATAATCCCAAGAGTATAAGGTCCTAATATTAATCCAGCATTCATAATCCATAGATTGCCAGAAAACCATTGTAATAAAGATGTTAATAATAACCATTTAGCAATAATCCAGTTTTCTACTATTGATTTATAAGTATTTTTAAATTTATAATTTAGTGAAAAAATAATGGGAATATTGATTAAGATCCCTGAAATAAAAGCACAAACGAATGACCACAAAACTGATTCTAAATTCAGTTTATTTAAAAAATTTAAATAAATAATTAAAAAAATTAATACAAAATAAGTAATAAAATCAATTATTAAATTTTTATAATAAAATTTTTTACTAAAAAGTAATCTTCTAAAAAATTGGTGAAACTGTGTAACTACAATTAATAACGAAAACGATAAATGAAATCTTTCAAATTGAAAAGCTAATACGTAATTTCCAAGAAATTTTAATATAAAAAAAGTAAATAAAAAAATTATTAATGTAAAAATTAATTGTTGGATAAATATACTCCCATAAAAATAGCTAATATTAGAAATACTTTGTTTTGGAGCATTTGTTAACATTGGAGAGATGATGTATGAAATTTGTATATTATTAATTAATAGTAATATTAACCAAAAAAAACTAAATATACCAAAAATTTCTATACCTAAAAATCTTAAGATTGTTATAGAAACTAAAAAATTGCCGAAGCTTACAATTCCTTGATCTAAAAATACTAAAGTATTATTTAATCTTTGATAAATAAAACTGCACTTTCTCAAAATTTTATTGGCTAAATTATTCAATTTAATTATAATATTTAATATCAGTTAACAAAATATATAAAAAAACTTTAGATAGATTATTCTAAAATTTTAATAAAAATTAATTATATCTTGTTAGTGCCTATGTTTAATTTAAAAAATAATCACAATGTATTTATCTATATTTTTAATATAAGTATAAATTTTAAATGATTTCTAAAAAACTTCAAAATACAGCAAAACAAATCATTAAAGAATTTAATAATAATAAGATTCATTATGCACTTGCTCGAAATTATGAAAAATTTCCAAATTTTGGTCGAGATATTGATTTTTTTTCAAGTGAGCCCATATCTAAATTAAAAAAAATACTTAATAGTGTTGCAAAAAAAAATAAATGGGATTGTTTAGTTCATGACAATCATTTTAAAAGTGCTTTTAATAAAAGTAGTGACATAGATGTATTTCATTTTTATAAATTTAAGTCTGGTAAATATGAAGTTCTACACTTAGATTTTTTTAGAGGGAGTCTTTTACTTGGTTTACCATTTATATGGCCTTTAATTACCAAAAAATTAATAAATAAAAAAGAATTATTTATTATAGATCAAAATTCCGAGAATATTTTCAAATTATTAACAATAAATTCTCATATTTCAAATAAAAATGAATTTCAAAAAAAATATATAAAAAAAAAGATAAAATTATATTCCAAAAAAGTTATTACTTATTCAAACAAAAATAAAAACTTTGAAATCATTGCCAAAAATAAAGGGGTTTTTTTTGCAAAAAAAGCAATTTATTTTTTAAAAAAAAATAATCATGAACAATTTAAATTTTATATGAACTTTTCACGGATAATTTTCTTTATTAAATATTTTTTTTTAAATCCACTGTCTTTTTTATTCTATATTTCTTCAAGAATTATTGATTTGATTAATCACTATTTTTTAAATCCAACAGGATCTGTTATAAATTTTTGTCTAGAAGATATAAAACATAAACAAAAGATTTTTAATTCTTTGAATTTGTTAAAAAATAAAAATTTTATAAGTTCTTGGAAATTACAAAAGAAAAAAGTTATATTAAATTCTACAGAGCGTAAAATTCTTGAAAGACATGGAGTTATTGTTTCATTTAATTCAGATATTAAAAATGGTAGTGTTTTAATTAAAAAAAATTATGATTTGAATAAAATCGTATCTCTTTTAGTGCTAAGATTAGTTAAAAAAAATTCTTTAATATATCAAAGAAAATAAACAAAATTAATATCTAAAAAATTTCAATAATCTTATGTTAAAAAAACATAATAATAGCTGTTCTACTATTATTTAATAAGAATATTTAGTTTAAGTTATTACATCAAGTAAAAGTTTTTAATCTTAAAGATTATAATCAGTTAATTTTTCTTTATTATATAATTATTTACCTTGAATTTTGTCTTTTATATAATCTATAAGCCGTATCAAGGTCCTAAATGCTAAATTAGGATTTAATAAAAGTGTCAAAATTCCATTTTTTAGGATACCTATATAATTTTTTGATGCCCTATATAATAATATGTCTCTAAGATATTTTTTTGCATAAATATCACGCAATAAGTTTATTTTTAATAAAAAATTCTGATTATTAAAATTATTATAATATTCTTCAAAGGATTCTTTTTTTAAATTATCTTTATTTATAAATCTATTTTTTTTTTCCCATTCCATTGTAAGATAGTATTTAACGAAGTTTGCAGTCAAAATTGATTTTGAGTGAATTCTGTATTGAACTAGAACTTTTTTTTGAACTAACATTATATACCCATTGTCAGCAAATCTATGCCACAAATCCATATCATCTAAAAATCGCTTACTGGTATCATATCCACCTAATTTATTAAAAATTTCTTTATTAAAACAAGCTCCACTATGCATCATTCCTATATTCTTCCTATTTTTAAGAAGTTTATCGAAATCACTTCTTGTATAAAATGATGAACTAGTTTTACCAAAAACTTCTCCTTTTGCATCAAGATATTCACCTAAACATCCAACAACTGAAGCCCCAGGATTTAAATCCATAAATTTTTTTTGTTCATATAGAGTATCTGGCAACATTCTGTCATCAGAATCTAGCATAAATACTAATTTTGAATTTTGATTTGTATTTTTAATAGCTGTATTTCTAGATGCTGCAGCGCCTTTATTTTTTTTGTGTTTTATTACTTTGATTCTACTGTCAATTTTTTCATATTTTTTAAAAATATCTAAGGATTTGTCAGTTGAAGCGTTATCAACAATTATTAGTTCCCAATTTTTTACTGTTTGTAATAAAACGCTCTTAATAGCCTCTTCTGCATAATCTTGTGCGTTAAATGCTGGCATTACTACTGAGAGAATATCATTCATTTTTAAATTCAATAAGAATTATTTTAAATTATACAAAATATCTTTAAAAATATACAATTTAATTTTTATACTTAATATACATTTTTTTCTTTTTTTTATTCAAAAATCCACTCTAATTCTTTTAAAATAATTTATTTAATTTTTTTAATATAATTTAATATTTTTTTTTTATTATAATTTATTTTTGAAAAAGAATTTAAAATAATTTTTGGGTTAAATTTTTGAACAAATTTATTATATCTAGTATTCAGTCTAATTAGTTCTTTTAATTTTAATTCTTTTTTTCTGGCATAAATTTTTTTTGGATTACCACTTAGTAGAACTATAAGGTCAGGTTTAATTATATACTTAAGAAATATATTAGTCATTTTTTCAGATAAAGAAAATCTATATCTAAGAGGATCAATTATTACATCATAAATGTATCGGTCAAAAATAAAAATTTTTTTAGAGTTTCGGTTTAAGATTGCAAATAATTTAAAATTTATTAACCAATAAATAACTTTAATAAAAGAATATATTTTACTTCTTTTTTTTTTGCCATGTGGATTGGTAATTGATTTTTTATTTTTTCTAAAAAAATCAGGAATAAAGTGTATTGTATGAAATTTTTTTTTATTACCGTTTGATATTGCATTGATCAATGTAGATTTACCAGAACCATCAACACCTAAAAAAATTATAATATTAAAATTTTTCATTAAATAGAATGTAATAAATTGTTTCCTTGATTGTTACAATTAATTTTTTTGTATGATTTTTATTATGTAATAATTTTATAGATTTAATACCAGACTCTAAAATGTATAATTTTTCAAAAAGATAGAGTAAATAATATTTAGAAAATTCGTTCTTATTAATGTTTAATATATTTAATATTTTTTTTAATTTAAGATAAATAAAATATTTAATAAGTTTTGAAATAATTTTCATAAAAAATTTACTTTTTAAATTAAATTTATTAGAAATTAAGTAGATGCTTATATTGGAAGCAATTGGATGAAAAAACCAATTAATATGATCAAAAATTAATATTCTTTCTCTAAAATATTCAAAATCAAAAACATAGTAATTATAATTTTTTTTTAGACAATTATAGTGAGCTAAATCTCCATGTGTAAATGATACATTTATATTTAATTTGAAAATATTTTTTTTTAAAAATTTCTCGATATCTTTTTTTATTTTAATAAAGTATTTTTTTTTAACTAACAAATAATATTTTGAAACTTGATTAATATATGTTTTGTTAGATATATTATTTGATAATTTAATATTTTTCCTAAAAATTTTATTATAATCAAAAAAGTTAACTTTTTGACCATCAATATATTCAATCTCAATAAAAGAAATTTTATTATTTTGAGAATAATTTAATAGTTTTGGAATTTTAAAAGTTTTTTTTTTTGAATAGAATCTATAACCCTCGATTTCTCTATTAAATAAATTACGATTATTCTTATTCAAATAAACTTTAATTAATTTGTAGGAGTTTTTTTTACGAATGATAAATATTTTTTTTGTGTCTTTTTGAATTATATTAACTATTTTATTTGATGATTTATCAAATTCATAATTTAAAAGATTAGACCATTTTGCAATACCCTTTTTATGTAGTATAAAATTTTTAAAGGTTATTTTGTCTGTCATTAATATTTTACAACAGAAATATTGTTAAATAATTTTATTTTTAGGAATAATTTATTTATCAAATATTTTTTTGATTTCATTATTTAGATTATTTTTATTAATCTTTTCTTTATTTTTATTAAAATCTATTTGACTTGCTTTACTGTCTTCAAATGCATTTGAAACTACATTCTCCCCTTTAATAACTTTATTTATTGAGTTTACTTTTTCAATAAAATTAATTCTTT
>Ga0115001_10003279_pt1 | contig 12117 bp, 11 predicted proteins | sample ArcticOcean_MG_C_12_FD_89869 | JGI IMG/M metagenome (GOLD analysis project Ga0115001, IMG submission 89869) | Marine microbial communities from western Arctic Ocean - ArcticOcean_MG_CB8_130 | ecosystem: Environmental > Aquatic > Marine > Oceanic | place: Arctic Ocean: Canada Basin | collected... | reverse complement strand
TTGGCTATATTCAAAAAATAAAAATGGAACCTTTCATTTAAGAATTGAAGATACAGACAAGGAAAGATCTAGAGATGAGCACAAAATTCAAATTATCAAGTCTTTAAAATGGATTGGTATTGAGCATGATGGTGATGAATATATACAATCGACCAAGATAAATGACCATATAAATATTGCAAATGAGTTACTTAAAAAAGGACATGCGTATAAATGTTATTGTTCTACAGAAGAAATTGAAGAACAAAAAAAAAGAGCCAAACAAAAAAAACTACCTTACACATATAATAGAAAATGTAGAGATTTAATTGAAAATGATATTCCGAAAAATATCAAACCAGTTGTAAGATTTAAAAGTAAAATTGAAGGCTCCTCAATACTAAAAGACTTAGTTCAAGGAGATGTTGAAATTGAAAATATTACTATCGAAGATTTTATTATTTTAAGAAATGATGAAACTCCAACTTACAATTTATCTGCAACAGTAGATGATCATCAAATGGGTATGACCCACATAATTAGAGGTGATGATCATAAAATTAATACATTCAAACAAATGCAAATATATTTAGCGATGGGTTGGAATCTTCCTAATTTTGCACATATTCCATTAATCCATACTCTTGAAGGTAAAAAACTATCTAAGAGAGACAATGCATCAACGCTGGATGATTATTCAAAAATAGGAATAATGCCAGATGCCTTAAGAAATTACCTATTAAGATTAGGTTGGTCTTATCAAGATAAAGAAATATTTACGCTAGAAGAAAGTATTCAATATTTTAACCTAGAAGGAATTGGTAAATCCCCATCAAAACTAGATATGAGTAGGATTTTATCAATGAATGAGCACTACATAAAAAATATAGATGAAAAAAATTTATTTGATCAATTCGTCGAATATTGCAGATTATATAAAGATGAAATCAAGTTAGATAAAAAAGATAATATTAAAAAGTCACTAACTTTTTTAAAAAATAAAGCAAAAACTTTGCAAGATATATTTAATAATGGACAATACATCATTGTTGATAATGTATCGTTTAATCAAGAAGATTTAAAATTAATTGATACTAAGGCAAAAAAAGTTATTTCAGATTTTAACAATCAATTTAGTAAAATAGAAAAACCAAGTAAAGAAATATTAGAACCTATCGTAAATGAACTAATTAAATCAAATGATACAAATTTTAAAGGTGTTGGACAACCACTCAGAATAGCTTTAACAGGTTCGAAATTTGGACCAGGGGTCTATGATATTATTATATCTCTAGATAAAGAAGAGGTAATAAAGAGATTAACTAATAAGAAACTTAGTTAATATCAAAGAAGCTTCATCAGAGGATGATGTTTTTGGTCTAATTTGATTTAAAGTTTTTTCACAATCAATTACTTGTTGTTTCATCATTTCAGGTTTTTTTAAAAAATAAACAACTGAATTATAAATTTCTTGTGCATTACATTCTTTTTGAATTAATTCAGGAATTATTTCTTTATTATTAATTATATTAATAATATTTACATACTTAATTTTTATTAACAATTTAACTATTACATAATTCAAAAAATTCATTTTATAGATTATTATAGATGGGACTTTAGCATTACAGATTTCAAGTGAAACAGTTCCAGATTTTGCAACAGCAAAAATAGATTTATCTAGCACTTGCTTTTTGATATTTTCATTAGAAATAACTTCTGTGTTTAGCAAATTTGAAATTTTAAGTTTCTCGGTAATAAAATCTTTATTTTCGTCCGTAGCATGAAAAATAAAGAGATAATTATCAAATTTTTGATTCATCAAATAAATAAAGTTGATTAAAATAGGCAAAAGTAATTTTATTTCAGATGTTCTACTACCAGAAAAAAGTGAAATAATTTCTTTATTGTTTGGTATGATATTTGTTAAGTCTATTTTAGCTTTTGTTTCTTGCTCTAATAAAGGATGGCCAACAAATGTACTTGGTATGCTCTCTTTATCAAAATATTTTTTTTCAAAATAAAATAAAAGTAAAACATGATCTAAAAATTTTTTAAATTTTCTAACCCTACCTTCTCGCCAAACCCATACTTGTGGTGCAACATAATGAATAGTTTTAATTTTTTTATTTAATTTTTTTACTTTTTCAGCAACTCTTAGCGTAAAGTCAGGACTATCAATACTAAACAAGATATCTGGATTAAATTTTATTATTTCATCAACAGTAAAATTTATTTTATTTTTTATCTTAAAGATATTTAACAAAACGCTAGTAAAACCTATATAAGTTATTTCTTTAAGATCAAAAATTGATTTTATACCTAGTTTACTTAAATGTACTCCTCCAACGCAGGAATATTCAATATCAGGATTATTATTTTTAAGTTTGGAAATTACTTTTGATGCAAGCTTATCTCCAGATGGTTCACCTGTTATAATAAATATTTTTTTCATTTTACGCTAATAAACATTTGGTTTTCATTTGCAAACTTAATACACTTGTGAATATCTAAAACAATATTCTGTTTGCTTTTTAAAACAATACCTTTGAGTCCGGCTATTTTGCTCTTTTTTAAAGTTCTCAATCCAATAGTTGGTAAATCAATTCTAAGATCCTGCTTTTTTTTAGGGAATTTAACAAGTACTCCATGATTTCTGAATTTTTTACTTTTACAATTTTTAAGCATTTTTTCAGTTCCATCTTTTCCCTCTATTGAAACAATTTTTTTATTTCTTACTACGGCACCCTGACTAAAGTTATACTGATCAAGGTTATTTAAAACTTTTATAGCCTTTTGAATGTCCAGCTTGTCTTGCTTGTTTGGCTTAACTTTTGAGTAGTTTCCTTTTTTTAGCGCAAGTTCTGAATTAAATTTCAATGAATTTTCTGTCTTAATTTTATTTTGAGATAGAATTTTTATAATTTCCTTAAGTATGGCTGCGTCTCCAAGTTTTGATGCTTTTACTATTCTTGGAATATAATAAATTCCTCTAATATCTAGTTTTAACTTAGAAAAATTAGGTTTATTAACTTTTCCAGCGAATAGTACTTTTTTACAATTATTTTTTTTTAAAATTTTAATTATCTTTCCAAATTGTCCAATAGAAACTGGATAAGATTTTTTATCTTTTTTAAATTTTTTTGATTTTGATAAATCTATTATAAGGTACTTTAAATTATTTTTTTTTATTTTTTTTAGAATCTCTTTTGGAAAATCTGTATCACCAAAAATTAAGCCTATCATTTTATGAAAATGGTGTACAAATAGATCTTTTTTTATCTTTTGTAATAAATTTAATTACATCTTTAACTAGTGGATTATCATGAAAAGTTCCATTCAATTTGCTTAAATTTTTTGTTAAATTTGTGGTAGCAAAAATCTCTTCATAAGCCTCACCCAGACCTAAAATTACTTTATTATCAAACTTAGCCCTTCTTAGTCCTATTAAGTTTAATCCCTTTAAAGAGTTTCTGTTACCAGTTGATAGGCCATAAGGAATTACATCATGCAAAACTCCTGTCATTCCACCAATCATTGCTCTTTTTCCAATTCTCGTAAATTGTTGCACAGCAGAATTTCCACCTATAATGACATTTTCACCAATTTGTGCGTGACCTGCAATAGCAACATTATTTGCAATAATTACGTTGTCTTCAACTATACAATCATGCGCTACATGGCTGGATACCATTAAAAGGCAATTACTCCCTATTTTAGTTTCACTCACACCACCTACTGTCCCGGGATTTATAGATACATATTCTCTAATGGAGTTTTGATCACCAATAATTAATTTGGTCTCCTCACCTTTATACTTTAAGTCTTGAGGATCATTGCCTATAGACGCAAAAGGATAAATTTTGTTTCTCTTACCAATTTTAGTGTGTCCTGAGATACTTACATGAGAATGAATAATTGTATTTTCGTCAATCTCCACATTCGCACCTATTACAGAATAAGCTCCTATTACTACATTTGAAGAAATTCTAGCTTTTGGATCTATTATTGCTGTTTTATGTATCATTTATTATCTTTAATAAAATTTTTTAAACTTTTAGCAGGATAGCCCATTACTTTAGAATTATCTGGAATGTTTTTAATAACACCAGACCCTCCACCTATTTGTACATTGCTACCAACTGTTAGGTGTCCTGATATACCTGCTTGTCCTCCAATCTTTACATTATTACCTAATGTGCTACTTCCAGCAAATCCAACCTGACCAGCAATGATACAATTTTCACCAATCATGTTATTGTGTGCTATATGAACTTGGTTGTCTAAAAAGGTATTCTTTCCAATAATGGTATTAGACAAAGAACCTCTATCAATTGTAGAGCCACATCCTATTTCACAGTTATCCTCAATTATTACAATTCCTATATGGGGGTACCTAATATTTTCGTTATTGTAAGGGAAAAATCCAAAACCTTTTTTTCCAACTACACATCCATCTAAAACAGAAACATTATTTTTAATTAAAGTATTTCTGATGATAACATTCGATCCTATAGAACAATTATTGCCAATCATAACATTACTTTCAATTATTGAATTATGACCTATTAAACAGTTACTACCAATTTTAACATTTTCTCCAAGTAAAACATTTTGACCATGTTTCACAGTTTTATTAAAAAGAGTTTTTTCAATATTTTCGACCTTGGGGTCAAAGTCATCAGTAATAGAATTAGGATAAAGGATTTTAGTAATCATTGCAGTTGATATTAGAACATTGTCAACTTCAATAGTTTTACAGCTATTTGGTAATATTTTGGATAATTGCTTTGTTGTTATACAATAAGCAGCTTTGGTATTTGAAGCTACAGTTTCATATTTTTTTGAATGAAAAAAGGTAATATCTTTATTTGATGAACTAATAAGATCTTTAATATCAAAAATTTTTGATTCTACATAATTAAATTTGTTAATAATATTCACAGCTTTTAAAATTTCATTAATTTTAAAAGGCCCTTTATTTTCAAAAAATGGATTAATCATTCATATGTTTAATATCAAAATTATAAATGTTTACTTATCAAAAATTATTACTGATTATTTTCTATCAACAATAGTGGCTGACCATATTGCATCAGCCATTTTTTTACCTTCAACAAAGGCTTCACCCTTATACTTCCACACTCGACCATGAGACCTTATTGCTTCAATATTAAGTTCTAATTTACAATCAGGAATAACGGGGCTTCTAAATCTTGCTTTCTCAACACCCATAAGAAATACAAGCTTATTATCGTATGTTTCTTTATCAATGCCATGCGCTGTCAAAGCAGCAGCAGTTTGCCCAAATGCCTCAACAATTAGAACACCCGGCATTACGGGGTTTCCTGGAAAATGACCCTTAACAAAAAAACTTTCTTTTGTAACATTGACAACACCTGTTGCAGAAAACAATTTCTTAATATTTGTTAGCTCATCTAGTAATAACATGGGCTCTCTATGTGGTAATAATTTGATTATATCATCTTTGCTAAGAAAGTCTTTCATAAATTTTTTATAAAATTAATTTTAATTAATCTTAATTGTTTTTACTTTTTTGTTAAAAATCTCAAGTATTTCATTAGTAATATCGAGCTCAGTTCTTCCAATGAGAAGATTTTTCTTAGGTAAAATTATATCTATATTTTTATCAGTTGAATAGCTGGTTAATATTGGTGTGAGTGTATTTAACAAATCAGCCCTAGCATTAAATAATTTTTGATTTGAATCCTGCACTATCTTATTTCTTGAATCATTATAATTTTTTATTTCATTTCTGAAAGCTAAAATTTTTTTTTCAAATTCTTCATTTGATAAAACATTTTTTTGAGCTATTATTTTTTCTTCTTTAATTTTAAATTCACTTTCAGATTTTTTAAATTTTTCTATTTCTTTATTTTTAATTTTTTTCAATTGGTTGGTTATTGAGATGCCAGCTGTTGATTTATTCATTATAATATCTAGGTCAACAAAAGCTGTAGTGGTTGCTCCAAAAGAATAAGTGTTAAATAAGAAAAAAAACAGTATAAATTTATATGATAAATTAAGTTTCATTAAAATGTCGTTCCAATATTAAATCTAAAAGATTCAGTTTTGTCAGTGCTTTTTTTAGTTACTGGTTGTGCTAAAGAAAAGTTCATAGGTCCAATTGGAGTCAAAACATCCATACCTAAACCAAAGGATGATCTAATTTCATTGGAATCGTCTATAGTATCACTATAGTCGACACCCCAAACATTTGCTGCATCAAAAAATAAATTAAAATCAAATTTTTCTAGTGATGGTAAAATTTGTGGTAAAGTTGAAGAAAAATTTAAACCAGAAACATAGTTCCCACCAACATAATCACCGTTATCTAAAGGGCCAATTTTACCTTTTTCAAAGCCTCTTAGTTTAGACCCTGATGCGTATAATCTTTTTGAGAGTCTAGCATCATCACCTTTAAGTGTATTAATTGCTTTTCCATAAAAATTAAGTTTACCCACCATATCATAGAATAAGGGTGCATATTGTGTTACATCAAAACCATTTATAATTTCATAATTATCAGAAATCATAGGTATATCTTGAAAAAAAGAAATTCTATAACCTTCCCTAGGTTGATAGGCTCTATCTCTATCATCGTATGTTAATGCGTATGCAAAGTTTGCATCAAAATAGTCTCCTTCTTGTTTTTTGATTGCTGCAGAAGCTAGGCTAGTTGTTTCAAGTGATTCAAAGTTAGTTTTTATTAATGGTGAAAAAAATAGATCCTCATATTGTTCATAACTTGTACCAAGTGAAAAACCTATATTTTTAGATTTATAACCATTATCTACCAATTTATCAGTTGTGGTACTTTCAAGTGAAGTAGTTAAGTCATTATCGCTATTATTAAAATTTGGCCTCATGTATGAAAACTTTCCCTTAATCGTATCCTCACTTATAGATAAACTAGTATCCAAACTAATACCTTTTCCCAAAAAATTATTTTCTTTAATTCCACCACCAATAGAACCACCATTTGTACCAAGTCCGGCACCCAAAGAAATTTCACCAGTTGGTTTTTCCTCTACATTAATGTTGATAATTTTTAAGCTTTCACTTGAACCACTTAATATCTCATTTTCAATTTTTGAAAAAATATTCCTACTTTTTATTTTATTTATAGATTTATTAAACAAAAGCTCGTTATATGGGTCACCCTCATCAACGATAAAAGAATGCCTTATTGTTTCTTCTAAAGTAATATGATTTCCACTTATATTAATTTTTTCCACATAAAACTTTTCAGTTTCATCAAGTGTAATAATAAAATCCAATTGATCTTTATCATTAATGCTCTCCGTTAATGAGGCATTGATGAATTCATATTTTTTTGAAAGTGCAATTTTATCAATTTCATCAAGTATTTTTTCAATTATTTCTAATGAGTAAAACCTACCAACTTGTTCAGATAAAACTTTATTTATAGAAGTAAAATGTTTTTCTTCAAAATCAATGGGGAGTTTTAACTTAAGACTATTAAAACTATATTTTTTTCTAGCATTTATGTTAAATATTATGTTAAATGAGTTATCGTCTAAAGATTCTACAAAAGAATTTTCAACTTTAGCCAAATAATAACCTTCATTCTTATAGTAATTAAGTAATAGTCTTTCATCAAGATTAATTCTGCTCTCATCTAGATATTTTTTATTTGAAAGGAATTTCCAAAACCTAGACTCTTCAGAAACAATTATATTTTTAAGTTTTTTTTCTTTAATCTTTTTATCACCAACAAAATAAATATTTCTAATTTTAGCTTTTTCTCCTAAGTCTATATTGTATATTATTTGCACCGAGTTTTGATCCACATTGGGAATTAATGAAGTATCAATTTTAGAAAAATAATAACCATTTTTTTTAATTATATTTTTTATAAAGTTTAAGTCTTTTTGAAAAAGTCTCTCTTGATATGAATTTCTATTTTTTAAAACCATAAAATCATATAATTGTTCTGTAAATTTTTTATTTTTGATGCCTTCAATTCTAAGATTTTCAATTATCGGATTTTCAACAACTTCTATATATAAAGTATTATTTTCTAAATCTAAATTTACTGATTTAAAAAAATCGGTTTGATATAATTCTTTAAGATTTGAGTTTAGAGTTACTGAATCATAATCTTTATTGAGTTGTATTTTGCTAAATAAAATAATGGCTTCTTTGGTAAGCCTTTTATTTCCATTAACTTCAATTTTATTAACTATTTCAGCCCAACTAGTAGTTAATGAAGTGGTAAAAATAAAGATTGTTAATAAAAATTTTTTAAACATACGGCTTTATACACAAAAAGCTTTTACTTTTAAACTTACATATTTGTTTAATTTGACTATTTGTTCAATGTTTACAACCTTAATGCTATGGTATTTAGCTAGGTCATGGTGCTTTACAATTTTTAGTAAAATTTTTGAAATAGCTGTAAATTTGATGCGGTTTTTTAGAAACAAATTAACTAAAGTGTCATTTGCTGACACAATTACTGTTTCAAATAAAGAATCTTTATCTTTTAATGAGTTTAATAATTTAATTGTAGGAAATATCTTTGGGTTAAGAAATTTCAATTTTAAATCATTTAACATTTTAATATTAAGAGGTTTTGAACTAATATCCCTCTCATTCTTTAAATAAATTGAATTAAAAATTGGAATTGTCATACTAGTATCATGAGCAAGAATTTTAGTTAAACCATTTTTAAATTTAACTATTGCATGCAAGTAAGAATGTGGATGCATCAATATTTCAAGTTGGTTATATTTAAGATTAAAAATTTTTTTGGCCTCAATTACCTCAAAAACTTTATTCATCATCGTGGCTGAGTCAATAGATATTTTTTTACCCATTGACCAATTAGGATGTTTTAACGCCTCCTTTAAATTTATATTTTTAAATTTTTTTAATGGATAATCTCTAAAAGGTCCACCGGATGCTGTTAGATAGATTTTTTCTATATTATTACTTTTAGTATCACCAGCTAAACTCCAAATAGAAAAATGTTCAGAATCTACAGGAATAAATTTAACATTATATTTTCTTAATTTTTTTTTAATTAAACACCATCCACAAATAATTGATTCTTTATTAGCAATAGCAATAGTTTTTGTAAATTTTATTACATCTATTGTTGGTTTTAACCCAAAAAAACCTGAAATAGCACTCATGGTGTAATCAATTTTTTTTTTTTTAAAAATTTTATTAAATGAATTAAAATCATTATAGATATTAATTTTTTTATTTTTCATAATTTTTTTTGCAATTAAAAATGATTGCTTATCAATTATAACTATATTTTTGACATTAAAGTTTTTTGCTTGTTTTAATATTTTTTTGTAATTCTTGTTAGCCGTTAGAAGTTCAATCTTAAAATTTTTTTCATCTTTTTTAATTATATTTATTAAAGACGTTCCTATTGAGCCAGTAGAACCAAGTATAGCTATTTTTTTCATTTTAAAAAAGATTAAATAATATTAAACTAATTGGTATAGCAAAAATTATTCCATCAACTCTATCTAAAAAACCTCCATGACCAGGTAATATATCACTTGTGTCTTTAACTTTTGCTTTACGCTTCATATAAGAGATAAACAAATCTCCTGCTTGTGAAATGAATGAGATTGTTAGGGTAATAATAATTATTATTAAAAAATTAAATTCTATTAGTTCTTCATAAAAAAATGGGATTAAAATCATTGAAAAAACAAAAGAACCAACTGATCCTGAAATTGTTTTGTTTGGACTAATTTTTATAAGCTTTTTACCTTTGAAAGTTTTACCGATAATAAGTCCACCAATGTCAGATGATATAGCAACCAAGATCGCATATATTAAATATATTTTTTGATTTGGATAAAAAGACACAATAGCAAAAATAAGATATACTATTAATGATAGGTATAATAATGAAATTGCTTTATAAAAAAATCTTAAGAATTTATGTTTAAATTTATTTTTTTTTATTATTTTTGATATTAGGGCATAAAATTCAATCCATATAATTATAGAAATAACAATTAATGCCACAATCATAATAAAGGCATAAAGATACATGAGCATTAATAAAAAAAGTAATGCTATAGATGTAAATATTCTTGTTTGTAATTCACTGCTCATTATATCGATCCAAAATTTCTTTTTATTAATTTAAACTTATTTAAAATTTTTCCAAAGTCATTTGCATTAAAATCAGGCCAAAGTTTTTTTTCAAAAAAAATCTCTGAGTAAGCTATTTGCCAAAGCATAAAATTACTTAATCTTTGGGTGTTGCCAGTTCTTATCAGGATATCTGGATCTGGAATATATTTAGTAAACAAATTTTTATTAATACTTTTTTCAGTTAATTTTATTTTTTTTTTATTAATAATTTTGATACAATTAATTAGCTCACTTTTTGAGCCATAATTAAGTGCAATATTAATTTGTAAATCTGAATTTTTTGATGTTTGTTTTTCTGAAGCTTTAATAAGAATTTTAAGTTTAGATGGTAATTTATTGATTTCCCCCATAAATCTTAATTTAATATTCTTTTTAATTAAATTATCTATTTTGTTAATCAAAAATTTTTCCAATAAATTAAACAAAAAATTTATTTCTTTTTTTGGTCTTTTCCAATTTTCAGTAGAAAAAGTGTATAGTGTTAAGAATTTAATTTCTTTTTTTAAACACTCATTAATAATAACCTCAACTGAGTTTAAACCAGCTCTATGACCTGCATTTCTTGATTTTTTATATTTAGTTCCCCATCGACCGTTTCCATCCATAATGATGGCAACATGTTTAATTGGGTTCATATTGTCATTATTTCTTTTTCTTTAGTTTCAACTTTATTGTCTATGGTTTTAATGTGCTCGTCAGTAAATGTTTGTACTAACTTTTCATTTATCTTTTCATCATCTTCACTAATTTCTTTATCTTTAACTAAACTTTTCAAATCGTCATTAGCTTCTCTTCTGATATTTCTGATTGAGATCTTACACTTTTCACCCATAGATTTAATTATTTTTTTAATCTCAGTTCTTCTCTCTTCATTTAAATCTGGTATAGGTAATCTAATTAATTGACCATCTATTTGAGGGTTTAAACCTAATTCTGATTTTTTTATTGCAGTATCAACAAGTAAGACGTTATTAAGGTCCCAAACTTGGATATTGATTGTCCTAGCATCAGGTGTTGTTATGCTTGAAACTTGGTTTAATGGCATCGCTTGCCCATATACATCAACTTTAACAAGGTCTAGCATTGAGGCATTTGCCCTACCAGTTCTTAGTGAGGTTAATTCCTTTTGAAACACTTCAATGGTTTTATCCATCTTCTGAGTGTATGTTTTGTCATTAAACATTTATTCACCTATTTTAATTCTAAAAAAATCATTAATCTTCAAATCAGGAATATTAAGTTCTTTTACAATATCTTGTACTTTCTTTTTAGGCTCCATAACCCAGGCTTGTGTTAGTAAAGCATTTTCCTCTTTAAATTTATTCATTTTCCCTAAGCTAATTTTTTGTGCGATTTCTTTAGGCTTACCAGAACTTTTTAACTCTTCTGTGACAAGATCTTGTTCCTTTTGAAGTAGATCTTTATCAATCAAATCAGAGCTTAACGCCAAAGGGTTTGATGCTGCAATATGCATTGAAAGCTGTTTACCAAAAGCTTTAACATTATCACTGTCATCTGAAGTCTCAAGTGAAGCTATAACTGATAATTTAGATAAATTATCTTTTACCACAGTATGCAAATAATTAAAATTTTTAGAACCTGATTGGTTAAATGTCTTAGCTTTACCAACTGTTATCTTTTCACCCATTTTTGCGATTAATGCTACTAGACTATCTTCAACTGTTTCACCATTTCCCATTTTTGATTTATTTAGCTTTTCTAAATCAGATGAATTTTGATTATTCATCTCACTTAATTCTTTTGCGAAGGATACAAAATCATCATTCTTAGCAACAAAATCTGTCTCACAATTAATTTCAATAACAGATATTTTGCTTTCGTCTCCAGAGGTTGCAATAACACCCTCTTTAGCATCTCTTGACATTTTTTTTGAAGCTTTAGAAATTCCTTTAACTCTTAAGATTTCTACTGCTTTATCTAAATCACCACCAGATTCTTTGACTG
>Ga0115001_10003276_pt1 | contig 12127 bp, 10 predicted proteins | sample ArcticOcean_MG_C_12_FD_89869 | JGI IMG/M metagenome (GOLD analysis project Ga0115001, IMG submission 89869) | Marine microbial communities from western Arctic Ocean - ArcticOcean_MG_CB8_130 | ecosystem: Environmental > Aquatic > Marine > Oceanic | place: Arctic Ocean: Canada Basin | collected... | reverse complement strand
TACGGCGAGAAACAACGCTTCCCTAAAAAATTAACGCGACGTCTAGTGGTAGTAGTACGGCTCCCAGCTGTACCCGTAGTCGGGGTCGTCCTCGCACTTGCCCGAAGTGAGGCACTCGTCGCAGTACTTGCGATCCGTTTGGCGATGCGCCATGATTGTTTGGTGGCATCCGATGCCCGCGACTCCGTTTTCGACGCCGCAGGCGTCACAACTCACGGCGTATGCGTCGTGTTTAGACCGCCGCCCCCGGTGGTTAAAGGCTTGACCGTGAAGCTCCAACGCGGTCAAGTCCGCGGTCGGGAACAAAAAAGAGGCCTCGTCGTATTCACGGATATCGTGTGTCCTGTCCGTCAACCGCCGGACCTTCACGAGCCGCTTGCTTTGTGCGCAAGGTGTAGTCCTGTCAGTCACGCACTCCAGACCGAGCCACCTAGTCGCGGCTTCTACGCGGGCGCACGTCACGCCGGTGCCGTTGAACACGACATCGACGTTGATCCACGTGTGTCGTGTCTCGGCGGTGAGCAAAGTCGCTGCTTTCGCGGCTCGCTTCAGGGCGCCGACGAACTCGTTTTCTACAAGGTGAGCTTCTGAACGAGCCAGACGCTCCGCGAACCACGTCTCGAAGTGCCCCGCGAGGACCTCAGGGGGAGAGTTCAGGAGGTCGCGGATGCGGAGATGCATGTACGCTTCGGCCATGTGCTTCTTGAGCGCGGCGAGTTGCAAAGGTTGTTGCTTTTTGGTTTCGTCTTTTTAGCCTTCTTTTCGTGAAAGGAGTGAAAATATCCCGGGCGGTCGCAGCCCCGGCCATTGATTCGTCGCCCTCGGCGCCTACAGGCACACGGGAAACTCGAGTCCGATGTCGGCTGCCATGTCCGCGGCCTCCGCGGTCGCCTTCGCGACCGCCGGTCGCACCGCCGGCCGCCCCCGCACCAACGCCAAGGTGCGTACCCGTCCCGGACCGCGGCGACGTCACTCGATTCGCAACCACTTTTTGCTCTCCGGGCGACGATGAATCTTGGCGGCGCAACGCGCGCGGGGCGTCGCCCCGAGGCTTGGCGACCACCTCCCCGCGCCAGGTGTCGCGTGCGACCGTGTAATTGCGATTGGTTTGGTCCAGCCATTTGGTTCGCGTGGTGTTCCGAAAGACGTACCCGCGCGTGAGCAGGCGCGCGATCCCGCGGAGCCCTACCCTTTTTACTCGAGCTTCGCGTTGGTTGGCCACCGACCACCGCCGATTCGATAAAAAGCCACGACACGCCCCGGCCACCCAACTGACCTCCCCCCTCCCTCCCATCCAGGCGTCTCGCGCCGCGCGCAACTCCGTTGCCACCGCCGCGGTGAGCGATGCGTCTCAGCTCGCGGTACGTACGCACTTCGCGACACGGCCTCGGCCCCAATCGCGCCGCCCGATAGCCAAGTTTCCCGACTGCGCGCCATACGATTCCGACTCCGAGATTTTCCAAAACGTGGGGAAGTCTCTTTCCGCAAATTTTCGACGTTTTCGGCATCCCTCGCTCCCTTCCAACCAACCCAACGCTAACCGTCCTTCCCGCCCTTCCCTTCCAACCACAGCCCACCTCCATGTTCACCGAAACCGCGCTCACGGCGCAGCAAATGCAGGACCTCGCGTCGCAAAGGCCGGTCCACAACTTCGTGTCGAGGTTCGGGGACGACGAACCCCGGAAAGGCGCGGATATTCTCGTGGAAGCCCTGGAACGCGAAGGCGTGGATTGCGTGTTCGCGTACCCCGGAGGCGCGTCCATGGAGATCCACCAGAGCTTGACGAAAAGCAAGACGCAAATCCGGAACGTGCTGTGCAGGCACGAACAAGGCGAGGTGTTCGCGGCGGAGGGGTACGCGAAGTGCACCGGGAAGGTCGGGGTGTGCATCGCTACGTCTGGGCCTGGCGCCACGAACTTAGTCACGGGCCTCGCGGACGCGCTGCTTGATTCCGTGCCCATGGTCGCAATCACCGGCCAAGTCCCGCGACGCATGATCGGCACGGACGCGTTCCAAGAAACCCCCACCGTGGAAATCACGCGGCAAATCACAAAGCACAACTACCTGGTGATGAACGTGGAGGACATCCCGCGGGTGGTGCGGGAGGCGTTTTTCCTGGCGTCAAGCGGCCGGCCCGGCCCCGTGCTGATCGACATCCCGAAAGACGTGCAGCAGCTCATGTCCGTGCCGTACTGGGGCCCGAAGGTTAGCCTGAACGGCTATTTGTCGCGGTTGCCGAACCCGCCCACGAACCCGCAGATGCAGCAGGTGCTTGATATGCTGAAGAACTCGAAAAGACCGGTACGTATTTCCCAATCACCACATTCCGCCTCCCTGATTGCCCATACGAGACTGACATTTCTTTTTTATCGTATCAGGTGGTCTACGCGGGCGGCGGGTGCTTGGACGCGGCTCCCGAACTGAAAGAGTTCATCGAGCTCACCGGGATCCCGGTGACGAACACCCTGATGGGCTTGGGGTGTTACCCTGCTTCGGATCCCCTCTCACTGCACATGCTCGGCATGCACGGCGCCGTGTACGCGAACTACGCTATTGACAGCGCGGATCTTTTACTCGCGTTCGGGGTGCGCTTCGACGACCGCGTGACCGGGAAGCTGGAAGCCTTCGCCGCCCGCGCCTCAATCGTGCACATCGACATCGACCCCGCGGAGATTGGGAAGAACAAACACGCGCACGCGGCGATTTTTAGCAACATCAAGCCCGCGCTTCGCACCCTGAACGGTTTGATTCGCGGCGAGAAAGCCACGTTCGACTTCAGTGAGTGGCTCGCCGCGATCAACGTGCAGCGCGCGAAGTTTCCGTTTTCCTACTCAAACACGAGCGACTACATCGTGCCGCAGTACGCCGTGGAGCTGCTTTGCAAGATGACTGACGGCAAGGCCATTGTGAGCACCGGCGTGGGGCAGCACCAGATGTGGGCGGCGCAGCACTACAAGTTCGACGAACCCAGGAACTGGCTCACCAGCGGGGGTTTGGGGAGCATGGGGTTCGGCCTCCCAGCCGCCATCGGCGCGTGCGCGGCGCGGCCGGACGCCGTCGTGATCGACATCGACGGCGACGGCTCGTTCGTGATGAACATCCAGGAACTCGCCACGCTTCACGCGGAGAACCTCCCCGTAAAGATGTTCATTTTGAACAACCAGCACCTCGGGATGGTGGTGCAGTGGGAGGACCGGTTTTACGGCGCGAACCGGGGGCACACGTATTTGGGGTCGCCTGATGTGGAGTACCACACCACGAAAAACGAGGCGGACATTTTTCCCGATTTCGTGAAGATCTGCGAGGGGTTCAGGGTGCCGGCGGAGCGCGTGGTGCGGAAAGAGGACCTGGGGCCCGCGATTCAGCGTATGCTGGACCACGACGGGCCGTACCTCCTGGACGTGATGTTCCCGCACCAGGAACACGTGTTGCCCATGGTGCCGGGGGGAGGGACGTTTAAAGACACGATCACCACCGGCGACGGACGGACCCCGGAACTTAAAGACATGAACACATTGTGATGAACACGTCGTGAGGGAACCATAGAGAGCGAGACGACGTGTTGTTACTGAAAATGTTTTTGCAAACCAACTTCACCTCTGGATGACTGTCCGACCCTCAACTGTGTGATGTCAGCAGTACATTTTGTAAAGCTGGTGGCTGTGGAGAGTCTTTGTGACCAGTCTACCAGTCGTAGATAATCACTCTTTTGCCACCAAAGAAAGCAAGTCGGACAAGATCTACAAATATCCCGGTTTCTTGGCGTAGACAAAAGGGGGGGTTCGTGTTCCGAGCCGGCAGAGATGACGGCGCGATGACACGCGACGCGTATCGTGTTCGGGGCCGAGGAACCGCGGGAACCGCGGTTTTCGTACTCGCGGCGATGCTGTGTCGATCGGTGTCTGCACGTACGGTCGGCGCCTCCACGGGGTGGCACACCACGACAACCGCTCCGTATCATGAAATCTCGCATGCTGCTAATCTCGTGGGTATCCTAATCTTGACTGCGGTACATGTACCCTTCGCGAGCGCCCAAGTCCAAGGAGTTACCCGTATTGGCGAGACGTGTAGCTCGGACGGTGACTGCTACGATGGAGGTCAATGCTTGGGAGTATGCTGCTCTAGTTCATCTATCCCGAACTGCGAAACCTGCGGTGCCACTGAATTCGATCCTCACGATGGAAATCCCTCAAAGTATGGCTGCGCGCAATGTGAAGATGGGTACGAAACATATAACAAAATGAGTACGGGGTATCAATGTCGCAAATCGTGCGAGGAAGGCGACTTTCATCCGGACCCCTAAACGGACTGGTGCACGTCATTTTTTGCCGATGGAGCGAGTTGCTCCGGAACGGATGCTTGGTGTGCGTCTGGAACGTGCGGAGGCAACTACTGTTGCGGCGCGGCTGAAATGGTTTCGGTTTTCGACCAAAGCGGCGAATGCTGTACTCTTTGTTCAAACACCGGCGCATGCCTTGCCACAGCAGCGTGCCAACAGTCTTCGAGCATACCGCCACCTTCGCTACAGCCGACACCTCCGCCGCAAGCCAATTTCTCGGATAGCTCCGAAAAGAACACGACAACGCCGTCTCCGGCGCAAACCAATTCCTCGGATAGCTCCGCGAACAACATGACATGCACCACAGAGAAGTTAACGGCTGGACAAAATTGTTATGCCCCGGCTAACGGTAACGACCACTTGTGCGCTTCTGGAAAATGCAGCGGTGACTACTGCTGCGACGAGGCGGAAATGCGATCAGTATTCGAACAAACTGGCGAGTGTTGCGTTGCATGTTCGCTTACCGGGGCGTGTTGTTCGACGTCTCCGGCGATGTGCGCATCAAACACGTGCGACGCGTCCGCCCAGCCAACCGACGGCGACGTCGGCAATTGCACCGCCGCGCTCTCCCCCGGCTCTACGTGCGCGCCGACGTGCGACGACGGGTTTACGCGTATCGGGCAACGGACGTGTAACGCTCACACGGGTGCGTACGTAAACACGGCGAGCTGTTTGGCAACGTGCGGCGATGGGTTCGCGCTCCTCGAGGCGCGAACATGTGACTCTCGCACGGGTGAGTACAACGCCACGGCGACGTGCGTGTTGGTGTCTGAAGTGCCGCCCCCGCCTCCACCACCGCCGTCGACTCCGTACCCCCCCCCGATGTCCCACGAAACAATCGCAATCGTCGCGGATGCCGCGGAAAAGAAAGCGCAAGCCGAGGAGACTCGCGACACTCTTCTCGCCAGCGTGGACGACACGAAGACCAGGGCGGTTGTGAAACTCCTGGCGGACGCCGCGATTGCCGGCGTGCAGGTTAAAAAAGTTGAAATGGCGCTAGCGGCGGAAAACGAAAACGACGCGTGCGCGCAGGCGTTTGTGAAGATGCAACTCGACGCGGGTCTGGGCGCGTGCGATGTGACCACCGCGAGCAGCACGAGCGCTTCAACTCGTCGACTCCACGCCACGGCGACGTTTAGTGTCACCGTGTTTGTGAACCCCAAAACGGTCGACGCCGCGACGCTCGCGACGGCGCTCGCCAACCTCGCCGGCGCGGGCGTCGCCGCGACGACCACGGACACCAATCCGATGGACGAAATGCGAGCCATACCAGGACTCGACGTTTCCATAGTCGCGACGTTCGAAACGGAAGCGACACTCGCTGCGGTGGCTTCGGTCGCGGCGGACGCGGCGATGAACGCTCCGCTCTCGCCGCCGCCTTCGCCGCCGCCGGCGCCGCCTCCCAAAAAGCTCGTGCTGAGCGATTATGAATCAAGCGCGCGAGCGACGGCATCAACTTCACACGTATACGCCACGGCCTTAGCGCTGGTGGGTTTGACGTTTGCGAGGAGATACAAGTAGGCTTAGCCGTTAATACCCACACCGCCAGAAACGAAAAATCACCACTCACAATCAAAATCGGTCAACTTTGAGACCCCTCATCTGTTTCCTGACACTTCCATGTCTCGCCGAGATGGGCCGCTCGGCGGCCTGGGCGTGCGCGCCCCGCCCGTGCGTGTTACGTCCGTGGACGAGAGCGCGATGCAGGCTAAGCTGAGGGAGCTTAAGGTGGTCATGGCTCGCGAGCGGACGGCCCGGAGTGAGGTGAGCCACCAGATGGAGGCGAACGGAGGCCGCATCTGGAGCTCGAGTCGGCCCTCGACGCTTCGTACGCGTGATACCGGCGGGTTGAAGCTACGGGAGCTCACCTCTGGTGAGCTTGAGCGTATTCAGAGAGCGAAGGACCGAGCTGTGGTGTCGGACCGCGGCGCCGCGATCGCCGCGGTCACCGCAGGCAACGCGCGAAGCCGTTCGGGAAGACGCTTGGCACCCCTGGACGCAGCACGCGTCGTGGGAAGTGTAAACGCAAACGCCTCCGCGTCCCGGTGTTTGCCCGGGTCGTCGTCGTCGTCGTGTCCGCACACGCCGAAGGTGACGCACGTGGTGGTACGCGCGACGTGTTCCGTGTACGCCCCTCCCACACGAAAGGGACACGGGGGGCAACAAACCGACCACCACCCCGTTCCATCTGATTGGAGCCACGAAAACAAAATGCCAAATCCCGGAAAAGACATCGTTGCCGCCAAAGCGCCGCGACCGCCCGCGGCGCCGGCCGGCGCGCGGCCTGTTTCGGGGCGCGCGTTGCGAATTCAAAAAGACGCCAAGGCACCGGGTAGCATCGAAACCTGCAATTGGAACCCTGACGCGAACGACATGATCGAACCGATGGGCGATTTCGCGGCGGGCGAAAAAGATCAGCAGGTTTCTGTTTCCAACCGAGGCGACGCGCAGGTGCTCGTTTTCGACCGCCAACCGCCGACACTGACTTCGCGAAACAGTTATTCGAACACCACCACCACCTCCGGGGGTGTTATGATCGTCAACGAAACCCCGTCGCTTCTTGACGGAACGCTCGACGAGTTGGCGAACCGAAACGAGTTCGCGCGGGCGCTGCGGGAGTGGCGGGGAGACGGCGACGGTGACAGGCACGGCGGCGCCGACGCGGCCGCTCACGAAAACGAAACTGAAAACGACGCGCCGTCTTTGCTCGACGGCGCCTTCGACGAGCAGGCGAACCGACGGGAGTTTGCGGAGGCGCTGCGGGAGTGGAGGGGAGACAGCAGTGGTAATACTAGGGCAGGCAGCAGTCGCGATTCGGAAAACAAGCGTAGCAATAGCAGGGCGGGCGGCGCAGGCGCTTCGGAAAATAGAGCGGGCGCGCCGGCGATGGAGACGCAGACTGAGACATTGGTTGCGAAAAAAACGACCGAGCTCGCGGTGTCACAGAAGACAGACGGCGCGTCGTACTTTGAACGGCTGCGCACTAAAAACGTCGAGCGGATGGCGGGGAAATACGCGGCAGATGCGATGGTGTCACGGACCACGCGCCGCGAACAGAGGTGAGGATAGCGCGATGAATGATACGTATGAATCGTACGATGAGAGAAAACCTTCCAAGGTTTGATAAACACTCGGGGTGTTATTGCAAAGACTACTTGTACATTGGCGACTGCGCTACGTGGCTTTCACGTTGGCGCTTTTCTTTTTTGTCGCGCGGCTTGACGTGCTTTCGTCAAGCTTTGAACTTTATTTGACTAGTTTGCGTTTGGTTCCTCCCCCGCGACGCAAAGCGTGGCGATGACGAGCGCGTCGGACTGGTCCACCTCCGCGTCCGCCGTCGCGCCCGTCCCGCCGTTCATGACGCTCATAATCCCGTTCCACCCGAACCCCATGACGTTCATGAAGGGAATCGTGAGGTGTCTCGGTACCACCCAGAAGTTCACAGCCTGCGCGGGGACCCAGTACGCCCACAGCGCGAAGAGGGTGAGCCACCCCGAATCCGCCGGCGCCTTCGCGGTGGTGGGCACAATTTCACCGCCGAGATCGCCGTTCACCACTGATACGATTCCGTTCGCCCCCCCCACAACCGCCTCTTGTGACTTCCGGCAAATGGTCCCGGGCAACTGCAAGGAAGTGCACTCGCCGTTGGCCCAGGTTTTTAGGCCGAAAAAGGTTGGCAGGTAAAGCAAAGGGCACACCAGGGCCTGGTCCGCGAAAACCATCAACCCCACGCTGGCGCCGGCGCCCCACCGCTTCGTCAACACATCACCAACCGGTTTCATCAAACGGTTGTACAGCCCGTACTGGAACGCGCCGACGTAGGTCAGACCGAGGACGAAGAAACACACCACCCTCTTGGTGTCGATCGTATCCCTGCCCTCGACGACTTTTTGCACGAAAATGTCACTCGCGACGCACTTCGTGACGCTGGTGCAAATCGCGGTCGTAAACGGGTGCTTGACGAATGTCGCGATGTATACGCCGTAAGCGCCACCCACGACCCTCGCTCTTACGCACGCGTGGAACGAGGCGTGCTTCGCCACGTCAAGCCACGAACACCCCGCGTGTCTCAACGCAGCGCTTGAGCTGATGAACGCCCCTATTTCTTCGGTGATTTCCGGGAACCGCGGGCCTGGCTTGGAGACGCTCGGGAGACGCGCCGTCGCGGCGCCGGCGACGCCTCCCACGCTCACCGTCGGGCCTCGCGCGAACAGCGCTTTGCAAAGGTCGTTCCGCTCTCTTCCCAGAAACGTAAACGCGGGGTGCGACACCACGTCTTGCCAACTGCCTCCCGCGTGCCGCAGAGCGAGGGTTGGCATAGCGCTCGTGAGTCTGTGTACCGAACGCCGCGCCGCGCGTTCGAAACCGGTGGCGTTGAAAACGCGCGACGGCGTTGATGCAATTAAACCCGCCATGTGCGCCGCGCCGTGCGTGGCTTCTTGCCGCACATGGGCGTGCGTCGCGATGTCTATCCAGGTCAGCCCCGCATGCCGCAGCGCGGTGACCATGGCGAACGCGGTTGTGGTCGGTGACTCGCCGTTCGCCCTTCGCTGGGCGTTTCGGACAGCCGCCGCTTCCAGCTCCCACAAATGCCGAAGCTCAAGCAAACCCTCCGCGTGCATGCTTCGCCGCCGCTGGTCGCCGCGCGCTTGCTTCGCCCCGCTTTTGTGTGTGTCCACACCCGGTCGGTCGTGACGCACGTCACGCCGAGCGCACCCGGGGTTTTGCGGACCGTACCCTCCCCCCTTGCCTTTCAAAGCATGCGCGGTCCCCGGTTTCCCCGCGCCCCCCCCCGGTTTCGCGCCGTCACGAACGACCCTTCCAATCGCACTGATATCCACCGCGTTCGCGCGCGAGGAACTCGCCGTGGAACCTCTTCCCGCTGACCGCACAGCAGCCTCCGCCGCGCGTTTCGCAGCGCGCCACATCGCGCTCGCACCAAAGAACGCAACACGCGGCACCCCCGGCCCAATCAACGTGACACGCCGCCGGTTGAAACTGACAATGCACCCGCCTGTCACGCGAACACCCCCCCGCGCGTCCGCGTCCCTCGCCTCCCTTCCTCTCCGACCGCGCCGCACGTGGTCGAAGATTCCCCCGCGCGAACTCGCTCCCAAGCGCGCGCCGACCAATATGACGTAACACAACACGCCAGCCCTACCCTCTCCCGCCCGTTGCGGAGAGGGGCCGATATTTCAATGCGTCCCTTGCTTTTTCGGACGGGCGCTGTGGGACGCTCGTTTGCGGAGATCGACAACTCATCGTTAACTCGTCACAGTTTATCTGCCACCGTGTCTCTTTATTTACGAGAACTTTTGTCCAACCTCTGTGTGGATTACAAAAAATGTACTCAACACTCGCTCGCGACGAGGGGCCGTCGCTCGGCGTCGCTCGCGATGCTCCGCTTCGCGCGCCTTGTCACGACGACGAACGCCGCCACACCTCCAGCCGCGAGAAGCGCCGCGCGCACGGGCACTGCGTTTTGCTGCGCCGCTCCCAGCGCAGCCGTCTCGCGGTCCGCCGCGGCCAGCTCGTCGAAAACGGCGAAAGAATACTTTTCGTGCGCGCTTCCAAGAGACGCCGCTTGGCGCGCCGCACACTCGAACCCATCTTTGTCCACCACGGAAGGAGCCCCCCTGGCGTGGTGATGGACGTGCCCGGCGCTGGCGACGACCTTCTTTGCTTTGCGGGATATTTTCGCGGACGGTTTCGTTTGAACCGGTTCTTGTCGCCGCGCCGGCTTCACCCCGACGCTCGCGACGGCATTCTCATCGTCCTCCTTCTGTCGCGGCGCCGCGGCGTTGGGATCCGCAGGGGCGACGTCGAACCCCTCCGTGACCACCGGCTCGTCCTTGAAGTGGATGTGTTGCCTTACCGGTTTCATGCCCGTCGAGGCCACGTCCAGGTTGTTCGCTCGCAACGCCACGTCCAGGGCGACCCCGCCTCTTCCGCGCTTGGAGTGCCAGTGTCCGTCCCCGCCGCGCGCGCGGTTCGTCTCCGCCTCGGTGTTTCCCTCTCGCCCCTTTTCCTCCCTCTGCCTCGATTCCATCTCCTTCACCGCAAGCGCCTCGGTAAACGCCCTCTCCGCCTGCGCCATGGTTTCGAACAACGGCCCTGTTTCGTCAATGTATTTGTGCGTTCGTTTCGGGCGTACAAACGGTCCGACTCCGGTTCCGTAAAACGGCTCCTCCCCGTAATCGGCGTTGCGCAATGCATATGCTTTCCAGTCAATCCCGGTCGCGGCGGCGGCGGCGCGCGTCTTCTGCTCGTCCAAAACAGCCCGGACCTCAGCCGCCGCCTGTGCTTTCGCAGCCGCTGCAGCAGCGTTTAGCCTTTGCGTTTCGTCGCTCAAAGCACTTACCTCCGGAACGTACCCGTACGTGAACTCGGTGGGTGCGTTTTTGGCGTCCGCGCTTGCGTCCGCGGCGCCCGCCGCGATCAAAGACGCGGCGATGACTCGCAACTCGTGTTGCTTCACGGAATCCGCCACGACGCTTGTTGAGTCGGAGGGGGTGACTGACACGGCGGCGCCGAGAGCCGCTTTTCTGCGTGACGCGTGACGCGCGCGGCGTTCTTTTTTAGGAAACGTCTTGAGATCTTTTCCCATAGCTGACGACGACGACGTCTCGGTTTCGGCCGCCCCGCTTTTCGCCGCGGCGGTCTCGCCAACCGCGTGTTCCAGGAACCCGTTGTTTGACTCGCCGGCCACGAAGCTAAGCCAGTCTTTGGTGAACCCTCGGAACATGGTAAGCACGTCGTTGACGTCAACGGTTGTGTCGAACTTCTTGAGCTGCTCCGGCCCGGGTCGCTGCACGAACAGCGCCGGCGTGGCTTCGTAAATCCCGCCGCCGTCCCGAAACGCCTTACGATAGGTAAAAGAAAGTGTCAGTATTGTATGGGCAAACAGGGAGGCGGGATTTGGGAAACGCGCAACACGCACCTCGGAAACCACACAGGTTTCGTACTCGGTACAGCTCGCGCCGTCCAGGTGCATGCTCCCGTCCGGCCTCCTGTACTTCTTTAAAACAGCCCGCATGCCTTGTTTGTTCAAAAGCCACGCGCTGCTTCCTTTGTGTTGCGGGACGCCGCCTTTTATTCCGGCGAGGCGCGCGTCGGGCGACACGCGGTACGGCCGCGGAAGCGCGCTAGGCCGGTCGGCCGCGTCCCACTGCGTCACCCACTCCCGAATCTCGTGCCGCGGTTCGTCGACCAGCGTAGGGATCACCACGGTTAAATCGCCCGCCGCGTCCTTTTGGTATGAAAGCGCATACACGTCTTCGCTTTCCGAAAAGTACGCCCCCAGGTTCACGATGCGCCAATCCGCGGGAAGCGTGGTGATGAACGTCGCGAGGTCCATCCCCCACTCCTGCTCAAACTCGTTGCCCTGGTGGTCCTCCAGCACCAGCGCGAAGTCCTCGCCCGCGTCGAACGCGGCGGCGACGGCTCGCAAGTGCGAAACGGAGTTGCCGATGGACTTCAACCGCCCGATCCGTTCGCGCATCGGCGCGTTAGCGTTGGGATCAACCACGGTTGACGAAACCGGGATCTTGCCAAGACTGGCGAATGTCCAGATAACATCCGCCCTGGACGGGTCATCCGCTTCGAAGGACTCGACTCGGTGAACCGAGTTTGCCCTCGCAAACTCGGTTTCAACCTGTTTTGGGTTTTTGGTCGCCGACTTTGCAGTGATGTAATACACAGGAACCGTGACGCGGGACCCGGGGCCGCATTTGGAATCGCTTATTGTTACCGGAGGTTTCCCGTGTGTTGTGCTGTGCTCCTTAGGCT
>Ga0115001_10003271_pt1 | contig 12143 bp, 10 predicted proteins | sample ArcticOcean_MG_C_12_FD_89869 | JGI IMG/M metagenome (GOLD analysis project Ga0115001, IMG submission 89869) | Marine microbial communities from western Arctic Ocean - ArcticOcean_MG_CB8_130 | ecosystem: Environmental > Aquatic > Marine > Oceanic | place: Arctic Ocean: Canada Basin | collected... | reverse complement strand
TAGCTTGGTTACTCTGCAACGTTCAATCCAAACTATCCTCCTTTTTTCAAAGTTACACTTTATATTATTTTTTTTCCTATTATATCTATGTTGTTTACAATTATTTAATGGAGATAATCCCCAACCAAAAAAGATGTTAGATATTTTTTCCTCAAACCTAACAGCAATTTCTGATAGAAAAGAATAATAACCACCTCCATGTTGTAATCCTTTAACAATAACACTTCTTTGTATTAAAAAAATCCTCTCAAAACCAGAAAATTCAAAAAAAGTATTTGGTGCGCACTCAACATTCAAATCTTTCTTTTGTATTGTATTTATACATTTTTCAAAAAATACAGTTGGCAATGATTCTTTTATCAAATTCTCAATCTCATTATTTACATCAAAACAAGCATTAAAGTATCTATACACATAATTCATAATTGTGATTTTTTTTTCATTCTCTATTTGGCAAGGTGCTGAATAAATAAATAATTTTGCAATACGCCATCTTATTTTATGGATTAAATTTTTAATGTTTGAGCCGGGTAATAGACAATTTTTTAAAAAAGGTTCCAACATAAAGAATAGCCATGTTGAATTGGAGGGGTCTTTGGCATTGTTGTAATTAAAATTAAATTCATATTCAAATGAAAATCTTAAAGGGCAATTGTAATCACTTTTACTAAATTCTTTTAGCCCTTCAATTCCATATGCTAAATAAATCGATTTATACAAATACAACCATACCTCTAAAAGAATAATAATCTTTTGGGCGTTTACATGATTTGAGTAGAATTCCCTCAGTTCAGGCTCTATAGATTGAAAATCTTTATTATGTTTAGTCAAAACTATTTTATCTTTTGAATTAATTTCATAACTTTTAAGGAAATTTTTGCATTACATTAAAATAAAATGGGTTAGCCTCTATTAAATTTTCTTATTAGAATTAACTTACTTTCATTCTGATAAAAAATTGAATTGAAGGGCTGAATCTTCTAAATAGGTTTATTTCTCTTTAAGAAAAACATTACTTATTTTATTTGTAAGCTTCAATAATAAAAGAAGTCTTTGGAGCAGTAATATCAAATAAGGACCTATTCATAAAAATTCTATTTTTTGACATTCCTGGACTGGATAGTGATATTTTGCTAAATCCTATATCAGATAATATTTTTTCTAATTTATCAATATCCCAATAAGATTTATGACAATTTGGAACAAATCTATTTTCTGGAATTATTTTTTCTTTTTCTAAAACTTTGGAGATATACTCTTCCCTACTTAATTTAGAATACATTTCTTCTAACTCTTCATTACTATACTCATCTACGACATGGCCAGCGAAAGATCTTGTAACTAATCTTAACCAAGTATCATAAATCCAAATAAAGTTCGGTCTTTTTTGTTTAAATCTAAATTCTTCAAAAAAAGAAGCATCTCTATTGTCATATGCATCGAACATTCTTTTCATATCTGGCAATACAATTCTAAGAGGTTTATCATTTTTTAAAATACGATAACTTTCCTCTAAAACGTCTTTAACCTGTTTTTCTGTTAGGTGCTCTAGACAATGGCTTGAATAGATTCCTTCTAATGAGGATTCTTCGAATGGCATAGGGGTATTTTTTGAAAAATCAAATTTTATTAATCCATCACTTTTATTGTATTCTATATCATCCCTAATATCGAAATTATAAAATTTTGGATGCTTAAATTCTACTCCTCCACCAATATTAAGAAAGCTTCTTGTTTGCTTAAAAATAATAGAAAAAGCGAGGTAGAACTTATAATAAATCCGACTAATAACAAATATTGGATTTGTTATTCTTCTAATTTGTTTATCAATAAAAAATCTCAAATATGTTAAATAGTTCTCGAATTTCCATTTGAACTTAAACAAAATTGAAGAGTTTTTCTTATATGTATTTTTTGTAATTTCCTTATTATTTAATTTAGATACGAAAGATTTAGATTTTGAATAAGGATATTTTCTGATAAATTCACTATCTATTTCTCTTCCAAAGTTGAGAATCATAACTCTTCTTGTTTGATTACTTGTATAGTTTGGAGAAGCTTTATGAAGAGCATAAGAGTTCATAGCAGCAATATCACCATATTTTCCAGTGAAAGATACTTCATTTAAATTAAAATCTTCTAGAAATTCTTTATAAATCCAATTTGCTTGAATTAAATTATCAAATTTATTAGGCTCTTGAAGTTTTAAAGAAACATGGTTGTTAATTTTTTTATGCAATGAAATTTCATGAGTTCGCTCAATTATTTTCATAGGAGCTAAATTTTCATCTATATCATCAAAAAGTATCATGATATTTACAATATATTTATTTTGATCTAATAATTTTAGTGTTTTATTTTTCTTACAAAAATTAGCTGTATCTGAATGGTACATATCTTCATTTCCTGTATTACCAGGATAAACAGCTGCTAATGAACCATTATGAAGTACCACTTTTTCAGTATTAAGCATTTTTTTTGCAATATTTAAAATGTGGTCATGCTCCACAATTGAAAGTAGGTTTTTTGGAAAATCCATAACATCTAAAATAAATCTTTTGCCATAAAGAGGGTTATCATTTAATAATTCACTTGGTAAAATTGCATCTAGTCTTTGATTAATAGCTCTACCAAGCTCTGTACAGTTTTTTGGAACTTTTTTAGTTTCATACTCTGGAAAAATACTTGCAACCTCGTCCCTGAGGCTGTATAAATAATCATAAAAAGAATCATTTTTCAGAATTTTTGAAAATCCTGTAAGGTTAAATTGATGGATTTGGTCATGCATAATGGTATAAATTTGATTTAATTTTGTAAAGTTTATTATAATTTATTTCAAAAGATCAAAACTTCTAACTTCATCTAGCTTCATTAAATACTTGCTACCACTCATTTTTATTAATTGATTAAAAGAAATTGAATCATTAATATCTAGATACGAACAAAGCTCCTTAACATAAAGAAAGTTATATACAGCATCATGCGTGCGCAAACTATCACATATCACTTGTTCAATATTTGTACTATTTATTCCTGCTCGATAAGGATAATAAGAGGAGTACATTTTATTATCCAAATAAAAATCAAACCCTTCTATTACACATGTAAATCTTCCATACTGATGAATAAGATTATACAAAATTCTTCCAAGTGCCATTGGTGAAGAAATATTATCTCCAATTGGAAATTTAGCTCTTTCAAAGTTTGAAGGTAATTTAGAATGCAAACAATTTACCATTACCTTATCATATTTATTTACAAGTAGAGACTGAAGCTTACTATCTTTAGAGATACTACTCCTAAAGGTATGACTATTTGAAAAAAGAAACTTTTCTTTAAATGAGTTTTTTAATTCTATGTCTTTTGATAATACTAAAGTGTAATCTTTATACTTAGTGTTTGGCGAATTCTCAGCATTAGGTCCATATATATAAAACTTTTTATCAGTACTTCTTTTTATTAAGTTTTGATTTATAACACTATCGAATTTTCTAAATTTTGGCTTATACAAACCATGCCTTGATAATAATGATAAATACATTCTTGCATTTACCCTTGACTTATAGTTTTTTGATTGTGCTAAAACATATTCTGACCAATTATTTTTGACGGAAACTGAACTTTCTATACCTATACTATATAATGAAATTATGTGTTTAATGCAAGAAATGTTCAACCCTAATAGATAATTAAAATAAGATTTGTTTAAATACTGGAGTGACGATTGACATAACTCTAACAAAAATAAAGTTTTTTTATAGCCAAGTAACCTTGCTGAATATCTTATAGATACTCTTAAAAATTTTATTAATATACTCTTATTATGATAACCTGGCCCAGTGTCATATATTTCAATAAAAAATGTATTTTTCATTTTATGCAATTCAAAATAATAAAATACTCTACTAGCGTAGCAATAAAGTAGGAATTATATAAAAAACTTTCAATTAACCACCAAAAATCTATTAGTTGATTTTAAGATTCATCATAGTAGGTTATCCTAGTTCCACCTGAATCCATACTAAAGCTTAAATAAAAAAGATCTTTCAGTGCATTAATAACTGACTCTTGCTTATCTTGCTCAACATAAAATAACAAAAAACCACCACCTCCAGCCCCTAACAATTTACCACCTGAAGCTCCAGATTTTATAGCTTTTTGATAATATTGATCTATCTCATCTGAAGATATATCAGATGTTATTTTTTTCTTAATTTGCCATCCTTCATCAAGTATTTTTCCAAAATTATTTAAGTCATCTCCTCTAGAAAAAATTTCTCTTATAGGGTCCACAAATAATTTTAGACCTCTAAGTTCATTTAACTTTTTTCCAGTCACTCTTTGTTGAGATTTAAGAATTTCACTTGCATCTCTCTTCATTTTTAAATAAAAAAGTAGTAAGTTTTTATCAATATGTTTCTTCGTTTCAGCGCTATATAGAACTGGCTCAACAGCCACTGATTCATCTGAATTAAATGTAAAAACATTTAAATTTCCATATGCTGATGCAAAATGATCTTGCTTCCCCATTGCACGACCTAGTATGTCTACTTCAATATGAGCTGCTTGGCTTGCAATAGTATGTTTAGTAGCCATTTCTCCTTTTAATGCATAAAGAGCATGGACTAAACCAACAGTAAATGCACTTGATGAACCAAGACCAGTTTGCCCTGGAATATCAGTAAAGGTTGTTATTTCTATCGGAAAATCAATCTTAAACAATCTCAAAGCCTCCCTAACAATAGGGTGTTCGATATCCTGAATTCTATCCTTAAACTCTACTTTACTCCAATTAATTCTATATTTATGCTCAACAATTCCAATTTGCCTCTTAATAACAACATAAATATATTTATTGATTGATGTACTTATAACCTTTCCAGGCTCTTTAGAATAAAATGCTCGTAAATCAGTACCACCTCCGGCAAAACTAATCCTAAAAGGCGTTCTAGTTATAATCATAACTTGGATTATAGTCAAAATAATTTAGAACAGTAGGGATACTTTCATAAAGATTAGAAAAACTAGAGCTTGGCATTTGTTCAACTGAAAGATTTTTTAATTCTGCAGTATCTCCTATAAAAATACTCTTGCATCCAGCGTTAAAAGCTGCTTGGCAATCCCTGGGATCATCGCCAATATATAAAGATTTATCTAATCTAAATAAATAATCTTGACTTGCTTGGAATAACATTCCAGGATTAGGTTTTCGACACCAGCATTTCTCATCCCAATGATGAGGACATACATAAAAGTCAAGAATTTCTATACCATCTTCAATGAGCTCCTTTCTGATATTATTATGGATTATCAATAAATTATTAGCATCAATCATCCCTCTAGATAATCCTGCTTGATTAGTAATCACAATAAATTTAAACCCATACTGAGCAAGTACTTTCAGAGTAACTCTGGCTTCTTCAATCCACTCAAAATCCTCCCATTTAGAAATATATTCACCTTGTGAAGCTTTTTTATTTATTACTCCATCTCTATCTAATAAGATAATTTTCTTTGAAGTAAGGTATTTGTTAGTCTTTTCCCAGCGTTCAGGATCAGAAATACTATGATAAGTGTCATTTTGAATCCAAGCATTTATTTGATGTTTCGAAGCCATCTTTTTTAAAATTAAAGAAAAACTACAATCAGAATTTTCATAAAAAGATAAGGTTTTCTCTTTTTCTATAATCATGTAACCGATTTCAACATAGTCAAGTCCCAAGTCACACCTTTTATTATTATATTGCTTAACCAGTCCACTTTTATCTAAAGAGATATTTCCAGATTTTTTTGGAGATACCATAAGCGTTAATGGTCTTTTATTTTTCTTATGAAATGAATACATCTTTTCTAAAGGAAATTGAGCAAAGTTATCTGAATATAATAGTAAAAAAAGATCATCAAGTTTATTTCTAGCCTCCCATAACCTTTTTCCTGTGTCCCATTTTAAAGGGCCTTTTGAATAATCAATATTCCAACCCCAAGTATCGCCGTCACCAAAATACTCTTCTATCTGAATCGATAAATAACCTGTAAGAAGAACAAAACTACTAACTCCTTGATTATGAAGTTGTTGCATAATATGCCAAAGGAATGGTTTACCATCACACAAAATCATTGGTTTTGGCATATTATCAGTATAAGGTTTTAGTCTAGATCCCCGTCCCCCACATAGAATTACTGCTTGATTGGGTTTTGTAATTAATCTTTTATCCATTGCCATGTTTTAGATATCCCTTCTTCCAAATCAATTGAAGGATTCCAATTCAGATATGTTTTAGATTCACTATAGTTTGCCCAAAAATTACAGCTCACTGGAATATCTAATGATTCTTTTTTGAGTTTTTGACTTAAATTGCTAGTTCCTAAAACAATTTTTTCAGCTAGTGTGCATACATCTAAGATGGGAGAAGAAAAACCAGAGCCCAAGTTATATATTCCCGATGGATAATCCATCAAAATGGCATTTGAAAATGCTTTAACTACATCTTCAATATAAATAAAATCATTCGAATTATTTGGGGTTCTTATTTCAGGTAAATTACCATTTTTTAAGCTAGATAATATATAGGGAATTAAAGAATCACTTCTTTGTCGTGGTCCATAAACATAAAATATTCTTAACCATGCTAATTGAATTCCCACTTTATTACATTTAAATTCAAGCCACGAAAGTAAGGAATGTTTTGCCCAAGTAAAATCATCTTTAGGTAGACCTTTATCTGATTCTAAGCAGGCACCATTTAACTTATTAAATTCAAAGCAGCTTCCTGAAACAATGATTTTTTTACAGGAGGTTAAGCTGATTACAATTGATAAAAAATCTAGAGAGTAATTGAGATTATTTTTAGATTTTTCAAAAGAAAAATTAGGGATATCTTGCCATGCTAAATGAATTACTACTTCAGGTCTAAAAGATGCAACTTTTTCAAAATAAGTTTTAGGTGAAGAGAGATCTGCCTTTAGGAAAGTCACAGATTTTAACTCCTTCAGAGGGGTCCTTGTAAGGGCAAGAATTTCATGCCCTTGCTCTGCCAAAAATTTAACTAATGGCAAACCTATAAAACCAGTTGCGCCTGTAATAAGTATTTTCAAAGCTATAATTTTTGATATTTTGGATGACTTTTATCTTTTTCAGAAATAAATAAAGGTTCACATGGCCATTTAAAATCAAAAGATGGGTCATTAAAACAAATACCATGCTCTTTAGATGGAGTATAAGGGTAAGAACAGTAATAATGAATTATGGAATTATCCTTAAGAGTCATAAATGCGTTAGCACAACCTGGAGGTATATGAATACTATTTCGGTTATCTTCATTTATCTCAAAAGAAAGCCAGTCCATATAAGTTGGAGATTCCGGCCTAAGATCAACAATAATATCATACATACCACCTTTTAAACATGACATAGTTTTTCCCTCTGAAAATGGACGCTCTTGATAATGGAAGCCTCGCAAGGTATAAGCAAATGGATTTTCAGATATATTAGATTGTGACACATCAGTAATAATGTTGTTATTTGAAAACTCTTCAGCACAGTAATGCCTTCTGAAAACACCTCTTTCATCTTTAAATGGTGTAGGTTGAATTAAAAATACGCCCTTTAGCTTTTGCTCATAGAATTTCATAACTTCCTCACCCTTAAAAAATCATCAATATAATTACTTTCTTTTAATAACATTAATTGTTGAAGACGGATAGTTTTCTTACCCCTAAAGTCCTTCTCAGTAAAGTTAACTCTATCAAAAAAATCAACTAACTCCTTGCCCCCCATATCTAAATCCCACTTTGGGTTATAATAATCTTTCAATTCAGTAAGTATTCTGTCAAAACTTACCCTATAAGTTCTTGGATCAGTATGCTCTCCAGTAAAAATTAACTCACAACCTGGTACTGCTTTTTGTGCTGCTTCAGCAATATCTTTAACTGTAAAATTTCCATTGGGTATTCCTACATTAAACGCCCTACCAGAGATTAAATCTAAAGGAGCCTCTATGCCAGCTAAAAATGCTGAACACACATCCTTTATATGAACTATTGGTCGCCATGGAGATCCATCACTCATAATTTCAATTTTTCCAGTTGTGTATGCACAAGCCACAAGGTTATTAAAAACAATATCACACCTTAATCTTGGACTAGCACCAAAAACAGTCGAAGGCCGAAAACTAGTTACAGTGAAATTGTCTGATATGAGATTCTGCAATGCTTTTTCAGCATTCCATTTAGCTATCGCATATGCTGATACAGGATTTTTTATGCTATTATCCTCATCCAACTCAGCTCTCGTTTCTGAAATTCCATACATGCTTTGAGAAGATGAATATATAAAACGACTTACACCAGATTTTTTGGACATTTCTGCAAGTCGCATCGTACCTGAGTAATTAATATCATTTGTAAGACTTGGGGAAAGTTCTCCTAAAGGGTCATTAGACAAGCCAGCAAGATGAATAACACAGTCTACTCCATCCAAATCCTCCATACCCACATCACGAATATCCTTTGTAATTCTGGGATAATTTTCATTATAAGATTCTAATAAATTACTTGAAAAATATCCAGAATCATATCCAACTACACTATAATTTTTTTCCATCAGCATCGGAACTAAAACTGATCCAATATAGCCCCGATCTCCAGTTACCAATATTTTCATAATTCTTCCATTGTTGGTTTATTTTTAATCAAAAAATCAACAATTGATAAGAGCCATGTTTGGTGAACTGTTTCAACAACGTTATAGTGATCACTATCCACCCAAAGATTTATATCACCTATCTCTCTAAGTGGATTATTTTTCATGAAGCCAGAAAGCGTTATTAAAGGCAGCTTCATTTCTTTAGACTTAAGCGCCCCATTTATAATATTTTTTGACTGACCACTACTACTAATCAAAATTACCAAATCATTCGGGTCAGCATAAAATTCTATTGCTTTTTCAACCCAATGTTCGTAACCATAGTCATTTGAAAAACAAGTTAATAAGCTTGCCTCATTGAAGTTTATTGTTCTGATATTATCAGTTTTGGTTAAGTCTATAGAAACATGACTTGCTATTGCTGCACTTCCACCATTTCCTACAACAATTACTTTGCTTCCATTTTTTTGAGTATTTTTTATTAGCCTCGATGAATAATCTAATAGTTTTAAATCCACTGATTGAACCTTTCTATCAATTGCTTTAAAGTAATCAACAAAAAAATTATTATTACTCATGCCTATATCCTCCCCTTAAAAAATTAACACTACACACTTATTGATCAAATTAAATCGATAGCAAAGATCTATTTCACTTATTATCTCTTTCTTATTACTTATGAAGTTAGGATAATTCAACAAGACCCTGATAATTACCAACCTCTATTGTATTATTTTCATTTATTTTCACGATTTGATCACACCCTTTAAGAGTAGTAAGTCTGTGAGCAATAATTATAATTGTTAAATTACTATCTAATTTATTAATTGCTTTCATAACAGCTACCTCAGTATCATCATCTAAGGAGCTAGTAGCCTCGTCAAATATTAACACATCAACTCCTTTATACAAAGCTCTAGCGATACCAATTCTTTGACGTTGCCCTCCAGAGAGTCTTACCCCCTGCTCACCTACCAAAGTCTTGTAAGTATTTGGGAAATTCTCTATAAGTTCTGAAATTTGTGCTTGTTTTGCAGCTTTTTTTAACTGTTTCTGATTTATCTGGTCTTTTGGAATACCAAATGCTATATTTTCTTCTATAGATCTATCTGAAAGATAAATATTTTGTGGTACATGTGCAATATGTTCCTGCCATGCTCTTCTATTCTTTTTGGTTATATTTTTATTATCTATAGATATTTCTCCATCAGTTGGAGGAAGTAATCCAATAATAATGTCAATCAGAGTGCTTTTACCAGCACCGGTAACTCCCATAAATCCAATACGCTCTCCTTTAATCAACTTTAAATTAACATTTTTCAGTATTAAAGGTGTGTCTTCTGTATATCGAAAATTTATGTTGTTCAACTGAATCTCTTTTTCAAATTTTATTGGTAACAGAGGTGGTTGATCTAAATAGCTAGGAAGTGGTTGTTCTAGAAGTATCATGACATCTTTAAACGAAGCTTTTGCACTTCTTATGTCACTGAATGAGCTATAGGCATTTTGCAATATTGGAAGAAGTTTTTGTGCTCCTAGAGCCATCGCCCCCAGCAATGGAATACTAGTTGTAAGACTATCTTGCATTTGAATTATTATGAATGCAAGAATGGCAATTAAAGTTATTCCTAATGCCTCCATTGCAAAACGAGGACTTTGAGAAATAAATGCGTTAGAACTAGCAGCTTTTCGAACAGGAATATCTGATTTACGATAAAGGCTAGTATAAAAATTCTGACTACCGCTAATAATGACATCACGTATTCCACCCAGCCCTTCTTGAAGTGATTTAACCATTAGATTAGTTTTTTGAGATATGGTCTCACTGTTTTCTTTTAGCTTAGCTCGAGTGTATCGAATCACACACCAATATAAAAGCCCAAAACCGACAAAAGATCCAAATGCCACTCCTGTATTAATTATTAAAAGAATGGAAATGACACCAATTAGCAGACATAATGAACTTAACAGCGTCATAAATGATCGAATAACACTAGTAGCTATACCTGTTTTGACAATTATGCCATTAACAACTTCACTACTATTGCGTGCGATATGTGTTGAGTAATCTTGGTAAAGAGTTCGCCTGTATATGTCGATACTAAGGTCAGCACCAGTCATAAATGAAATTTTAGTCAATGTATATAGCAAAGTCAGGCGAATCACACTGGCTAGAAGTGTAAGAATGATAAATGCGATAGTAAATGGAAGAACTATTTGATGAGGCTGTGATATGAATGTTAGTTGAAATGTATTAATTAATTCTTGAGTAATTGGATGGAAGAAAACAAGTTCTGGCGAGGTTAAAGCCCCTAGAAATGGTAAAACTAAACCGATACTAACCATCTCTGCCACTGATGCAACCAACATTAATAGGAAAACTAGAATGAATTGTTTTTGTCGTCGACTAGAAAGATGGTACCAAAGCTTTTTAAACATCTTGATTAAAATTCAAAAAATTTAATTATACCCAAGCATGTTTAAATTTAATTATTTATACACTCATATGAACATCATCAATATTATCAATAATATGACGAATAACAGCAAACCCAATAAAAACTGGACTACATGTAATTAAAAACTTCATCTTATTATTTTTTGGCTCAGAATACTCACCCATTAAGTTTTCCATATTTATTAGTTTACAATCTTCCATCAACTTCATTTACTTTAAGTACATATTTAACATCATAGAGAACATGGTTTTCTTTTCCAAATTCTTTAATTTGACTTAATGCCATTCTTTTAAATTGATCGTGGGCTACTGCAAGAATAATAGCATCATATTTTCCATGGATAGGCTCATCTATTAGAGCTATACCATACTCATCATTTGATTGGATTTTATCCACCCAAGGGTCATAGACATCTATTTTATAATTTAAGTCTTGAAATCCAGTAACAAGATCAGCAACTCGCGAATTTCGTAAATCAGGACAATTTTCTTTAAATGTCAAACCCATAATTAAAATATTCACATCAACTAATTCAATGTTCTTTTTAATCAATAAATTATTTACTTGCGTAATAATGTAGGAAGCCATATTATCATTAAGGTTTCGTCCAGCAATTATCATTTCTGGCACATATCCAACTTCTATGGCTTTATAAGTTAGATAATAAGGATCAACTCCAATACAATGTCCACCGACCAAACCTGGTCTAAATGGAAGAAAATTCCATTTAGTACCAGCTGCCTCAAGAACTTCCTCAGTATCAATATCAAGCTTGTTAAAGATAATCGAAAGTTCATTAATGAGTGCAATATTAACATCACGTTGTGTATTTTCGATAACTTTTGCAGCCTCTGCTATTTTAATGCTCGATACTTTGTGCGTTCCTGCATTAATAATGATATTGTAGAGCTCGTCGACCTTATCAGCAGTCTCTTTTGTTGAGCCTGAGGTAATTTTTTTGATTGTTGTAATACGACGATTTTTATCACCTGGATTAATTCTTTCAGGAGAGTACCCACAAAAAAAATCTTTATTAAAGC
>Ga0115001_10003266_pt1 | contig 12150 bp, 8 predicted proteins | sample ArcticOcean_MG_C_12_FD_89869 | JGI IMG/M metagenome (GOLD analysis project Ga0115001, IMG submission 89869) | Marine microbial communities from western Arctic Ocean - ArcticOcean_MG_CB8_130 | ecosystem: Environmental > Aquatic > Marine > Oceanic | place: Arctic Ocean: Canada Basin | collected... | reverse complement strand
TGTTCACGAAGAGACAGAAGAAACGAGCGATGGAGAGTGAGGTAGTCGAGGTCGATGAAGGTTTTTTTGAAGCAATCGATTTGCGTCTTGATAATAGCAGGAAACGACGAGTCATGAACGTCGTTGGAACGAAACGCGGAAAAAAAGACGACGACGACGACAAAGACGACAAAGACGGCGATGATGATGATGTGTGCGCAAAAGATGACGGAGTCGTTGGAAGACGACGATGTTTTGCGATTCGCGAGCGTAATTGCGATAGGATACTATTCGCTTCGGACAATAAAAAGAAGAAGAAGAAGATTAATGAGAAGATAAAGAAAATAAAAATAAACGTGGAAGAAAACGACGACGAAGGAATAGAAAGTTTATCGATCGAGATTAAACCAAAGTGCGGGTTTTCCTTGCGCGAAGATGGGAAGTTAAGGTTCGAAACAAAAACGAACAAAGAAGCTTTGTCCAAATACGATCCTAGGAAGTTTTTCGAACATTGCGAGGTATGGTCGTTCGCAGATGGCGTAGATCACGACGCATTACGCGCACAGCTCGTGAGCGAAGTAGAACATCTCATCGAATTCCCGATGAAACACTTCCGCTGTCGCGATTCTAACGGTACGGTTGTTTGGGATTCAACCATAGCTTTAGAAGAAGGAAAGGGAAATAATAATAAACTAAAACGATTCGCGAATATCGTTACCGACACTTTTAAAGGGAAAGTCTCCACTGCTGAGTTTCTCGAGCTCATAGTCTCTGCGATACAAGAAGATGGCATCTTAAAACGAATAATTCGCACGCAGAAATTTGGACGATTAGGTCTATCGTACGATTACTTCGGCCCCGAAGAAGAAGAGAGTATGCTCGAACGTTTAAAGCCAGCGAACGTGATGAAAGCGTACGATTCGTTCCTCGCGAGTTCATCTTCCGCTACTGAGAAGAAACTCCCTATTACGAAACAAACGCTCGCCGAATCGATCGAAATCTGCAAAGACGCCGTGATCTCCGCGGTCGCAAAAGACCTCTCCTTAATAGTTACCGCGCGTCTCATAAAACCAAGCGATGATTATCTCGCGAAAAGTAGCTCGCGCAAAAATAAACACAGGTTCTTCACTTCGGAAGAACCGACGAACACGTACGCGTTTGATTTTATAAAGGAACTTAAAAGAGGCTCGGGCGAAAGACGTGACTCGCAACCAAAATTCGCGGTTTCCGTCAACGCCTGCGACGTCGGTTTGAAGTCGTGCTCGAACATCCCGAAATGGTGCGCGCTCGATTCCGTTCATTAGTTTCTTGTTTCGTGCTATTAGTTTTAGATTGCGATATCATTTTTATTAGTGTTTTGATTAGTTTATTCTCGCACTTGCGAAAACCCTAAATGATCCAGAAGAATGAAGAAGAAAGCCGCCATCCAACAGAACAGAACAGAACGGAACAGAACACGAAACGGAACAGACCAGTGATAGAGAAGAAGGACCACGCCTTGCACGAGATAACGGATAGATACTAAAATAAAGAAACATGGCAGGTAAAACGGGGTCAAAATCAGCGCGCGCGGCGCATCGCAGATCCGTCCGCATCGATCGCCGCGAAGTCGTCGCGAAATCTACGAAGGACATTTCACAGTTCGATAGGAAACAAGAGGCTTTGCTGAGGGCGCAGCTTGAGCCAGTCGTCCCAGTGAAGCGGTCGAGAACGAGAAAGTTAGAAGATGGAACGATGATAAGTACGGATTGTGATGATGAGGTTAAAATGCAAGAATTCGATGATGAGACGATTGAGAAGATGAAGATGAAAGAGAAGTTATTCGACGATGCGGCGATATACGGAGTCTCCTTAGCGGTGAATAAACGAGTGTTAGGAACGAAACGCGGCGGCGGCGGCGGCGTGAATAAGAAAGTTATTACGCCAAAGATGTTAGCGCACGCACAGTTCTTTGCCGATCCAAAGTTTAAAAAGAAACAAAAGAGACAAATGAAGAACGTCGAAAGAGGCGTTCGAGCGAATCGGATGGAGACGTAAATTGATTCCAACGAATACAAAGAACGCGTAGGAAGAGGTGTTTCAGCGATTCGGATGAAGTTGTGAATTCCAACGAATAACATACGAGTTCGGGTTCGTTATAAGTTAGAGAGAGTGTGATAATAGCATTAAGAGCTTGCTTGTTCCGTGATGACGGGATATAAGTCATGACGCAAACGCGTGTTTTAAAAGTAGAGTACAGAAGAAATCTTAGCTTCTTATAAATAACAAAACTGTACTATGTTACATGTATATAAATATTGCTCCTTTTCGGAGCATTCCATTTAATAATAATGTTTCTATTTTCAGCTTTCAGTGCTAACCTGAAAGCCAATTATAAGCGGCGTCAGTATCATCGTTATTTGCTGCGTCATCGTCGTTTACTTTTTCCTCTTCCTCTTCTTCTTCTTCTTCTTCTTCATCTTCTTCCATAATATTCGCTTCAACAAAAGCGTCAAAGCCTCTATTAGCACCACCAGCTGCGGGATGATCCGGTCTAAGAAAAGACACTGGTTCTACAGCAGCGGAGAGCTTGCCGAAAGTTGTAACTTCTGCTTCGGCTTTCAAAGGTTTTTCAACGTCTTCTAAAAATACTGCGGCGGCTTCCGAGTTGTTGTTGACTTTTGTATCAGTCGTGACCACATCGCCGTCGTCTACTACTTTTTCTTCTATAACTTTTTCTTCTTCTGCTTTAACAAAAGTATTAGTATTCATAATATCATTCTTCTTCTCTTTATCATTGTGACCATCAGCGCCTGCATCATCCTTCGAGTTTAGTGCGCGCTGCGGCGACTCTCTCTCACCATTTGAAGTTGACTCTTTCTTGACTTCTATTGCTGTCGGAATCTTCTTCTGCTGCTCTTCCTCTTTTTTTTTATCTTTCTCTTGGTGTTGTTGTTGTTGTTGTAGTTGTTGATCACCACCGTCTTGAGTAATCACCGTTTCATTCTTACCTTTATCTTCTAAAGAAAGTGAGGGCGGTGGTTTAGGCGGATCTAAATCTGGTGAAAACCCTTTGCAAGGGGGCAAACCATCTTTCTCTGCATCAATCGGGTACGCAAAATCCGGCCCAAAGTTGAAAGAAATTCTCGCACGCTGATGTTCTTCTTGTAACGGCATTGTATAGATGGCCGCAGTTGGGTAATATCCCGAGAGTTCAGGTTTTTTTGGGTGCACGCACGAGCGCAACGACTCAAAAGCAACACCTTGAAACTTTCCATTCTTATAAAATACAATTTTCCCTTTATTCTCCGTTTGTTTGTTTTCTAATTCTTTTGCTAAACGTTCTTGTTCTTTTCTATTCTTTTTCTTCTCCGGAGAGGAGGGCTGTTTCTTCGTAGCTTTTTCTTTTTCGTTGCTCTCGCCCTTTCTATGACTTTCTTCTCCTTTCACATCATCGTCGCTTTTTATTACTACTAACGTTTCAGGATTCTCTTGTTCTTCTTCTACTACTACTTCTTTTCCGTCTTCATCTAAATATAAATAACACCCTATGACGTCGCCTTCTGAAAACGGCTCGCCGTACGTTTTCAACCTCGCCTCGTGATACTTCGACCCACTTCCAGCGTGATAACTGTACCCTTTATTATCAAATCCGACCGGTGCGTTCATCTCGCCACGTCTTGTCATCCAACCAACACGAACGCAACCGCTTTCCCCAAGATGATCAATTTTCAATTCGAAATATCTCGCGAGCGTGCTCCCAATTTCCACAGCTCTCGTCGCCTGTACACATCTATATCCCTTTTGCGAACTCGCCACTAACCTAGTCTCGTCTAATTCTATCCCTTTCGCCATCGTCGATCTACACAAACACACCGGTCTCCACTTTGCGTCATCTTTCTTCTGCCGTTCGATCTCTTCCTCCTCTATTCTAATCGCATCTCGTTTCCTTTTTGCTGCCGCTACTTCTTCCTCTGACTTTGGCGGATTCACGATTTCAGAAGGTAAATAGTTCTTGGGCGTAATTTTTTGCATATTAGCTAATACTCTCAAATCGTTACCAGTAGTTGCTGTCGTCGTCGTATGATAATGTTGCTGCTGCAAATTTCCGTGTATATCTATCGAACCCGCCGCGCCAATCGCAGACGACGAAGATATCAAATTCTGTTGTTGTTGTTGTTGTTGTTGTTGAAGTTGAAGTTGATTACGTTCTCTTTCCATCTTCGTCGTAATCTCCTTACTAGGTATATGAAAGTTCAAGGAATTATTCTTAATCGCATCAAACTTCTCGAGTCTTTTCACGTCATCATTCCTCCAAGCATCATCAACAGTCATCATCATCGAAGACTTAGACGTCGTCAAAAACTTCTCGTCCTCTTTTCCTTTCTTTGAATCGACAAACGAATCCCCTACTTTCATTAAATCATCCCCTACAAAACGATCCTCTGCACCATCGCGCGCATCTTTATCATTCATGCCACGAGGCATGCGCTCCAACCCCATCTTCTGTCGCATTTCCTTATACTTCGGGTCAATGCGAGCCTTTAATATCTTCTTCGGTGGTCCGAAATGTTTCTTCTTCTGTTTCGGTAGGCCTCGGAACTCTCGTTTTCGTCTATCGATTTTGTTGTTCGCATTGTTTGCTGCAGTACTGGCAGCGGTTGTTTTCGTCGTCGTACTGGTATCTTTATTCTTCTTCGGTTTCACCATTGTTTTATGAGTACTAGTATTTGTTAAGTCCTTATCGTTTACTTTTATGACGAAGGCGTTGATTGAAAATGCGGCCGCGAGGGAAGATTTCCCACAAAGTGCGATTGGTCCTAATTTTGGATATTTTCAAAAATGCTCCATAAATACACTTTGAACTCAAATAAACTTTTCTATATCGTCTGCATAAGATATATATATATATATATATATCGCGCGAGTAGAAGAAAGTAGTGTTCAGTAGTGTTCTCGAAGTTTCTTCTGTGTTGATTATATAAATATACGCTGAAAATGTCCGCGCGCGCGTGGTTCCTCGAAGAAGATCAATTTCAAACCGTTGCAAAGTATGAACGAATTCCGACCGCGAAGAAGAAGAAGAAGAAGAACGACGACGAGACGGGAGAACGAGAACGAGAGAAAGAGAATAAGAGTACGAAGGCGAAGCGATCTTTGGCCGTTTTGGCTGCAGAATCGCAGCGATTAAGACTACAAAAAGAAGAAGAAGAGGAGGAGGAAAAAACTATTCTGAAGTCAAAGAAGACAAACGTTGACAATTATGATGACGATAAGGCGAGAGCAGAACAAAAAGAGAATAATAATAATAATAGTAATAGTAATAATAATAAAAGTGGATCGACATTGAGAGCGTATGCGCATGAGAACACGGAATTGAGAGATGCCTTGAGACGTGAAATGTCTCGCGCTACGCTGTTGGAGCAAAAATTGGAAGACGCCATGGTAAGCGTTCGAGCGCAAAGCGCGAAATTGAAAGACTTTGAAGTTTCGCATACATCGTTGAAGAAAGATAGCGTAATAACGAGAAGGAGAGATAGAGATTTGATCATGTCGTTGAGGAAGACTTTGGAAGAACGAGACAGAGTTTCGCGAGGTGAGCGCGCGAGATGTGGGAGAGCGTTAAGATACGCAATCGATTGCTTGAGAGCGCACGCGCCTTTGGCAAAGGACGAGAGAAACGATGGCGGAAGCGTCTTAGGGAGTGTTGTAGCAGAGCTCTCAAGGCTTACAGAAATAGCAGTTTCATGTGGCGATGTCGGGAGTTCGTTTGATTATAACATATCAGCATCGTCAGAGAACAACGCAGTTGACCAAAATAAAGCTTCGTTAGACGAAACAGCAGCAGAAGAAGAAAATAATAGAAAAAGAACGAACGAAGCAATGCGCAAAGCGAACGCGAAAATACTCGAACTCGAAGAAGAAAGACGAGAACTCTTGCGCACTCTAGAGACGAACACGACGTCTGAATACGTTTCCAAAGACTCGTTCGCGTTAATGAAAAAAAAGAGCAACGACGACGACGCGGCAGAGGAAGAAGAAGACGCTTTACTCTTCGAGCGAGAGGACTCGCTCGCTTCGTTCAGAGCGTCAAAGAGTGCGACGACGATATTAAACAACGACGACGCAGCGTTCGAATTACCCGGCGCTGATGCCTTAAGGAAAGATATCGATAGTCTAGATAAACAGTTAGCAAAATTAGCCAATTCGTTCAAGTCCGCCGAAAGCATGTTTTCTTAAATACTCAAGATCGAAAACTCATCCACACTTTATTCAAAGATATCAGCGCGCTCGATAAACTACTATTAAACACACGAATCAAATGAGCGCGGCATCGACCACTACGGCTATCCGTAACGCCTCTCGTCGCTTATCCTCACTCATCACAAAATTATCATCATCATCGTCTTCATCGACTTCCAGTACTGGTACTCTAAACAGAGCGGCAGCCGCATCATCGTCAACATCATCGTTTTCAACGAAATCAAATACGTTCGATTATCGCGCTTTAGCACGAAGAATACTAACACAACAACATAATAATAATAATAATAATAACAATAACAATAGCAAAAGCAAAAGTAGTGACGTAAGATCGTATAGTAAATCTCTAGGCACCGATGGAGGATTAAAACCGGACCAAGTGCTAGTCCCCGAAAGCTACATCGTCCATGGAAACCTCAAAGCGAAAGGGCCTGAAGATGTTCAGATATCGAAGAAGAGAGTATTCGCGGTATGCTCGGTTGGATCGCATCAACATAAGGTATCACCGGATGATTTATTTTTTGTGGAGAAATTACACGGCGCGAACGTGAACGACGTGGTAGAGTTGACGAGGGTGTTAATGGTTGGTAGCGCGAAGAGGACGATTATTGGGAGACCGATCGTAGAGAACGCTCGAGTGATGTGTTTAGTCGAAGAAGTCGTGAAAGATGAAAAGACGATTATTTTTAAGAAGAGGAGAAGGAAGTATTCGAGGCGATGGAACGGAGCGAGAGCGATTTTGACTAGTTTGAGGGTGACAGATGTAATCGGCATCGAAGAAGATTAGTTAGTTTTTCTATTTAAGATCTTGTTTTGTTGAGGTTTAGAAGTAAGTTTTACATAAAACGCGAATAAAGTATATTTTTTGTACGTACAGTATGTAGTAGAAAAGATAATCATTAAAGAAGATAGTATATAAAACGCGGCGTTGTTGTTTACATTCGATAGAGCGTGACAAACTATCGAGTTGCGAATTTTCGTTTCAAATCCATCGCGAACCCTGAGTTGGCAAACCTATCAGCGCTTTGCGACTGTTCGAACCATTCCGTGCTCTCGAAGTTCGTTCTAATTGGAGTAAACGTATCTTTCACGCTCTTTGCCAAAGGTTCCAAATTGCGTTTCATGACTTCTTGGACGTCTTGTAAACTTTTTATGCCTAGAAATTTACACGAAGTGAGCACAAAGGCACCAGTCCCCCAAATAGCCAAAGTCCCACCCCACGCGAGCGCCCTTCCAGGAGTCGGATCGGGCAATAATTTTAGTTTACGCTTCCCGACCATAACGAACGTCTCGTCTCGCATATGTTTCGCAGCTCTCGATTCGACTCCGTTAAATCGCTCGGGCGTAGATTCCATCAACTCCAACGCTTTATCGACCGAGAAAATCGACACGCCTTCGACGGCAGATATACTCCCGGACCACTTACTCTTCCCTAAACTCACGCGAGACCCGAGCGTCGCGTGCCCAATAAAAACCGGGTTCCCAGTACACGCGCCAGAAATCGAATGCTGTTTCATGAAATCCCTGTTCAATTTCCTGCTCACGACTTCGTCTTTCAACTCGAATCGTTTGTCCCTCAATCTCATGCTATGCGCCTGTATTTGCGGTAAAGCGGAGTGATGTCCGTTGGACGAGGCAGAGGCGTTCGCGGCTCTTTTCATTAATTCGTCGTATCTACCCTCTTTCTTCAGTTTGTTGATGTATTCAGCTATTTCGCGTTCTTGTTCTTTGATAAAGTACTCGTTCTCCCTCGCCTTCTTCATGACGTTCAACGAATCGCTCATGGTTTTTGGATAATATATATTAAGAAACTACTGTATAAAAAAACACGCACAGACTTGAATAATTCGCGCCGTTTAAAAATAATTAATTGTGTGTGTGTGTGTGTGTGTGTGTGTGTAGGGGATTTGCGTGCGATAAAGTAAGGACACGCGCGGTCGCGTGAATTCTATCTCCTTCTTAAGAAAAGAAAGCCAGCTCAGCAAAGTCTCCAATCAAAAAGGGCAAAAAATAGATAAGAAATAGTGCTACAATCTACGCTCGTGCTTACTAACGAATTACTATTTCAATGGACGGCCAGCACATTTTTCAGTGGTATTTACGTAAGATTCGAGGGAATCGATACAGCCTGTATCGAGTAGAGCTCGTAATTGTTTTGGCGCGATCTCGTTCGTTCCTAAAATCGGAGTCCATTTAATCTCCGACGGCTTTCGCCATTGAAGAACTTCACCGTTTGCGTCACGACCGACGAAATCGAAGCGGGCGATTTTTCGTAATCCTGATTCCATTGCGTTCCAACACGCTTTCACTCGCGGACTTCTGTGGAAAATTCGCGCGTCTTCGAAGATTGAGATCGTGCGACCGTTCATTGCGTCGCACGCGATGAAATTCTTCTCGTTCACCTCGAGATGCTCGTTTTCGATAAATTCTATGGAAAAGCAATCGTCGTCATCGTAATTTTCCTTTGAAATTGATGATTTTATAAGGGCAAACTCGAACCATCCAGCTTCTTCTTCTGCATTCTCGTTCGTCGATAAAAGCGCGTGCCCTATATAACAGCCGCGCTGAAATCCATCTTTGTGCCACCCTGTATTTGTTCCATTCATTGGGTAAAAAACTTCGCATGTTCCATCTATTCTCTCCAGCTCAGGCGTATCTCTCGAAAAACATTTAAATATCGTATTCTCAATGATTCGTTTTACGTCATCTGAAGAAGCAAAACTGCTGCTCCCATTTTTAATCAATCGGAAGCCGGACTCGTTCGTACACGAAAAACATGCAGTGCCGCAAGAAAAAGATTGGTTCGTCGCATCTCTCAACCCACGATAATTGTAATCAGTCAAACTTACGAGTGAAAATAAATCTTCGTGATCACGATGATTTTCTCCATTTCTATAATATCGCGCTTCTACGCCGTCGCGTTCTCTAAGAGCACTTTCTAAAACAGAATTCATTTACCAACAGTATACATTCGTGATGTGTACGTAATAAAAAGTATCTTTACAATCTTTGCGGCTGCTATTATTTATTATTGCTACTGTGTATATGATTGTTCTCGAAGATTCATGGCTCTCCGTTGAGTTGTTTGCGACGTCTATCCTGCTCCTCTAGAACTTCAATCAAAGCCTCTTGCTCTTGAATTTCTTCCTCGAGTGCTTTTTCTATGATGCGATTTGCGAGAATTTTTCGTTCTTCTTCTTCTTCTTCAGAGGTTCGAGGTCTAATTTTGGCTCCATCAGGGAAACCCAATTCTCGAAACTGTTCTTCGGATAACCAAATCAAATTATCTTTGTCTTCTTCTTCTTCTTCTTTGTTTTTCTCTTTACCGCCATCGTCTTTCTTTGAATTTTCTAATCGGTTTCGTAGGAAATCGGCCATGTTTTCCATGGATTTCTCATCTTCGTCGCCGCTTTTTTCCTTCGCGAGTAATTGCTTTACTTGTTCTTCGGCGACTTTTAATATTTCTCTCCTTTGCATTGGCGTTAAATCATCGCCATTCACGATTTTGATGTTGTTTAGTTTCAAAGCGCCATCTTTTCTCTTAATATAAGAATGCGAATCTTCATTTTCTTGCTCTCGAACTAAAGTTACTTCTTCTTCTTCGGAAATTTCGAAGTACTGTTTGGCCGTTCCAACCTCTAACTCCTCGACACTGAACAAACATATAGGATCACCGATGTAGTCTTTTGCGATCCATTTATGCAACGTAAACGTACTCAAAGTAGTGCTCGCTCCAGGTGCCAAATCAGCGTACTTCACTTCCTTCCCTTCAAAATCGAGCCAAGCTAATTCGACGTGTGATTCTAACGAGTTATAAAACTCGGCTCGAACTGCTCTGCGCCCTTGACCGGATTTAAAATTCGTTCTATCCGCGTCAGTTTCAACTTTTATACCTCGACTTCTTCTGTGTGCTTTAAACTCTTCGTCGTTGAAGCCCATATCGCTGTCCATTACGCCATCAACGAACGAAGTTGGTCCTTTGAACATTTCCATATGTTGGAACCGTGCATCGGAATCACCAAGTTCCTCATTCGTCATCTTCTCTTCCAATATCGCGAGCAAATCTTGAATGGACATTTGCCCAGCCCCATCTTTCTGATGTAAATTCTTAAATTTCTCAAACGCTTTCGAGTGCGTGAAAAGTCTTCCCATATCCGAAGCCATATCCACGTTGAACACGGCAACGCGCTCACCGCCATGAATATCATTTTCTTCGTCTTCTTCCTCGTTCGCGCTTTTCCCAAACTCTCGAAACTCGATCAACGAAAACAACTGAGAGGACGACGTTCCCTCTGCGTTCTCCTCGTTCTCGATCGGTTTCAAGTAATTCTCTGCACCGAACATTGAAATAGAATCAAACCCGCTTCGTGCTAGCTCGCGCATGACTTCGCTCCGTGCTTCCATCTTATTCCCTAATTCCTCTAAAACTCTTCGTTTAGAGAAACTGACATGTTTCCCGTTCAGCAAAGTCGCCGGTCGCAACGAGCCATCTTCGGTTCGCACGATTTCTGTCGTCGGGATTCCATCACCAGTGTGCGTCTGTTTCCCCTGCGAAGATGGTTGCAGTTGTTCCAATATCCTCAAGACTCTCTGTTCAACCGTTTGCAAGTTCGAAGAAGAAGAAGAAGAAGAAGTCGCTCTAGCGCGAGCTATTGAGAGTAGGAGGAGGGCGATGATCGTTGTTTTGAGCCTGAACGCTCTGCGAAGCGTATCGCGAGTACACATTCGTTCTTTTTTTTATGACGCGAAAAGGTTACGTAAGTCGTAATAAGTAAAAGAGATTTTAGACCGCATGATGATGAATTTATGATATACGATTCGCACATAATATTGACATACTAAACATTCTTAAGCCTCGACGGCGAGCGGCTTTTTATACTTCAAAGTCTTAATCAGAGCTCTCATTTTAGCGACATCGGTCGGTCTCGGTTTCGCATCGGACTGCGATGGGCATAAGTTCTCATCCGTAATCAACGACGCGACGGCTTCCCAGCCGGTTTCAGTCGCCATCACTTCTTCCATGTGTTCTTGCTCGTTACGGTTTTTCGCGATGTTTGCATCGATCATTTTCTTACGCGTGCTACGTAATAACTCGAGTTCAGCTACGGCTTCTTCTTTAATCGTTTCTATCTCTTCGCGTTCGAGTTTCGCTTTTTTCTCGAGTTCTTCGCGTATTTTCTCTAAATATTCTTTTCTTACGTCTCGCTTTCCGCTTATTGGAGACGGCGGTTGCTGTTGTTGCATTTGTTGTTGCATTTGTTGTTGATGATGATATTGTTGTTGTTGCTGTTCAGGTACAGAGTCAGACAACGACGTAGCATCATTAAATTGAGATTGTTGCAGTTGAGGAGAAGCCGGCGGCGAAACGAAATCCGTTTGTTGTTGTTGTTGTTGTTGTTGTTGTTGTTGTTGCGGCATCCCAAAATCGCCTTCGTTCAATTGTTGCTGTTGTTGCACATTCGCAGGTGCGGACACAAAATCACTCGTCTCGAATTCCTGTGAATGTTGCGATTGCACAGAATGTACGCTTTGTATGCTCGCGTTTGACATTTGTCGCTCTATTTGCTGCTGCTGATTTTGCTGCTGTTGACTTTGCTCTGATGCGTTCCACGAATCGTTCGTGGGAATTTCTTCGTTGCTCGGAATGGAGTTCGTTTGAGCCGCCGCAGCTGACACGAACTGGTCTTCACCTGTATCGGAACCTGTTTATAAGTGATTAATATGCATATATTTATATTTATGTGTGTGTTTGTGTGAGAATACTATCCATCGAGTACGCGCGCGTGTTTTGGAGAAATCCAATCCGGAAGAAGAAGAAGAAAATAAAACAGGAGAAGATTGAATAACACGATGACTATTATTACGTACCGAAGAAGTCATCATCGAGTGGTTGTCCTCCAGGTGGAGGCGTCGTCGATTGATCCGTTG
>Ga0115001_10003263_pt1 | contig 12153 bp, 10 predicted proteins | sample ArcticOcean_MG_C_12_FD_89869 | JGI IMG/M metagenome (GOLD analysis project Ga0115001, IMG submission 89869) | Marine microbial communities from western Arctic Ocean - ArcticOcean_MG_CB8_130 | ecosystem: Environmental > Aquatic > Marine > Oceanic | place: Arctic Ocean: Canada Basin | collected... | reverse complement strand
GATAAAGAAAATGCTTCTGCTTATGACGTAAATATTCAAGCAATATCTGGAATAATGAATTTAACTGGTTTTGAAGGCCAAGGTCCCATAAGAACAGGAGCTCCTATAATGGATTATAGTGTAGCATTGGCAGCTGGCTTTGCAATTTCAAGTGCTCTTTTCCAAAGGACAAAAACTGGAAAGGGTAGTTTTATAGATGTATCGATGCTTGAAACTGCATACACCTTAATGAGTTCTACAATAGTTGATTATTTGTATACTGGTAATGAGCCTAAACAAAGAGGGAATGCTGCTAACAGCAGAAGTCCTACAGCAGGTAGTTTTGACTGTAAAGAAGGCCTGATTTCATTGGGAGTAAATGAAGAACACCAATTTCATAATCTTGCAAAAATGTTTAATAAAGAGGAATGGATAGATGACAAAAAATTTTCTAATAAACTTAATAGAAAAAAATTTAAAAATATACTATTGGATCAAATCTCTAATATCTTAATGTTAAAAACAGCTCAAGAGTGGGAAGAACTAGCAATTAAGTTTGGAGTTCCTGCAGCAAGGGTTCTTTCTTTATCTGAAAGTTTAAACCTTGAACAAAATAAAGATAGAAGTTTTTTTCATTCTTTTGATGATATAAATTTAAAAGTACCAACATTACCATTTCGTGTTAACAATGAAAAAAACCATTCTCCCGACACTCCACCATACCCTTTAGGGCATAATACAATAGAAATTTTAGAAGAATTAGGATTATCAAAAATGGAAATCAAAAGTTTAGAGGATAAAAAAATAATCTTTAATAATACATAGTTTTAAAATTATAAAAATAGTTTCATATAAGAAACGATTAAATTATATTCTGCTTTTAAAGTGATTTTAAGAAAAAAATATATGTTCGAACTAAATAAAAAAATAGACGTCTTAGTAAAAAAGAAATATCCCATTTTGAAAAAGATGGTTACTTAACTGGTTTAACAGTATTTGCTGAATCAGCTAGTTCAAGCCTTAACGAACTTTTCTAGCTTTAAGTTCACGGTTATATAGTTCAATAGATTTAAATCAAACAGCTCAATGGCATAAAGCTAGTCGTAAATTTTATAATTTATGTGTAACTCCTTTAATATTAAACTATGTTGAAGATCTTATCGGTCCCAACTTTGTGCTTTGGGGTGGACAGTTTCTTTTAAAAAAGCCTCATGACGGTTCAGTTGTTCCTTGGCATCAAGATACCCAATAATGGCCATTAAAACTAGCTAAAGCTGTTGCGGTTTGGCTAGCTCTATATGTAGAAATGAAGAAAATGGTACAAAGAAAGTTTTTATAGGAAGTCACAAAAAAGATATCTTTAATTATTATATAAATAAAGCAAAAAACCTTGCACTTAATCAAGAAGTTTCTCATGACCAATTTAATCATAGTGATATAGTTTCCTTAAATTTAAAAGCAGGTCAAATTTTACTTTATGATGATGGTTTGCTCCATGGTTCTGAGGCAAATAATTCTGATAGAAGAAGATGTGGAATTACTTTAAGAGATTCTCCTGTAGACATTAAAACAGATTTATTAGTTTGGCTGCACTTTGAAACACAATTAGTAATAGGAAAAGACGTATTCCAGCATAATCCAATAGCTCAAATTCCAAAAGATGAAGCTACTCCTAATCAAAAATTTCAGCATTCAAGTGAGTTTAAAAATCTATGGTAATTTATCCCTAAATTTGATTATATAAACAAAAGTTATAACTCCAGTAAAAATTACTATTTTAAAAATAATAATATTTCAGTATATTTAAATAAAATACTTGAGGGGACTTAATTATGATACAAAAACCTAATATCATTTTTATTACATCTGATCAACAAAGAGCAGATTGTTATGGTTTTGCAGGGCGAAATATTAAAACTCCTCACCTAGACCAACTTGCAAACACAGGTACTCGTTTCGATACATGTATAACTCCCAACTTAGTGTGTCAGCCTTCTAGAGCTTCAATATTAACTGGGCAACTTCCGTTTACACATGGAGTTTGTGACAATGGTATAGATCTGAACCCTAAAGTAGCTGAGCAAGGTTTTGCAGAACAATTAAATAAAGCAGGTTATAAAACATCATTTATTGGAAAGGCTCATTTTGCTACTTCGTCAACTTTCCAGCCTACTGGAACACCAGAATGCAAACATAGCTCTAAACAGTTTGGCTCTAATTGGTATGGGCCATACATGGGCTTTAAACATGTTGAATTAATGACTTTAGGTCATTGGTATAAAGAAAAAGGTCCTACTTTGCCTCCCGAAGGACAACATTTTGAAAGGTTTGTCTTTGACGAAGCTAATGGCCCTGAAATATTTGACTTATGGCATAAGCCAGCTAAATCAGGTCATGGAGCATCTCAAACTTGGCACTCATCTTTACCAGTTGCAATGCATTCAAGCACATGGTGCGGTGATAGAACAGTTTCTTTTTTAAATGAACAAAAAGAAGATAAACCATTTTGTACCTGGGTTTCTTTTCCGGACCCTCACCATCCATTTGATTGTCCTACTCCTTGGAGTACTATGTATGATTTGGATGATATAGACCTTCCGCATGAAGGTCATAAAGATTTAGATATTAGACCTTGGTGGCATAAAGCATCATTAGAAAATGAACCAAACTTAGCTGATCCACAATTAAAATTTTTTAGAGCTAAACTATCAAGATCAGAAGATCAATCAGAAATTCAATTAAGAGAAATGACTGCTAATTATTTTGGAATGATTTCTTTAATTGATCATAATGTTGGTAGAATAGTTTTAGAATTAAAAAGGTTGGGATTAGATAAAAATACTGTTATAATTTATTCTACTGATCATGGTGATTTGCTCGGTGACCATGGGTTATATCTAAAAGGCCCCACGCCTTATGAAGGTCTATTAAGAGTAGGTATGATTATTAACGGGCCAGGAATTCCAAGTAATCAAATTATTAAAGATCCTGTTTCTACAATGGATATTGCTGCAACTATATGTGATTTAGGTGGTGTAGAATTACCCGAAGTTGCTCAAAGTCAAACTTTAATGCCTGTAATATGTGATCAAGCTTCTAGAGACGTTGCTCATAGTGAATGGAAAGTAAATGCGAGTAGATGTGGTGTGGAGTTAGAATTAAGAACAGTTAGAACTAAGAATACAAAGTTAACGATTGAAAAAAATAGTGGAGCTGGAGAAATGTATAACTTAGCTGAAGATCCATATGAAATGAATAACTTATTTGAAGATAGTGGTTCAGATTCTTTAAAAAAGGAATTAATGGACATGATTATCGAAAGGCCTGGAGATGAACTAAAGCAATTTGACGAACCGGTTGGAATGGCATAATAAATTTAATAAAATTATTTTAACTTTTAATTTTTAATAAAAGTTTAAACCTTGGATAAAAATATTTTTTAGCTAACGACAATATTATAAGAACTAGTATTAATCTAAAAAGATGGTGTGTAATCACATAAGCAGGTTCTATTTGTAATAAAACTGCTACCAAACCCATTTCATTAACTCCTCCAGGAGAGTAGGCCAGAATAAGTGCTTCTGGTCCAATAGAAGTAATGAAGCTAACTATTAAAATAAATGGAAGCATTAAAATACCCAAGCATGCTAGAGCTATTATGGCATTAGTGATGTAATTTTTAGCAACGTTCCATGAAATTCCATTCATATTACTTCCAAAATAAGAACCAGTAATAATTTGTGCAATTATAAGTGATGAAATAGGTAAATCTAATGATACTAGATTACTTAAATGTAATATTGCACTACAAATTAAGGGGCCAAACATTCTATATCCAGGTATTTTTAAATATTTCCCAAAAAATAATCCTACAGGAACTAATAGCAACATGATTAGTAAATCAAAAAAACTACCACTCAAATCTGGCCAAACGGCTAATCTTGAAAAAGAATCAGGGAAAAAAAATAAAATTAAATTTGGAACTAGCATTACTGTAAGAAAAATTCTTATCATATGAGCTAATGCAACTTGTTTTCCATCTGCTCCACATTCTTCTGCTCCTAAAACCATTTCAAGAAGACCTCCAGGTGAACCAGTAAAAAAAGCATCAGGCTTACTCATTCCACGGACCTTATGGAGAGTTAAATAAGTAATAAAGTGAACTGAAGGTATAAATATTATTAACATAATAATTGAAGGAAACCAGTTATATACATCTAAAAATAAAGATGATGAAAAATAACTTCCAAGCCAAACGCCTATGATACCAACAAATGGGTTTCTTAAATTTGGAGAAATTTTAACTTGAGTTCCACAAAGAGCAAATATAGCAACGAAAAAAGCAGGCCCTAACATCCAAGGAAGTGGAAGTAATAAAAGATTAAAGCAAATGCCACCCAATAAACCAATCAATAGGGTTTTTAAAATAGTTTTAATAGCTTTCATTATTATCCAAACTTATAAAGAAATATAATATTATATTTTTCAAGTTAAGTTCAAAAATATTAAATTATATATATTTTATGTCTATTTCCTTAAAATCATCTAATATTCATACTATATTTAATATTTTTAATATACATGATTTAATTTGATAAATTTTAAAAAAATATAACTATAAGTTATTAGAATATTATTAAATATTATTTGGATAAATTATTCATTTTGGTTAAATATTGAATTAATAATTAAACTATTAATTATAGAAAATGGTTAAACTTTCTTTCTACATACTTTGTTAATTTGCTGATCAACAAAGATATGACACAATAGCAACTCTAGTGAATGGTTTTATAAATAAAAAAAAGAAGTTAGAAAGGTTAATATGGGATCTATGGAAAAAGATATTAAGCCATATGAAAATTAATGTTGGCAGAATAAAATAAAAAATAAAGTAGTTTTTATATTAATATATCTTAGGATGTTAGCATGAATGAACTTCAAAGTGTCGATAAAAAAATTTTAGTTAAACAATATTCTCCAAATTTAGGAGGTGTAGTTACTGGATTAGATATATCTAAACCATTATCTATTCCAGAATTGAAATTTATAAAAAAAGCTTTCAATCAATTCCAAGTTTTATTTTTTCAGAAACAATCTGAAATACCACCTGAAATTCAAGTTAGATTAGGAAAATCTTTTGGTCCACTCCATGAACATCCAGCAGCTCCAACAATGAAAGGGTATCCTGAAATTTTTGAGATTCATACTCATAAAAATAGTAAAATTTCTAATGGTACTGAAAATTTTCATTCAGATGTTTCTTGTGACACGGAACCTCCATTGGGTACTATGCTACAACTTCATATTTTACCAGAATGTGGAGGAGATACAATGTTTGTAAACATGTATTCTGCTTATGATACTTTAAGTAAAGTAATGAAGAAATTTTTAGGCTCTTTGAGAGCTTGGCATGAATCCGATCATTTTTATAAAGGTAGATATACTGAAAGAGGTGTTTCTGATGAGAATATCTCATATCCTTCTTCTTTACATCCAATTATTAGGATCCACCCAGGAACTAAAAGAAAAGCTCTATTTGTTAATAGAATGTTTACTACGCGAATTGAAGGATTAGAAAAAGAAGAGAGTAATACCTTATTAAAATTTTTATTTGATCATTCTGAGCAAATAGCTTTTCAAATCAGATATAGGTGGAATAAAAACGATATGGCGTTCTGGGATAATAGATGTACTTTACATAAAGCTATCTGGGACTATCATCCCATGGAAAGAAAAGGAAGAAGGGTTACAATTAAAGGTGATAGACCAGTTTGATTTTTAGAAGTTTTTGAATATAACTAAAAAACCTACAGTTATTAATAAAGCTAGAGTCATTTTTCTAAATTTTTCTTGAGGAATGATATTTCTTATTTTTAATCCTAAAAACTGCATTAATAAAGCTGGTATTATAGCTAAGCCACTTGCAAAAAAATCACTAATTACAACATCTTGATATATAAAAAACATACCATAAAGTGGAATTAGGGTTGAAAAAACTGCTAGAGATACAAACTCACTAAAAATATTTTTAGATAAGTTTAAACTTACTAGATAAATAATCATAAACGGTCCTAAAACTGTTGTCATTCCTCCAATTATTCCAGACACTAGTCCATATGATAAACCAAAAAAAGGTTTTAATAGGTATTTTTCATTAATTTTAAACCCTACAAAGTTTATCACTCCACAAATAATTATAGTTATACCTATTGCTATACTAATTATATCACTATTACTTGTATGGAAAATAATGCTTCCTATTATAATTCCACAAAATATACCTAAACTAAAAGGGATTAATTTTTTATAATTTTTCCAATTTTTTATTTTAATTTCTCTAATATTTGCAAAAATTATAGGAAAAAAAAGAAGGAAAATTGCAGAAGTTGGAGGTAGTGCTATCGTTAAAATTGGGAGAGAAACAAGAGGAAAACCCCAGCTAATAACACCTTTTGTGAATCCTCCTAAACACAATGCAATTAGCATTATGAGAATGGTGTTCATGTCCAAATTAACATACATATTTCAAACTCTTCATTAAAAATATATCTTTACAATAATTTATTTAATTAGTTAAATAGTTTATATTTATATTTATATTTATATTTATATTTATATTTATATTTATATTTTTAATTTTAGTGGGGGCTATTATGAAAAGTAACGTTTTAGTAGGTGAATGGACTTCAAATGACTTAAAAGTTAATCAGACGTGGCTTTTAGAATTAGATGATGATGATAAAAAAGATTTAATAAGTGCTACTAAATTTGCATTATCTACTAATATAAATATTTATGATCTAACAATTAAAGAATTCCCCTTAGATATTTTTATTAAAAAAATAAATAAAGCTAAAGAACAAGTTGAAACTGGTCTGGGATTTACGATTTTTAGAGGTCTTCCTTTAGATCATTTTAAAGAAAGCGAAGTAAGTGTAATGTTATGGGGAATTGGTCAATATATTGGTCATCCAGAAATTCAAGATAAAGCTGGTGCATTACTTCATGTTGTAACTGATACTGGAGCAAGTTTTAAAAAAACTGATAATATTAGAGGGTTTCAAACTAATGAAGAATTAACATTTCATACAGATGGGGCCGATATTTTTGCTCTTCTTTGTCTGAGAAATGCAAAGTCTGGTGGCTTGTCTAAATTAGTTTCATCGGTCGCTATTTTTAAAGAGATAGAAAAAACTCGTCCAGATTTAGCTGTTGTATTACAGGAAGATTTTTATTTTGATTCTAGAGTTCAAAATCCAAATGAAGATAAGTTTCAAAAAATACCAATTTTTGTTAAACATGATAATTTAATTTCTGCTTTGTATAAAAGAAGATATATTAAAAGTGCTCAGAGGTTCCCTGAAATTCCTAGGTTAACGGAAGTACAAAAAGAAGCTCTAGATTTGATTGATGAACTATGCTCCCGTGAAAAATTTTGTTTAAGCATGCAGCTGAAATCAGGAGATCTTGAAATTGCAAGTAATGCTACAACATTTCATTCAAGAGAGACTTATGAAGATTATCCTGAACATGACAAAAGAAGATGTATGTTAAGACTTTGGTTATCTTTATTTAAGCCTAGGCCACTCCCAGAAGTTTTTAGAAATACTAGGGAATGGGCTCCTACTTTTAAAAGAAGGCAAATGAATAAAACTTAAAATTTATTCTACTTTTAATTTTTTAAGCTGCTAATCTTTAATTGATCTTTATTTAGCAAATAACTTCCAACTAATACTTTTTCATTAAGCATACTTTTAAGGATTAATAAAATATTATCCGCTGTTACCTGTGTTGCTTTGTTTGTTAGAATTGATTTAGGCCAACAAATGACAACTGATCTCTGTATTTCAGGTTCTATAATTTTTCTTGCAAAAAATTGATTGTTTTTTCTTTCAAAATATGATGCTTCCGCTGGTCCAATTGAAAAGCCTAAGCCTTCTTTAATAAAGCTTTCAGTGTAAGCTTGTGAATTAGAATCTAAAATAATTTGGAGTTTTTTATTAAGCTTATTGGATGTTTCATTAAGCTTTTGTTTAAGAATAACTTGTGCCCCAGTAAGTATAAGCGGATAATTAATCAACTCTGAGAATCTTATAGGCTGATTAGTATCATTTAATTTATCTCGTTTCCCATAAAAATATAAAGTATCTGAAATTATTAACTCAGAGTTAATATTTTTATTAAAGTTCCAATCAGGTAAAATTCCTAGATCTATTTCACCTGTTTCTATTAGTTTGCTTCCTCTTAGGCCAAAACCTTCTTCAAATTGAATCTTAATTTTAGGGTATTTTTTTTTCATAACTTTATAAAGTTTTATACATATAAAGTTTGCTAATTTAGGACTAAGAAAGATTTTAACAGTTCCACTAGGTTCATCAAACAGTGATTTTATATCTTGTTCGATACCCACAATATTATTTAATATGTTTTTGGCTTTTGGAACAAGTAATTTACCAGCCTCAGTTAGGATAACACCTTGTTGAGTTCTTTTAAATAGTGTTGCATTAAGTATTAATTCTAACTTATTGATACTTTGACTCAATGCAGGTTGAGCAATTCCCAGTAAATTTGCTGCTTTAGAAAATTTTCCAGCTTCTGCAATTGAGACAAAATGTCGTAACTGTTGAAATTTAATATTATTATTAATCATAAGTAAAACTTATATTAGTTGTAAGTAATATATGTTTTACATTTACATTAATTCTGTCAAGAATAATGTTTAAAATATAGGAGGTTATATGTTTAAGCCACTTAAAGGTATAAAAGTACTTGATCTAACTAGTGTATTAGCTGGTCCTTATTGCACTTATCAGCTGGCTCTATTGGGAGCAGAAGTGATTAAGTTAGAAAACTTAGAAGATGGTGATTGGACAAGAGTTGGAGGAAAAGATAAAAAATTAATTGCCCAATCGATGGGTACATCTTTCTTAATCCAAAACTCTGACAAAAAATCGATTCAGATTAATTTAAAATCTGCTAAAGGCAAAGAAATTGTTCACAAATTAATTAAAAGTGTAGATATTTTTGTTGAAAATATGAGACCTGGAAAAGCTGAAAAAATAGGTTTAGGATGGGAAGAAGTTTCTATAATTAATAAAAAAATTATTTATTGCTCTATTTCTGCATTTGGTCAGGATGGGCCATTTAGTAAAAGAGGAGCATACGATCACGTTGTACAAGGCATGACAGGTATAATGACTACAACTGGAACAAAAGAAAGTGGCCCAACTAAAGTCGGTGCTGCTTATATTGATTACTCTACAGGCTTAAATGCTGCTTTTGCAATAACGGCTGCGCTTCACGAAATTAAAAAAAATAAAAAGCCAATTAGGTTAGATGTCTCTATGATGGATACTTCTTTATTGTTAATGGCTAATATGGTTACTGAACACATAAATTCAGGTTGGATTCCTTCACAAATGGGAAATGAAGCTCAAAGTGGCTCTCCTTCATCTGGCTTATATAGTACCAAGAGCGAACCTCTACTTTTAGCAGCTAATAATGACATTCAATTCATGTCTTTATGTGATGCGCTAAATACTATTCAACCTTTTGATAAAGAAAAATGGAAATCACAACTTTTTCGTCAAAATAATCAAAATGAACTTCGAGAAGAATTTAAGAAAATCTTTATTACTCAAACAGCTGAATTTTTAGAAATACTTCTAAATGAATATAATGTTCCAGCAGGTAAGGTAAGAACTATCCCTGAAGTGGTTTCAGAAGAGCAGTTTTTACAAAGAAAGCTTTGGAATAAAATTAAAATTAAAAGCATAAACAAAGACTTTATGGTTCCTAGCATAGGATTTAAAGTAAATAAAAATGTAGTTAAACCTGAAAACCCTCCCCCAATTTTGGGAGGAGACACAATATCAATTTTAAGTTCATTAGGAATTGAAAATCATACAATAGATAAATTGAAAAAAGAAAATATTGTTAAATAATTATTTGATATCTTACATTTATAGAATCAAATTATACATCAGAATGGAACAAAATTATAATGTCTATTAATAATTTTATTAAGTTTTCAATGGAAATAAAAAAAATCATCTGATATTGAAATAGATAAAATGGCTCAAATGTTAGAGATTAAAATTCTTTAATTAGTACTTAATTAAAATTAGTTTATAAAAAATAATTGCAAACTCTTTTTAAATTGTCTTCATTTATGGAGACACCTAAACCGCCATTATTGTGAGGCACTTTTGATTTGCCAAAATTTATCTTAGGGTTTGGTTTGTCAAGTAATAAATCAAATAATGGGGTCTCTTTATATTGAGTTTCCATTAATGGATTATTCTTAATTGAAGAGCAAATATGCAATGTATGGCCGTGTGCAATAGGGCCACTTGGGTTATGAGGCGAAAATTCAACTTGATATAGATTAAATAATTTTTCAATATTTATTAACTCATCAGGGCCACCAGCATATTTTATATCTGGCATCATCACGTCATAGGTGCCAGCTTTTAAAAACTCTATATATCCTTCTTTTAATATTTTCTTTTCAAGTCCTGCTAATTTAATACCTAAATTGTTAGCCTTGTCTCTTATTTTTTTTATATAATGAATATTTTGTGAATTTTCAATTATAGGACATTCTAACCAATATAAATTAAACTTATCACATTCTTTAATTAACTCTAGAGTTGATAAGTAATTAAACCTCCAATGACAATCAATCATTATATTTACTTCAGGGCCAAAAACATTTCTTATAACTTCAATTCTTTTAAGCCCAAGCTGCATGTTTTCTAAGATATCAGATGTTTCCATGCTTGGATTAACCTCATCAAATGGAGCAAATTTGACAAAATTATATTCATCTTTTAAAACTTCACAGGCTCTTAATTTAACTCCATTTAATGATCTATCATAAGTTGAACGATTAAAGTTTGCGTATGTTTGAATTAGATCATTTTTTTTTCCAAACATTGATGAAATAGTTTTATTTTCAATTTTACCTTGAATATCCCATAAACATTGCATTATAGATGAGCTGATTGAGGCTTCCACGATATTTTTGAAAGGAAGGTTTAATTTAAAATCTAATGGGTTACTATATGGTTTATTTAAAATAAGTTCAAAAATCTTATCTTTGATTTGTAAAATTTCATTTGATTTTCCCTGAAGACTAGCTTCTCCCCAGCCAATAATACTTTGATTGTTTTCTAATTTAACAAATAACCAATTAGTTTTTTCAGTAACTTTAACTTGGTAAACATCAGCATTTATAATTTTATTTTGCATAGATTAATTCTTTAATATTAAATTATTTATAAAATAAAGTTATGTAATTTTGTACTTTTTGTAAATACTAATTTAAATTAAAATAATATGGAGGGGAATATGATTTTAAATCAAGAAGAAAAAGCAATGCTAAATGGAGAATTGGGAGAAGCAAAAAAATGGGCGATCGAACATCAAATTCAAGTTGGTAATTTTTTTGATGCTGAAAATTTTGTTAATGTTAGTCAGGTTCATATGATGGTAGATCCAGAATCAATAGGTGAAGAAGGCGTCTTATTTTTAGAAAAAATAGCTGACATGAATACAAAAGTTGTAGTGCCAATGATAACTGATCCCAGAGGTGTTGATTTGAATTATTATAGGCCATTGGGGCAAACCGAAGAAATGGCTAATATTGATAGGCGGACTATTAAAGCTTGCTCATCAATGGGTATTTTAATGACAAATACTTGTATTAATTATCAGACAATTATGCCACCAATCTATGGTGAACATGTCGCTTATGGTGATACCGGAGTAGTTATTTATTCTAATAGTGCATGTGGAGCTAGATCAAACTTTGAGGGTGGTCCCTCAGCTTTGGCGGCAGGATTAACGGGAAGGACACCAAGGTATGGTCTTCATCTTGATGAAAAGAGATTACCAACAAAAAGATTTGTTTTAAAAGATCAACCAAAAGAGTTAACAGATTGGGGAATTTTAGGTGCCGTAGTTGGAAAGAAATCTGGATCATATTGGAAGTACCTATAATAGAAGGATTAAAAGTTACTCCTACATCCGATGAAATGAAACATTTGGGTGCTGCCATGGCAAGTTATGGATCCACACCTTTATTCCATCTTCATGGCATAACTCCAGAGGCTAGAAATATAAAAGAAGAAGACTTTAATCATTTAGAAAAAAATAAAATTACCAAAT
>Ga0115001_10003250_pt1 | contig 12184 bp, 12 predicted proteins | sample ArcticOcean_MG_C_12_FD_89869 | JGI IMG/M metagenome (GOLD analysis project Ga0115001, IMG submission 89869) | Marine microbial communities from western Arctic Ocean - ArcticOcean_MG_CB8_130 | ecosystem: Environmental > Aquatic > Marine > Oceanic | place: Arctic Ocean: Canada Basin | collected... | reverse complement strand
ATCCCATAAATAATTAGATCGTATAATCGTAGTATTTCTTCCTGTATTACCACCACCAATCCAGCCTTTTTCTACAACAGCAATATTTTTCATATTATGTTTTTTTGCTAAATAATACGCAGTTGCCAAACCATGACCACCACCACCAATAATAACAGCATCGTATTCTTTTTTTATAGTGGGATCTTTCCAGGCTTTTTGCCAATTTTCATGATAGGAAAAAGCATTTTTAATTAATGAGAATATTGAATACTTGTTTTTCATAATATTATTCAAGAATTACTTTATAAATATTGAATATTCAATACAATCGGTTATATCAATGACGCAGTGGAAGAGTGGGTGAGAGGCTGAAACCAGTCGTTTGCTAAATGACCGTGCGGGGAAACTTGTACCGAGGGTTCGAATCCCTCCTCTTCCGCCAATAATTAGGATATTATAAATTAGAAAATTGTAAATTATGAAAATATTTATACTTTGTGGAGGTTTTGGTACAAGACTTGATCATCAGGGCAAACTTATGGCTAAAACAATGATTAAGATAGGAAATGAGCCTATATTAATACATATTATCAAAAACTTTTCAAATCAAGGATTTAATGAATTTGTATTATGCGCTGGGCATAAAAGTGAAACTATTAAAAAATTTTTTAATAAAAAAAATTCAGATGTAATAAAAAATGAAAAAAAACACCTTTCTATCAATACAGTCATTAATAAAAAAAAAATTTTAATAGATATAATTGATACAGGAAGAAATACGGGGACAGGTGGTAGAATTAAAAAAGCCTTTAATAAACTGTCTCTCGATGAAGATTTTTTAGCAACTTATGGTGATGGTTTGGGTAATGTTTCAATAAAAAAATTGATTAAATATCATTATGATAACAAAGCAACGTTAACACTAACTGCTGTGAGACCAAAACAAAGATATGGAATACTGAAAATATCAAGAGGAAAAGTAAACTATTTTGATAACTCTAAAAAAAAATCTGATGTATACATAAATGGAGGTTTTTTTGTAATTTCTAAAACGTTAATAAATTTAATAAAGAAGCCTGATACTTATATAGAAAATGAACCATTTAAGAAAATTCTTAAAAATAGAAAATTATATTCCTACAAACATCACGGTTTTTGGGCTAGCCTAGACACTCTTAAAGATAAAAACGACTTAGATAAAATTGCTAAAGAAAATAAAAGATTACCTTGGAGAGTTAATTAAGAAATTGAAAAACTTTAATAAAAATTTTTGGAAAGGAAAAAAAGTTTTTATCACTGGTCATACTGGTTTTAAAGGTTCTTGGCTTTGTATTATCCTTAATTATTTAAAAGCAAAAATTTATGGATTTTCATTAAAACCTAAAAAAAATAGTTTATTTAATAGATCAATGATTTCAAAAAACCTTAAATCAAATAAATATGCTGATATAAATAACTACAGAAAATTAGAAAAAAAAATTAAAGAATGTAAACCAGAAATAATATTTCACTTAGCAGCACAACCACTTGTCCTCGAGTCATATAAACAGCCCTTAAAAACATTTAATACAAATATAATAGGCACCTTAAATCTTCTTGAAATTATTAGAAAGGTTAAATCGGTAAAATCAGTTGTTATTATCACTACAGATAAAGTTTATAAGATTGTAAAAAATAATAAGCTTTATAAAGAACTCGATCAGTTAGGAGGCCTTGATCCCTATAGTGCTTCAAAAGTTGGCGCAGAAATAGTTGTAGACAGTTATATAAAATCTTTTTTTAAAAATTCAAATTTACAAAATAGAATATCTACAGCTAGAGCAGGCAATGTAATTGGAGGTGGTGATTTTTCTCGAAATAGATTAATTCCAGATATTATTTATGCAATAAATAATAAAAAAAAACTAAGCATAAGAAACCCTAATCATATACGACCGTGGCAACACGTTCTAGAACCACTAGTGGGTTATTTAATTTTAGCAGAAAAACAATATAGCAATAAAATTGATAATAGAGATCATGCTTGGAATTTTGGACCCAATAAAAGTAATTTTAAAAAAGTAATTGATATAGTCAAACATATTAAAAAATCTCAATATTTTAAGTTCTCTTTATTAAAAATTAAAAGCTTTAAAGAAACAAATGTTTTAAAATTGAACAGCATTAAAGCCAAAAAAAAACTAAATTGGTTTTCTAAATGGAATTTAACTCAATCATTGGAAAAGACACTGACGTGGAATAAAAATATAAAAAATGGTATTTCAGCAAAAGATATATGCGAACAACAATTTTTAATGTATTTAAATAAAAAATAAGTATTAATTCAACTTAATTATGAAAAAAAATATAAAAAAAATTCCCTACGGTAAAAATGTTTATGATAATGAAGAAATTAAAGCTGTAATAAAAACTCTTAAAAGATCTACACAAATGGGAGTTGCAGTTAATATTTTTGAGGAAAAAATTTCAAAATTATTTTCTAAAAAATTTGGCTTAATGGTCAACTCTGGTTCTTCAGCTTTAACACTTGCCTTAAAAGTTATGGACTTTAAGATAGGTAGTGAGATTATAACACCATGTTTAAATTTTGGAACAGCTGTATCTTCAATAATGTTAAGCAATTTAAAACCAATTTTTGTTGATTGTAAAATTGAAACGTTACAAATTGATATTAGTAAAATTGAAGAAAAAATTACGAAAAAAACTAAAGCATTACTAATACCAAATTTAATTGGCAATGTTCCTGATTGGACAAAATTAAGACAATTAGCAAACAAATATAAATTAAAGATAATAGAAGATTCAGCTGATACATTGGGTGCAACAATTAACAATAAACCTAGTGGTAGATTTAGTGACATATCTATAACAAGTTTTTATGGGTCTCATATTATAAGTTGTGCTGGAAACGGCGGCATGCTTCTTACTAATAGTAAAGATTATTTTACTAGATCAAAAGTATTAAGAAGCTGGGGGAGGATGTCTACGATAATAAAAGACTCTGAAAATATCAATAAGAGACTTGGTATTAAACTTAAGGGTTATGATTATGATAGAAAATTTGTCTTTTCAGAGGCTGGATATAATTTTGAACCTTCTGAGGTTGGAGCTTCTTTTGGACTTATTCAACTAAAAAAATTTAAGAAATTTAACTTGTTGAGAAATAGAAATTTCAAATTACATTCTAATTTTTTCAAAAAATTTAATAAATTTTTTATAATTCCAAAAATTGAAAAAAATGTAAAAACTAACTTTTTGGCTTACCCAATTATTTTGAAAAAAAATCAAAAATTTTCAAGAAAAGAAATGCAAATATATTTAGAAAAAAACAACATACAAACGCGACCTATTTTTAGTGGTAATTCGTTAAGACATCCAGCATTCTCAAGTTTAATTAGCAAAACAAATAAGCTAAACTCATTTAAAAATTCAGATTACATAATGAAATACGGATTATTAATAGGATGTCATCAAGGATTATTAATTAAAGATATCAATTATATACACAAAATAATATCGAATTTTATAAAAAAAATTTAGTGATTAAATTTATAAGAAATATAAAAACTAATATTCTTAACCAACATTTAAATCAAAGCCATCACATATGAGAAGTTCCCTATCCATAGTGGAAATATTAACTGGCCTATACAATAAAAATTTAAAAAAATATAATAGATTTAATTTAAGTAAGGGTTATTCAGTTTTAGCACTTTATTGTACATTTTTTGAAAAAAAACTAATCTCACCTGGTGGAATTACCAAATTAATTTATGGAAACAAAAAAAAGATAGTTTTAACTACAGGTTATGTTGAAGACTTAGTAAAGAACATTAGGTTAAAAAAATATATAAATATCGAAGTAACAAATGAAGTTGGGTCGAAAGAATACTTATTAAAAAATATGATCCCAAATAACTAACGAATATAAGTGAAAAAACTATTAATCTTGGGTGGAAGTGGATTTATTGGAAGTTCAATAGTCGATTATGGAATTAATAAAAAGCTAATAAAAAATGATATTAGTGAAATTTATGTTCTCTCTAGAAGTAATAAATTAAAACCAAAAAAATATAACCATATTAAAATAACCTACATTAATAAAAGTATACTTAATGTTAAAAAAATTCCTCAAATTAATTATATAATTTATTGTTTAAAAAATAAAAATATTAGAGTCAGTAATAATTATTTTAATCAATTTTTGAAATTACTTAAAACACTTAAAGATAAACCAAAGATATTATTCACAAGTTCAGGGGCAGTTTATGGGAAAAATACTAATAAAAAGAGAGATTTTGAAAATAAAAAAATTACAAATGATTCAATAAATAATTTAACTGGATATAAAAAAGAATACGCAAAAGAAAAAGTATTTTTAGAGAAAAAAATTAAAGAACTTTCTGTAAAAGATTACAAAGTCTCAATAGCAAGATGTTACACGTTTATTGGAAAAAATATCACTCGATATAATTATGCAATATCTGATTTAATTAATGACGCTAATAATTTAAATAGAATTAAGCTTAAGTCTACAATTAATGTATATAGAAGCTATATGCATGCTAATGACCTGTCTAATTGGCTTATAAAAATTGTAAAGAATTCTAATACTAAATGTCCAATCTATAATGTTGGTTCTGACAGAGTCATTAATTTAAAAGATTTAACAAAAAAAATTGGCCTTATAGTTAACAAAAAAATATCATTAAAAACAAACAAAAGTAATAAATTTGACTACTATGCTCCTTCAACAGCTAAAGCATATAAAGAATTAAATTTAAAAATCTCAATTAATTTGAATGATGCATTAAATTCAGTTATAAAAAATTAAATGACAAAAATTAGTATTGTTACACCTACATTTAACGAAGAAGAAAATATTCAAAAACTTTGTTCTGGCATTAAGGTTGAAATGGAAAAATTAAAAATTGCTTACGAACACATTGTAATTGATAATTGCTCTACAGATAAAACAATAGAAAACTTAAAAGAAATTTGCTTAAAAGACAAAAATGTTAAAGTAATCATAAATACTAGAAATTTTGGTCATATAAAATCACCATTTCACGGTATATTACAAAGTTCGGGTGATGCATGCATTTTAATGGCTTCTGATTTTCAAGACCCAATAGAATTAATTTCTACGTATATTCAGAAATGGCAAAGTGGTTCTAAAATTGTGCTTGCAAAAAAAATCTCATCAGAAGAGAGTAATTTAATCTTCTCTTTAAGAAAATTTTTTTATAAATTTCTAAATAGAATATCAGAAACCAGACTTACTGAAAATACAACAGGATCCGGTATCTTTGATAAATCAGTAATAAATCAGTTGAAGAATATTAATGATCCATATCCCTATCTTAGAGGTCTATTAAATGAATTGAGTGATGAAATTGATGTAGTTGAATTTAATCAACCTAAAAGATTATCGGGAAATACAAAAAATAATATATTTACTCTTTATGATATTGGAATGCTGGGAATTATTAAACACTCAAGAGCACCATTGAGACTTGTAACCTTTTTGGGCTTTGTATTGAGTATCTTTTCGTTATTGACTGCGTTTACTTATTTTATTTATAAATTAATTTTTTGGAACTCATTTGATGTTGGGGTTGCACCAGTAGTTATAGGTATATTTGGCTTTGCCTCAATACAAATTTTATTATTAGGAATAATAGGTGAGTATGTGGGTATTCTTCTAATTCACTTAAGAAATTTACCACTCGTAATTGAAAAAGAAAGAATTAACTTTTAGAGAGTAGGCAATCCAGTTTCAATTTATTCTTATTTAACATTGAGCAAAAATTACTTTTTTTAGATTTATAAGATTTTCGTTAATTTTATTTGAATATAATTTTTTAGTATATTAACGTAATAGGTACAGAGCGGATTTAAATTTACATTATTTTTTATTTATTATTAAAAACTTTTTTTAAGATATGTAAATCCGCTTTATCATCAATATCTATTGCTCTATGACGTGGTAAAATTAAGCCAAAACTTTTTTTTGAAAACAAAAATTTGTTTTTTAGCCAAGAACTTGTTTTACCCCAGTAAAACTGTCCTGCATCATGATAAATTTTATCTAAGTCTTGAGTTCTTTGTTTGTAAAACTTTTTATTCAATACTCTCAAACTGTTATTTTTTAGGTAGAAACCTCTTTGAGGAGGATGCCCATAATCTGTTACTGATAAAGCAAAGTCACAATTTTTTTCTCTTATCTTTTTATAGCTATTTTTGATATCTGATGGCTTTAACATAATAGATGTGGGATAAACACAACAGACATATTGTGGTAAAATATTTATACTCATTAAGTGATTTATAGCGTGGTTAATGACTTCAAATGTACCAACAAAATCATTTGCAAGATTTTTTGGTCTTGTAAACAAAACTTTTGCACCAGCTTTTCTAGAAATATTTTGTATTTTTTTTGAGTCTGATGAAACAATGATCATATCAAATATTTTTGACTTTAATAATATTTCTATAGTTCTTTGAATCATGGGTTTACCAAATATATCTATTATATTCTTATTTTTAATTCTTTTACTTCCAGCTCTTGCTGGGATGATAGCAATTTTCATTTAATGAACTTATAAATAGAATTTAAAAATTTTACAGTTAAATAAATACCATTTTTTAAAATTAATTGAATTGAATAATTTATTATTAGGATTTTTAGTTAATTTTAAGTCTATTATCAAAAATAAAAAACTATAATATAAAATATTATGAGTTAATAATTAAATTTATTAGGATTAAATCAAGCATTACTGTCTAACATAATTATTAAGAGTAATATTGTTATTTTAAATAGTACTGTATCTTTGAGTTTAAATATTTATGAAAAAAAGATTACTAAAAATATATACCATTAGATTTAAATGATAGCAAAAGTATTGATTATAGGATTAGGAAATATTGGTTTGTTATATGATTATAATAAAAAGAATATGCAGCTCACTCACTCTACAGCATTTTATAATAACAAATCTTTTAAGCTAATTGGTGGTGTTGATAAATCAAAATATAAAATTAATCTTTTTAAAAAAAGATTTAATACAGAAGGTTTTACAGAAATTGGACACGCATTAGAAAAACTAACTCCTGATATTATAGTTATTTCAACAGAAACAGATAAGCATTTAAAAATAATTAATAAAATTTTTTCATATAAAAATAACTGTAAAATGATTATTTGTGAAAAACCATGTGGAAAATCATTAAGTGAAATCAAAAAAATTGACAAGATTTCAAAAAAAAATGAATGTAAAATATTTGTTAACTATATGAGGATTTCTTCTCAGTATGCTCTATACTTAAAAAAATTTTCTAACTCTAATAAAGAACACTTTAGAGGGGTCTCTTATTATACTAAAGGAATTTTAAATGATGCTTCGCATTATATAAATTTATTTCAATTTATTTTTGGTAAAGTTATAAAAATAAAAAATGACGTTTATAAATCACAAAATTCAAAAATAAACAATTTTACTTTATTTTTTAAAAATGGAGAGATTAAATTTATCTGCTTAAATAATTTGTCTTATAATAACAACAAATTTGAAATTTATTTTCAAAAAAATATGATATATTATAATTCAGATCAAAATATATTAAAAATATTCAATATTATAAATAATAAAATTTATGGTAATAAGGTTATAAATGAAAAAAGTAAAAAAACATTCAACCTTGGTTTTAAAGATATTCAAAGTGACGTCGTAAAGCAAATTTTAAAAATGAAAAAAAATGAAAATTATCATTTAATTGAGATTAAAGAAGCAATCAAAACAATGGAAATAATTAATAAATTAAAATGAATAAATTATCTATTTTGGGTGGATCAAAAACTATAACAAAAAAGATGAAGCCTCATAACTCTATCGGTAAAGAAGAAAGAAATATTGTTAACAAAGTTATGAAATCTGGAAAACTTTCAGCTTTTTATGGAGCATGGGGTGACGGCTTTTATGGTGGAAAATATGTTCAAAAATTTGAAAAAGACTGTTCAAACTATTTTAAAGTTAAGTATGCTTTATCCGTAAACTCTTGGACTTCTGGATTAATTGCCTCTGTAGGTGCGCTAGACATTAATCCTGGAGACGAAATTATTGTAAGTCCATGGTCAATGTGTGCAAGTGCTACCGCAATTATTCACTGGAATGCAATACCCATTTTTGCTGACATAGAATATGACACTTACAATCTAGATCCAGCTGATGTCATAAGAAAAATTACTAAACGAACAAAAGCAATTATGTCAGTTGATATATTTGGTCATTCAGCGCCAATTAATGAATTAAAAAAAATTGCAAAAAAATATAATCTTAAGATTATCTCTGATAGTGCACAGTCACCTGGAGCTAAATATAATAATAAATTTGCTGGTACTACAACTGATATTGGGGGAATTAGTCTCAATTATCACAAACATATAAACACAGGCGAAGGAGGTGTAATATTTACAAATAATAAGAAATATGCTGAAAGAATTGCAATGATCAGAAATCACGCAGAAGCAATTGTTGCTAAAAAGAAAGTAAAAAATTTAGCAAATTTGGTCGGGTACAACTTTAGGATGGGAGAAATTGAAGCAGCAATAGGAATAGAACAATTAAAAAAATTAAAAAAAATAATCAAAAAAAAACAAGATACTGCAAGATTATTAATCAATGGCTTAAAAGGTTTAAGTGGTCTAAAATTACCCATCATTAAAAAAAACTGTTCTCATGTTTTTTATGTTTTTCCTTTACAAGTGGATGGAAAAAAACTTGGAGTTCATAGAAATCGAATTTACGAAGCCCTTCAAGCTGAAGGTGTTGAGGGTTTACAGGTTAATTATTCCCACATTCCAAGGCTTCCATTATTTAAAAAAAAAATTGCCTATGGATCCAAAGGTTTTCCATGGACTATTAATAAAGATGCCAAAAAAATTAAATATACTGATGGAATTTGCCCTGTCGCAGATGATTTGCAAGATAATAAATACTTAGGTATTTTATTGTGCTCCTATGTTTTTGATAAACAAGATGTAAACAATTTAATCAAGGCATTTCACAAAGTCTGGAGCAATTTAGAATCTTTAAAGTGAAAAAGTTTTTTTTTAAAGATAAAAGATTTATTTTAAGAAATTTTAATATTAAAGATATAAACAAGGAATATCAAAGTTGGTTTAATGGAAAAAATGAAAATTTAAAATTTTCTAGACATTATAATAAGAAATATAATAGAGATGTTTTAACTGATAATCTAAAAAATTTTTTAAATTCTAAAAATATTTTTTTAGGTATATTTGATATTAAAAATAAAGAGTTAATTGGCACAATTACAGTATATATAGATATTAAAAAAAAAAGTGGAAACCTGGGAATTTTTATAGGAAATAAAAAATTTTTTTCAAAAGGTTATGCCTTAGAAAGCTGTCAAATAGTTATAAAATTTCTATTTAAAGAAAAAATTGTTAATTCTATTGTTTCTGGAGCAAGAAATGAAAATATAAAAATGATCAATTTAATGAAAAACTTAAAAATGAAAAGAATGATAAGAAAAGATAAGCTTAACACAATATATTCAATCAATAAATTAGTCTAATGTTTGGTAAAAAAATTCAAAAGATTGGTATAGTTTGTAATGACGCAGGATCTGCAAATATAATTGTAAATTGGATTAAGTTTTATAATTATAAATATTTTATAAAGGCTCAGGGTCCAGCTAAAAAAATTTTTAAGAGAACTTTACCAAATCTTTATTTAAATACTAGTTTAACAAGTCTTGTAAACAAATCAGAAATAATAATTACAGGAACTAGTAATATTAGTTCTTTAGAAAATAGAGCTAGAGTCCTTTCAATTAAAAATAAAAAGAAAGTTGTTGCTGTTATAGATCATTGGGTCAATTATAAAGAGCGTCTAGTACATAAGAATAAAGTAATTTTACCTGATGAAATTTGGGTTACAAATAAAAATTCATTTATAAAAGCAAAAAAAATTTTTAAAAAGACCAAAATAAAACAAAAAAAAAATCTTTTAGAAAACTCTATACAAAGCATTAGAAAAAATAAAAAAATAAATATTAGAAACTATCTATATTTTTTAGAACCGATAAATAACTTAATTGAGTTTTTGGCTTTAAAAAAATTTCTTTTTTTCCTTTTAAAAAATCAAATTAATAAAAAGATAAACATAATATTTAAATTACATCCAAGAGAAAATATCTCAAAATATAAATCATTTCTAAAAATCTTTAGTGAATTTAATTATAAAATAATTGATGATGTTGATTTAAAATCACTAATTAGTTGGTCCCAAATAATTTTTGGAATGAGTTCTTATGCTTTAGTTTTAGGCTTTAAGTCAAAAAGAGTTGTATACTCTTTACTTCCTATTAAAAAATTTAAAAGTACACTTCCATATAAAATAGCAGAAATAGATAAAATCACTCATAAACAAATTTCAATTATTAAAAAATAGATATAAGTTATTATATTAAGATGAGCATTTTAAAAAAATTTAAGAAAACAAGAGCTTTTTTTAATATATTAAAATTTATTGTAGTACCTATTTATAACCTTATTTGGATGAACGTCATTAATATCCATGGAAGATTTTTATATTTTGAATGGTTTAAAACAAAAAGAGAATTCTTTGATTTAGAAAAAAATAATGGAGTTTTAAAAATTGAAAATTTTGATGTTTTTAAAAAAATTTCCAAAACAATATTAACAGCTTGTGATAAAAAAAAAATAGATAACGCTAAAGAAAAATTAAATGAGGTAACTTTTGAGAATTACAATCAAAGTAATAATGGAACAAACAAATACTTTCTTGATATTTATGACGAACTTGATGTTCAAGTAAAAAAAAAAATTATTGATTTTGCTTCTTCTGATTTTATGATTTCTACTGCAGCTAAGTATTTAGGTGTATATCCGATATTATCAAAAATCGTATTAATTTATAGTATCCCTAAAAATTATGATAAAAAAAGAGGTGCGATGATGTTTCATAAAGATGAATTTGGATATAAATCTATGGATATATTTATGGCTATATCTGATATTGATAATGAAAGTGGCCCACTGAAAGCTATTATATCTGAATTTGATGAACTTGGACCATTTGCAAGAATTTTGAATGATGATAAATCTATGATTCCTGGAAATAGAGGAAAAGTAGAAGACAGAAATATTTTAAAAAAAAAAAATATAAAAACTAAGATGGTTACTATTGAAGGTGTAAGTGGCACTTCAATATTAATTGACAGTTTCAAGTGCTATCATGCTGGTGGACATTGTAAATCTAAAGTGAGAATTCAATTGCGTATCTTGTACTCAACAATTGATAATACGGCATTACCAGTAATCGAAAAATTTAAGGATAAAATATTATTTAATGATTATCTCAAACATAAAGCAGATAAAGATAAATTCAAAAAGTTTTTTTATGAAAAAAGATCAAGAATTTTTCGCAATTTAAAATTTGGAAGATTTCTATATAAATATTATAGAGCTTTAAGTTTTAAATATTAAATAAAATAAAAGTTCAAAAATAATAATAAGTGTATGTGTTACTAGAATAAAGGCTGATCCTTAAAGAAATCTTTCATCTTTATTGGTTTTTTTTCTAAAATATATCTATAGACATTATAGTTTTCCATCACACGTTGGACATAATTACGAGTTTCTTTAAATGGAATTAATTCAACCCAATCTACAAAATCAACTTGTTTTTTTTGAGGATCTTTATTTATTTTTTTCCAATGTTTAACTCTTTTAGGGCCAGCATTATAAGCAGCTGCAGCAAAAGGATACACGCCATCATATTGTAAAATTAAACCAGCTATATAATGAGACCCTAGATTAATATTGTATTCAGGGTCAGATGTTAATCTTGATTTTGAATATGGAAGTTTTGCTTGTTTAGCAACCAGCTTTGCAGTGTATGGCATTAATTGCATTAATCCCTGAGCACCGACATGACTGTTTGCTCTCATATCAAACTCACTTTCTTGACGAATAAGAGAAAGAATAAAAGCAGTTTCTGGTATTTTTCTTCCATTAACGTATTCCGGTGTACTTATTATTGGATAGTTAAAACTATTGTGAAATCTTTTTTGATAAGATGCAATCTTTGAAACTTGTATTGCAAAATCATATCTTGATATATTAGTTGCAAGTTCGGCTGCTAAAATT
>Ga0115001_10003249_pt1 | contig 12185 bp, 7 predicted proteins | sample ArcticOcean_MG_C_12_FD_89869 | JGI IMG/M metagenome (GOLD analysis project Ga0115001, IMG submission 89869) | Marine microbial communities from western Arctic Ocean - ArcticOcean_MG_CB8_130 | ecosystem: Environmental > Aquatic > Marine > Oceanic | place: Arctic Ocean: Canada Basin | collected... | reverse complement strand
GGAGAACCGACTAAGTTATGGACATTAGTCACTGATTGGCCAGACGTGTTTGAGAAACATGTTTTACTTTCTGGGAAATTAAACGGATCAGATATTAAGATGTTCTATGGATCATGCAGAGCGAGTCGTAGTGCGGTTAAAAGGGCGAAGATTGAGTTACAAGAGAGGTTTAGAGTTCGTGAGTTGTCTTCGATATCTACTATGGAGTTGGCATGGGAAGAATATCCATGGGGTACGACGGGACGTTTCTCAGACGGAAGGGAACTTACGGCGAACCAGGAATTTTTCTGCCATCAAGTCGCTGGAACAAACGATCTCAAATTACTTCGATGGGTTCGAGAAGAGAAGGAATGCGCTTGGGATTGGCAGACGAGTGGTATGGCAGCATTCAAAGGTAATCTCGACATGTTGAAGTACTGCTGCGAGAACGGATGTGATGTAATTATTGGTACGTGCGTAGAAGCCGCCAAATACGGCCACCTCGCTTGTCTCGAATACTTACGCTCAAAGAACTGTCGTTGGAATGAGCGAGTTTGTCAACGCGCTCACGAAAACAACCACATCGACTGTCTCACGTACGCAGTGAAGAACAAATGTCCAGGTTTCGAAGAATACGAACAATTCATACCTAAACAATAGAACGCTTTCTTCACATTTTAAAAAACTCTCTCTGATCTCTTAACGAAGGTCAATTTGGCTTTCATGCCGCAGAAAAAACTTCACAAATAAAAACCTTATTCGACTTAATTGAACGTAATCCACCATTAATCACACACACACACACTCTCTCTCTCTCTGTGTGTGCGTTCAACAAAGAAACAAACTATCGAGCGAGGTCTTGGAAACTGAAGAAAATACGCAGTCGAATCGAATCGAATGTTTTAAGAATGGCCCTTAGAGTAAACAATTCATGAAGAGAATATCCAAAACGGATTAAACAGAAGAGGTTTTAATTGGATCGAATATATCGAGAAGAAATGTCGAACCAAAGCAAACAGACGCGAATGGCGATGATTATGACAAGAACGATCGCTGGGACAGTGATAAGTGGATATACGGCGTACCAAATCGTACGAATGATTGAAAGATCGGAACGATTTAAGAAGTTAAATCGGTCAATTAACGAGTACGCGGTAGCTTTTGTTAACTTTAGCGAGTTATGCGCGGCGTTGAGTAGGGATGCGTGCGAATACGTACTCGAGGAGGATGCGGTAGATGCAGAAGGCGTGTGTGGAGACGGCGCAGAGGAGGAGGAGAGAACGAAGTCTTCGGATGGTGTTGGATGTAGTACGAGTGATCGAGAACGCGAACGCGACGGGAAGAAAATTAGAGTGTATTCGAAAGTAATGCCGAGGAGAATCGGGAGAGCGTTGGAGTTTACGAAAGATCGAGAGGTATTGGAAGCGGCGAGCGCGTTTGTGGCAAACGTGCTGAGGAAGAGTTTTTTCGATAGTGGTGAAAGTAATGAAATGGGCGGCCGTGATGATAGTGATAGTGGTAGCGCGATTGGTGGCGTTCGCGTTTGTGATTCGAGAACGAGTGGACACTTTTTGGACGGATTTGAGATAAAGATGGCCGATTTCTTCGCCAGAATTAGCGAAACCGTGTTGAAGACCGAGGAGAGTGCGAAACGGTTCAATATCGTGTTCACGAACGCTTTCGAGACTGTCGTTGATGTTGCGAAGAAAGCAGTCGTTGGTAATTTTGCGTTATCATCAACAACAACAACGACCGCTACGAACGAAAATGAAATAACAGAAGAACACGATGATAATAATAATGATAATAATAACAATGAAAGTAGCAATAATCACTATTCAAAGATTTTAGACATTGCTTTGAGTGAAATCGAAAAACGAAAGAAATTTCTGTTTGATCTTCTCGACTGCGGCGTTCGCGCGTTCGTTTCTGAAAATCAAAGAAACGAGGCTAACCCGTTCAACGACGTCATAAAAGCGTTGGAAACGAATCCAATGCTTGGCTTTAAATTGATCGACGCCGTTGCCACGAAAGTTGTCGAGACGTACGTTGCGGAGACGCATAAGAGTGGGTTTGTTTCAGAAATGGCTAGGCAATCAAATAAAAGACGAGGGCCGAGAAGTCAAGGATCTGTCGCTGATTTGCCAGCGGAGGAGTTTCGAGCTTCGGCAAGTTTTGCAATGGAAAACCGTCTCGCCGCGATGAACGCCGATAGCGCTATAAATAACGACGACGACGACGATGATAACGAAGAAAAAATCAGAAAAAAAACTGGGTCTCCAAAAACACCGTTAGATCGCGCTAGTGCTGCTGCTGCTTCGAAAAGAAGACACGAACATTGCGACGCGTCCTCGGACGATTCCGGCGATGTACCGGATCAAACGCCAAGATTAAATGGCTTTAGTGATGCGTTACCGCCTCGACCACCGAACAGCAACACTACTAGCGAAATACAATATCAACATCAACACCATGTGAATAATAATAATACTGGAAACTTTCGAACTTTCGAAGGCGAATTGGCGAAAGATTTGTTTGATGTCATGAGAGCGACTCCGAACTCGCGTAAGTTTGCCGTCGAAATGGCCGCGCAATGCGTTCGATCGGCAACTTCAGCAGTCGTTTTCGCAATCGTAGACGTCATTCGAAATGAGATTGCTAAAATACACATCGCGTTGTTGGATTGGATTCAAACTGGCCCCGTCGTGAACGGCGTCGTCGATATCAGAGCGTCTTATTTGAAACGCGCGGTCTATATTTTAATGTTTGCCCTGTTCTTCAAAATTATTTACGCAATCGCTTTAGGAAACGATACGCTCTCTTAATTGATTATATTTAACTTATTACAAAACTTCTATATTATACGTATTTAAATTCTATTTACTCATCATTTTATTTTCATTATTTAACTACCGGTACTTAGGTCTTAAATCTCGAAGCTTATCGCAGTGCTTCATTTCATAATTTTGACCCTTTTCTCTCTGCTCGCGCGAATACGAACGCAGCATTCTCTCTTTCGTTCCTCTTTCAAATAAACACGAATTCTCCAACATGCCTTGATAATCTCGTTCGATCGTTTGTTCTATTCTTTGTCTGTTATAAGTCCCGGGGACGAAATGCTTCTCAAATTGCTGCTGATTCTTTACGTAAAACGGTACTTCTAATTTCTTCGTACTCATTGAGGTACGATAGCCTTGATTCGGAGAATCTGGGAATAACTGATAGTGTACCTCTGGACTAGGCGAAAACGCCCATAAGAATAAAAATAACAAAATTGGAATCATTTGCATGAAATTCCTGGCAAACGCTGAAGCGATATCTTCCGGCGTGTCTTGCCTCCCCCGCTGTTGTTGTTGCTGTTGCCCCGTCCGTTGTTGTTGTTGTCTTTGCTGTGATTGCCTCGCTCTTTGATGTTGTGAATGAAACCCATTCGCGCCACCCCCAAACGTCTGAAACCTCACTCCAGGCATACCACCACCAAAGAACATGTTAAAAATCTCCCTCGGATCTATGTCTTCGCCTTGAAAGCCGCCAAACGGATTATGCTGAGCGCCGCCGTTCGCTCTCATGCCGCCGAACCCTTGCCTCGCGCCCTCCTCTGATCCATATCTATCATACCCAGCCTTCTTCTCTGCGTCGCTTAAACACGCGAACGCCTTACTGACAACCTTAAACGCCTCTTCCGCCCCACTTCCTTGACATTTATCCGGATGTATCTTCACCGCGAGCTTCCTATACGCCTTCTTAATCTCTGCCTCGTTCGCCGAGCGCTCGACACCCAAGACTTTATAGTAATCCTGTTTATTCTGCATGATCTCTCGCATGATCTTCTCTTGCTCTGGCGTCCCTTTCTTCACCACCGGCGCCGTCGGCTGCTGCCGTTGCTCGCTCCTCTCGGACGTACTGGCCTGGTTTCTTCTCCCATCGTTCGTCTTCCTTTGTCCGCTCCCACGCTGAGCATCATCTACGCCTTCTCGACTAACGTTTGACCGACTAAACCCTCTCTCTTTCCTCTCACGAATCTTCCTCTGTATCTCCTTCGTCTTCGACGCTAAGGAACTGTCCAGAGCCAAGGCCTTGCTCAAGAACTTCTGCGCTTGCTCTAGACATTCGTTCGTTTGCGCTTCTGAGAGTTTCTTTTCGGCGATCTGTACGCAGCGCGCTGCTTCATCGGCGTTCATTTTCTTTGACTCAGCGCGACCGATGGATCTTCTTCGTAATCTTCTTCCCCTTAATCTTCTTCTTCTTCTTATGAGCTCTTCCACTATGAATTATATGTGATGATTTATATGAGATGTATAAACAATAAACAATAAACAATTCGTAGTTCTATGAACTGAACACCTTTCTCTGCAGTTTAAAGAAATAGAGAGAGAGAGAGAAAGCTTTCTTAATCTTCTTCTTCTTCTTATGAGCTCTTCCACAATGAATTATATGTGATGATTTATATGAGATTGATAAACAATAAACGATAAACAATTCGTAGTTCTATGAACTGAACACCTTTCTCTGCAGTTTAAAGAAATAGAGAGAGAGAGAGAAAGCTTTTTTGAGCGTTTATGAGAAGCGTTTTATTGGAGACCGCGTGAATTCAACAAACACGCATTGACGACTTCTTTTGATTGGAAAGGAAATTGTACCTGTGAAGGTGAAACCCTAAATGGTACGATTTTGGAGGCTCAACGAGTGCGCGCGAGTGCGCGTAAGTGTACAGATTGATATGAAAGTCATGCCTTTGAAGATGGTTACAATTTGTTAGATTGAAACGTTCGTCGCGTGCGAGCGAGGCCGTTTTTGCGAACGCGGACGAGCGCGGGTTTCCTCGCGAAACGAACGCGACGTATGGAATCGAAAGGAATACTTACGCGTAGACATGTGTCAGTATCTCTTTCGAAACGAGCTTCTTCTTCTTCTTCTTGTAGTTTTTCAGTACGGCGACTGGTATGTGATCGGCTCGACGACGACGTCGCGCTTTTTGAGACCGGTGATGACGACGACGACGTAAAATGCAAAAGCCGTCGAAAAGCGTCCGTTTCTCCGCGCTCGTATTATTTTTTTAATGTTTGGCATTTTTTTCCTCCTCTTTGATACTATCTAACCTCAGAGTCACCGCTAATCTGTGCGCATCGAGACCTTCGACTTCGGCCATTTTCGCGACGTGTGGGCCGAGATTTTGAATGCCAGTTTTCGATAATTCCTGTACGGTCATGTATTTAATGAACGAGTCTAAAGATACGCCTGAATACATGCGCGAAAATCCGTACGTCGGTAAGACGTGGTTTGTACCGCTCGCGTAATCGCCTACGGATTCTGGTGTATATCTACCCATGAAGATCGAACCTGCGTTATCTAACGAAGGTAAAAGTGCTTCGGCGTCTTCAACGTTGACGATTAAATGCTCTGGAGCGTAAGCGTTTGAGAATTTCACTACTTCGTCCATTGAATTCACGACGACGCAATATGAGTGCGATAAAGCTTTTTCAGTGATATCCGCTCTCGGTAATTTATTCGCTTGTACGCGTATTTGCTCAACGATTGCATCTAAATCAACGTCCGGCGTGACGACCAAGACGACTTGCGAATCTGGTCCGTGTTCGGCTTGGGACAATAAATCAGCCGCGACGTGCGATGGATTCGCGTCTTTATCGCATACGACTAAGACTTCAGAAGGCCCTGCTGGCATATCAATCGCGCACATTGCATCAGAGTTTTGTAAGTTCATCTTTGCCGCGGTAACGAACTGATTCCCTGGGCCAAAAATCTTATCAACTTTTGGACACGTCTCGGTACCGTACCCCATCGCGGCAACGGCTTGCGCGCCTCCAGCTCTCAAAATATGCGTCACGCCTGACTTTTTCGCACAATATAAAACTTCTGGGCATATAGTCCCATCTTTCAATGGCGGCGTCGCCAAAACGACGGTTTCACAACCGGCGATCATGGCCGGCACGGCTAACATTAACGCCGTACTCGGCAAAACAGCCGTCCCGCCAGGGACGTACAAACCAACCGATCCAATCGCTCTAGCAACTCTCCTACATCTCACCCCGGGCATGGTCACGACATCGATATCCCCCAAACCTTTCTGCGCTTCATGAAACTTCTTAATGTTCTCCCACGCGCAATCAAACGCAACCTTCACGTCCTCGGCGATATCCGGCTCCGCGAACGAATCGATCGCCTGGCACACCATCTGCTCGCTCATCTGCACTTTATCGAACTTCTCCGTATACTCCCGAACCGCGCGATCGCCGTTCTTCCTCACGTCTTCAACGATCGGGTCCACGATCTCCTTAATCCTGGAAAAATCCTGTCTCGGCCGTCTCAATAACTCGCCTTGCTGCTCCTTTGTCATTCGATCGTATCTATACGTCTTAATGGTCATTCGATCGAGCGATCGTTTTTCTTGTTCGAGCGCTTGCATCTGCGCTTTTGTAATCGTCCTTAGATTCCTCTTCGCAGTCGTTCTGTCCAATCCAGATCTGTTCAGTGTTGAATTCCTGTTCAGTGTTGAATATTTCGTCCAATCCGTATGAGTTGACGATGTCACCAGCAGTGGATTATGATTCGATTTGGAAACGAACGAACAACGTTCCATTGACGATTAAGAACAAAGAAGCAGAACGAAGGACAGTTCTTTACGGCTTCGTGCTGCTGCTGCTGCTGCTGAGAGAGAGCGTGCTCGTTACCTGCCGCGATTTGTCTGCGGATGTCTTCAAGAGAGAGCGTTTTAAATCAATTAAATTAAATTATTGTTCTGCAGCTGAAATTGTGGCCATTTTCGTTGTAAAACCAAAAAATAGGAGTCAAAGAAGACCGGCTTTATAGAAGTCCTAAAAGGAGCGACAAAGAGAGAGCGCGATAGTCGCTCGAGTGAGCCGTTGCTGGCCTCGCGTGATGCGTAACATCGATATCTGAGTAATGTCTGAGCTATTATTTATCGCGTCGATAGGTCTCTTGGCCGAAGCTCTCTCTCTCTAGCTCTGATTGTTTGTTTTGATCTGTTTTGTGAATTTGGTTCGATGATTGGCAAAGATTTTGTGATCGATGAATGGAGAATATTTTGAACTGTTATTGCCTCGATTCTATGAACGCAGACGCAGACGAAGACGAAGAAATAATCGACTCTTTCCATCGGATCACGCGCGCGCGTATATCGCATCCGTCGGCCTCGAAGGAACAGAAAAAAGACGAGTCAAAGAATCAGTTAAAACTGATCAACGCATAACTTCTCTTTAAATTCGCACTTAAAACGATTACGACGATCTCTTCTTAAACTCGCTCGATATGCACGAACGAGTTCTGAATCACGAACGCTCTCAAACGGTGGACTTTAAAGGAATTCAACTTCGAGAAAGAGAGAGAGAGAGTGCGAGTGAGCGAGTCAAAGCAGAGAGAACTTTGGACGAATTTGAAGCCCTAAACCATCGGGTTTGGACGCTTCATCGAAAAACTAGATATCTTAAATTTACGTCTTATCATAAAAGATATCGTAAACACGAGGCCGTTAGCTCTTCGCGCATAGAAACGCGGAAGTACTGTACAAGTCGAGAGAGAGAGAGTTTAGAGAGAATTTAAAGGACTGTTTTTGTTCAACGTCATCGATCATCATCATCATCAATCATCATCAATCATCATCAATCATCAGCGCAGTATATAATCAAAAAACGAAATCAATCGAGAATGATTTCGCAACGAATTAATGGGTCGTTTTCGTACGTTCAAGCGAGTAAGAAAACAAGGGCAAACACGAGCGCATTCGTGAGAGCGAGTGGGAAAAAAATGGTCGGCGCAGTCGCCGACGCAGAAAAAGAATCGGCCGAGAAAAAAACGTTCATCGAAAACGAAAGCGAGATAACGTTCCCGTTCGTGAAAATAGTCGGCCAAGACGAGCTGAAGTTATGCTTGATAATGAACGTGATAGACCCGGCGATCGGGGGCGTATTAATCATGGGCGATCGAGGGACCGCGAAATCGGTTTCGGTGCGATCTTTGATACAGTTGTTACCCGAGATCGACGTCGTGAAAGGGGACGTGTTTAACTCGTCGCCGACGGACGCGCAGTTGATGGGACCGGACGCGAGAGAGAAGTATCAGAGGGGCGAGAAGTTAGAAGTCGCGAAGATGCGCGTGCCGATGGTCGAAGTACCGCTCGGGACGACTGAGGATAGAATTTGTGGGACGATCGATATCGAGAAAGCGTTGAGTGAGGGGAGAAAGGCGTACGACCCTGGGCTATTAGCGAAAGCGAATAGGGGCTTGTTATATATCGACGAAGTGAACTTATTGGACGATTCGTTAGTCGACGTCGTGTTGGATTCAGCCGCCGGCGGGTGGAACACCGTTGAGAGAGAAGGTATTTCGTTATCGCACCCAGCGAAGTTTATCATGATCGGATCCGGTAACCCAGAAGAGGGAGAATTAAGGCCGCAATTGTTAGATAGGTTCGGCATGAAAGTCTCCGTGCAAACTATTTACGATATGGAAAGACGAACGGATTTGGTCATGAACAAATTGGCATTCGATCAAGATCCGAAAGCGTACGAACAAGAGTGCAAAGAAGAAACCGATTTGTTGAGACAAAGAATTCAAAAAGCGAGAGATATATTACCGACTGTGAAGATTTCGAGAGATAATCAATTGAAAATCTCCTCAGTTTGCGCCTTAGTCGACGTCGATGGTTTAAGAGGCGATATCGTCGTAACGAGAGCGGCGAAGGCGTACGTAGCGTTCGAGGGAAGAACTGAAGTCATGCAAGAAGATATCGAAAAAGTAATCGGTCCGTGCCTATCGCATAGATTGAGAAAGAACGTGACCGATACGATGGATGGAGGATTTAAGGTCAAGCTCGGTTTTAACAAAATATTCAAAGGCGACGCGATGGATTTCACGCAAGATTCAAAGATCATGGAAAAAGTCAAAAGTGCTGAAGCACAATCAGTTGCGACGGAAAAGGCAGCAGTACCAGCGGCGGCAACTGCACCTGCACCTGCAGCGGCGGCAAAAAAAGTAGAGGAGGCACCTAAGAAGAAAGCCGGCGCTTGGGATCCTTCGAAGATGTTTGGTAAAGGTCGATAATTTTTTAATAATAGTACACACATACTAATCAACTATGAACGGATGCTGCAAGCAATCGGCACAACTTATTCTCTTCTCAGCATCTAACGTGAATATTTTCTCCAATAAATCAGCTAATTGTTTCACTTTCTTCTTTTCAGAATCATCCGATCCACCGCTATGTTCGAGACAGTTTTGAACGAGTATATTTTCCAAAGACTTACTCGCTTGCGTATTATTTTGGTCGAATACGCGAAATAATACTTTTCCTGTTACTTTATCGATTTCCGAGACGCGCAAATTTCCATCTCGATCGAAATGTTTCTCTTTAAACGCAGCTTTTCTTAACAATTTCTTAGGCACCGCGCCTTTCACTTCGACAAAATATTTCAACATTTCGTTATTGCTCTTCCCGGGGAAACATATTTTACCTATATATAACTCATATAAGCAACATCCGACGGCCCAAAGATCTATTGGGAACGAGTATGGTAATCCTAAAACGACCTCTGGTGCTCGATAAAAACGCGAAGCAAGATATGGAGTTAGTTCGTTATCGGCGTTGAACATCGCGGATCCAAAATCGCAAATTTTCAACACGTTTAAAGTATCGTTCACGAGAACGTTATCGGGCTTTATATCTGCGTGGACGACTCCGCATCTTTGTAAGTGTATTAAAGCGACGAATAACTGGCGCGAATACGCGCGAACGGCTTGAATGGATATACCAACGTCGCGCCCAAATTTCTTCGCCGCCTCGCGCAAGTTCATCTCGAGTTTTTCAAAGACCAAAAAAACGTGGTTACGAAACTCGAACGACCTATAAAAACTGACGACGTGTTTTTTTCGATCCGGGTCTAAATCAGACAGTTTCTTTAAAATCGCAATTTCAGTCTTTGATGCTTTGCGCATAGTCTCGTTATTTCGAATGATCTTAATCGCGACGTCTTGCGACGACGATGCCACATCCGTCTCCTTCGTCGTCGTCGTCGGCGGCCTCAAATCTCTCGCTTTCAACACGGAACTAAAAACGCCTTTCCCAAAATTCGTCTCCGTAACTTCATATCTATCATCATCTAATCTTTCACCTAATTTTGCGCGATAATACCCATCAACGTCGTCCCAATTATCTTTCAACGCTTGATTCTCGATGATTGTCGTCGTTGCTATCGTTGTTGGGCCCTTTTTATCGTTATTAGTATTCTTATCAGTATCGTCACCATCATCATCGTCGCTTTCGCCGAACATATCTTCCGATTCAGAACCAAACATATCTTCGCGTCGTCTTTCTCGTTCTCTCTCACGCTCTCGTTCCATGTTCTCCTTCCTAACCCTGTTCTCCTCGTTATCTCCAACTTCTCCGTTAGCGTCTACTTTCAATCTTTTCTCGTCTCCCGCGTCGTCGCGCGTACGCATCACCACGCCATCCTCGACGCAGTCTCCATCGCACGCACCAATCTTCCTCTTCTTCTTCTTCCTCTCCTGTTCCTCCACGATCTCCCTCCTGCGCCGCCTCCTCCTCTCCATCTCTTTCTCCTCTTCTTCCGCGCAGTCGTACTGGCCTAACATCACCATCATCTCGCGTTCCAGTCTCGCCTCTGTGTCTCGAGCATCATCATCTCTGGCATCTAAAATCTCCCCATCCTCATCCTCATCCTCGTCATCACATACTTCCTCGCGTTTTCCATGACCATCGCGGTCATCAGTGAACGCGTTCATGCCATTGCCAATGTTGAACCTGTTTATGTAGTTTTCGTGAGTGTTCAAAGTGAAGTGTTGAGAGCGATTGTTTACGTCAGTATCTTCTATGCTCGCTTGATTTTGAATGTGTTGATTACTGTTCCGTTCATCCTCGCGCGATGGATGATTGCGCAGTCGTGCAAAGGAGTCGTTTTCGTTTTCTTGCGTTGTTTTTGCGCGAGACATTTTAGTTAATTAATTTAAGTATGTTTGGTTTATGCCGTTGGAAACGTTTTTCTGTTGTTCTTCTATATGTTTCGTTATGTACAAGGTCGGCCTAGTTTCGGTTCGGTTCGATGTAATCGATGAGAGAACTGCGTGTATTTTTTGAAACTGGGCTCGTTTCGTTGGAAGTCGTACGCGCGCGTCGTTTCGTCTGTTTTCGCGAAGTATGTATGTTTATATTTTTCTTTGATGATCTATTTAGGAACAAATTGTTCGTACGCTTCGAAGCCTGGACATTTGTTTCGAACTGCGTACGTGAGTACGTCGATGTGGTTGTTTTCGTGAGCGTCTTTGCAAACTCGCACGCCCCAAGGACAGTTCTTCGAGCGTAAGTATTCGAGTAAAGCGAGGTTGCCGAATTGGGCGGCAATTGCGCACGTGCCATCGTGTACCTCGCATCCGTTCTCGTAGCAGTACTTTAACATGTCGAGATTACCTTTATATGCTGTCGCACCACTCGTTCTAAAATCCCACGCACATTCCTTTTCTTCTCGAACCCATCGGAGTAATTTGAGATCGTTTGTTGAAGCGACTTGCCAGCAGAAAGCTTCCTGGTTCAACGTAAATACCTTCCCGCTTGGGAAACGTCCCGTCGTACCCCATGGATATCCTTCCCATGCCAACTCTAAAGTAGATATCGAAGACAAATCTAGAACAAAAAACTGCTTTTGTAACTCAATCTTCGCCCTTATAACCGCTCTACGACTCGCTCTGCATGATCCATAGAACATCTTAATACCACTTTCGTTGAGATATCCAGATTTCAGAACGTGGGTTTCGAATATATCTGGATAATCTGTGATTAACTTCCATAGATCAGTCGGACCAAGCTTTAATCGTTCGATATCCGCAACGAGTTCTCTTTGTTCTCGTTCTTCTCTCTCTTGTAATTCTCTCTTCTGCTTCCTCTTTTGCGCACCGGTCAACGGTTTCGATTTCTTCATGTTGATACTTTTAATATGAGGTTTGTTAAGAGAAAGAGATGCATCAAGAGGTTTAATTTTTAAAACGCGAGCAAGTTCTATTGTTTAGGTATGAATTGTTCGTACTCTTCGAAACCTGGACATTTGTTCTTCACTGCGTATGTGAGTATGTCGATGTGGTTGTTTTCGTGAGCGCGTTCGCAAACCCACTCATTCCAAGGACAGTTCTTCGAGCGTAAGTATTCGAGACAAGCGAGGTGG
>Ga0115001_10003236_pt1 | contig 12227 bp, 8 predicted proteins | sample ArcticOcean_MG_C_12_FD_89869 | JGI IMG/M metagenome (GOLD analysis project Ga0115001, IMG submission 89869) | Marine microbial communities from western Arctic Ocean - ArcticOcean_MG_CB8_130 | ecosystem: Environmental > Aquatic > Marine > Oceanic | place: Arctic Ocean: Canada Basin | collected... | reverse complement strand
TACCCTTGCATTAGCATTGCTGGATGTAAATATGGTTGTTCGAGATATGGAGTTAGTGGCTAAAGTGTATATCCATTTCCCTGTCTCGTACCCGGCAGTAGTACCGTCAGAGAATTTAGCCTTGTAAGCATACTCAACGCCATCAACTGCGCTACCAGAAAAAGCTCTGTACTGAGAAGAATTCTCGCTTATAACGAAATCAAGAAGCCCCTCTGTAACTGTAAACCCTGCAACATTGTCAATTAGTACGGACATTATTTTCTAGTTCCTTTCTATGCAGAGGTTATTGTTTGCCATGCCGATCCAGTGTGAACACATAGCTTAGAAAGCGTTGTATCAAAAACCACTGTCCCGGCTGATGCGCTAATGGCATTTTTTTGTGTTGTTGTCATATTAGGAAATCGCAAGCCCTTGGTTGTGCTTTGTACGTCCAGTATAGCTGTTGCTGCTGGAGTAGCTGTGCCAATGCCCACGCTCGCCAAGCTAACAAGTGTCCCGCCAACAACAGTGACAACACTTGCAGCAAAAGTGAACGCGCTTATTATGTTTCGCTCTGCTGCCGTTAGTATCTTGTTGCTTGTGCTTTCAACTTTTCCAGCCATGCTGTTAATAGTTTCTTTGTTGGAAACAAGTGCTATAAATTTCTGCCCGGCGGCAAAATCTACTTTTGCTCCAGAGTTGCTAGAGGTGAAGATGGTTGTTCTGGCTATCGAGCTAGTGGCAGAGCTATACACGCCCTTCCCGGACTCATATCCAGCAGTAACCCCATCGGAAAATTTCGCTTTATACGCATACTCAACACCGTCAACTGCATTGCTAACAATAGAATCATACATCCCAGAGTTGCCGCTAATAACAAAATCAAGAAGCCCTTCAGTAAGGGTAAAGCCTGCTGTGTTATCAATTAGAGTTGACACTATTACTTAGTCCCTTTTTTGGGAACCGCTTTAGGCTTTTTAGCAGCCTTCATTTGTTCAGAAGTCTTCCAGCCAAGTTTCTCGGCGGCAGATACAGAAGAGGGAGCGACTTGTAGCTTAGTGCCGTCTTGTCGAATGTATTCAATAAGATCAGACATAGAATTATCCTTTTTGCTTGTAAAAATGGGCGACATACTAGCAGTAAGCCGCCCACCTAATTGACTCCAAAAGTACAATGTAAACGTCTTAGTTTACGGAGTACCGAAGCCCTGACCGGCCATGAAAGGATTCATTGCGCCGTAAGCAGGACGGAAGTCAATCCGTACCTTTTGCTTGTTCGCCAAGAAGTCAGAACCCATAGAGACACGCAGCATAAGATTGTCTTTGGTCTGTGCCAAAGTATCAGTGCTGTAGAGCTTCTTAATGGGAACAGAACCTACGGAGAAGGCTTGCTTATGCCAGAACAGGTTAGGCTGGATAATCTTACTAGCCGCGCCTGTGAGAGTTACAACAGCGCCGTTAGCCAGTGCAGTATCAACTGTATTGTACTGTCCGTTAGCCTCTTGGATAGCAGGGCCGGTAACTGTTAAGTTTCCTGCGCCTGAACTGTCTAGGGTTACGGGAGTTGTTACAGTTGCGCTCCACAGTACCTGTGCGCCAGTGCTGTCAATAACAGGCTGTCGGGTAGACAGGTTGAGGCGGTGAGAGCCTGCAACTGTTACCGTAGTTCCTGCTGGGATTACAATGTTGGCTTGCAAAGCTGTTACAGCTAATACCTGCGTCATTGTGTCCTTAGCGGCTACATAGCCCGGAGTGGGTGCAGCAGTTAAAGTACCTGTACGATCAGCAAAAGCACCAGTGTTGTAGCTTGCCAGTGATGTTGCAGACAATACACGCATACCAGCAAAGTTCTCTTTGATAAGAGCCTTGTCGTTAGCGTATTTGACTTCAGGATTAACGCCAAGAGATCGTTGCTCAGAAGCCAAAGCTACCTGAGTGAACGGGTTCATTGCGTAGCACCACATATCGTCTTTGGGGCAACCATTAGCTTCCATAGTCGCGCCAGCACCAGCAACATCAGACCAGTTAGCAACCGCAGTACCGGCTGTTCCGTAGCTCAGTGCGCTGTTCTTCATCATAAACTTAGCAAAGTCTAATTCAAAGTCAGTCACCAGACGATTCATCATAGGAATGTTTACAAGCTCATTCTTCTGATACATTTTGACTGCTTCATCAGCTTCATCATAATCAACGAATACAGTGAAATAGTCTTGGATAACGCCTGATGCCTTGCCTGTGATAATACTTGAAGCTGTGGAGGAAGTAATGTCTCCTTGTCCAGTACGAACACTTACATAGTCAGTAGGGCGCTTGAAGTCAACAGTATCTCCGGTGTCAGCCTTAGAGAACTTGCCTTCCAGCAATTGTGTGTCAACATTTTTTGAGAGTACGCGGTTAGTCTCGAATCCCTTCAGGATGATGGGAGCGAGTTGCCGCGTAAAGTTCGATGCAAAATCATTAGCCATTGGAATAATCCCCTTATAATAGGCAAGAAAGTTTAGTGCTACAACTTCCGGGCGCTGTCATCCGGTGAATTAACCAGCAAACCTTGTTACGGACAAGTGACCGTTGGGTTGTCAGTGCCGTTGTCTGACGATATTCCGGCGATCCGGGCTAATTGAATACCCCGTGACCAATTGTAAACACAACAGGCCACGGTAGTCAACTAGGAATATGTTCCCCATTTATCATCGCCATCAGGCTCACCCAGACCAACGCCTTCAGGGTTCTCAAGTGGAGCCGGGCCTGCTGACTTCTTGCGCCTGCCTGAGATAGCCTTGCTCTTGATGCTGTGCATAAGCTCGCCAGCTTGCATTGCCCCGGCTGATGCCAACTTTGTAAGTTCTTCAGGGTTTTTATACAGGTATTCTGTCAACAAAGGGCCATGCTCGTCTGCAAGAATGTACTCCAGCAAATCATTTGGCTGATTGGGGTCAGAATAGGCAGATATGGCTGCTGCTACTGCCGGGCCTGCTTTAGCCATTACAGCCTTTTCAATGCCTAGTTTGGTGACTTTTTCAGCATAATCGCTAACAGTTTTCTGCTGCCGTTCTCTTATCTTCTGGTCATTCTCCCACATGCTCTGCTCATACTGACGCTGCTGAAAGCCCATTTCTGCATCGTAGGAGGCTTGATTACGCAGAGCTTGAGCGTATTGGCCCATCTTCTGCTCGTAATCGTCATCTAGGTAGTTAGGCTCTGGCGGGACTTGTGGGCGTTGCGGCTGGTCATACCGCGCCAGTTTCTCCTCTGCTTGCTGGAGTCTTTGCTGTAGTTGCTCTGCTTCTGCGCGAGCCTCTGCTGTCTTAGCTGTTTTCTTCCTCAAAGACTCATCATAGACTTCCTGCTGCTCTGGCGAGAACTCCACTCTTGGTTTTTTGGCAACCTCTGCCTCTTTCTCCTCGGTAGCCTCAGTCTCAACCTCAGTCTCAGTGGTTAAGGTATCCTCTACCTCGACCTCTGGCTCACTGTCAGTGCCTTCAATAAATACATCGTTGTCGGTGTCGCTCATTATTACATCCTTATTTCACGGAGACAGGCCGCGAGCCTTGGCCGGGATCGGCCTAAAATGGTGCGCCTACTAACATTCCACCATAGGTTAAAGCGCCAAAAGCTGGAGCTAGTGGCCGAGTAGCATCGTACTGATCCATTCCCTCGTAGACCATATCACCGTAGAGTCGAGCATTTTCATCAACTGATCGGTTAGCTGTATCTGCGCCAGCGTTTAAAGCACCTTGGATTCCCTCGCCAGTCACTAGCCCAGCGGCCACACTAGCCATGCCCTGATAGCCCTGCATTGGCTTATCCAAAAACGCAAACCCTTGGTCAACGGCTTGGTCGTTACTCATTCGAGCAGTGTTGCCTGCAATGTTAATGGCCTCATCAAGCCCAGTGCCAGCAAACAGGCTAGTCCCTAAAGCGTTAATGCCTGCCAGACCCTTCCACGGCGCAGCCACCACACCTTTAGCAATATTCACAGCCACGCCGGTAGCCCTCAATACTTCAGCCTTTCTTGCTGCGCGTAACTCGGCCTTTGCAGCATGCTGCATTGAGAACTCTTGACTTGACCGCTGAGTTTCCTGCAAAAGCTCCATAATCAGAGCGCCAGTTGCACCCTCCATCTCTCGAACAGGAGCCTCATCAATGTATTCTTGGTCAGCCAGTGGTTGCAAGGCTGATGTCTCTGCCCCGCCAACAGCAATATCAGACAAATTAAGTGCCGGGCCTATTCCTGCCCCGCCTGCTACCGCAGTTGCAGCCAATGCTGCGGGAGTAGCCATGCCGCGCTCTTTGATTGATATTTTAGAGTCATCGAACATGACGTAGTTGGATGTCGGGTTATCAACTTGGGCATTTTTAACAGCCTGAGTCAGCCTTGGGGATACATCATAATTGCTGGCGTTTCTGCCAAGTGCTACCGATATTGCTTGAGCAGGGAAATCAAAACCAAGCCAATTATCGTCATCTAATGCACTAATTAACTCTTCGTTCTTTGGCGAAAATTGACCAGTGCCAAGCATTTCTACCACTTCTTCAATGCTGGCATCTTCTGGCAGCTCATTAAGAAACTCATTTTGTATGTCGATTGCTGGGCGGTTGCGGCTATCACCGTCTAGGTAGCGTATGCCGGGGATGCCTTCCTGCAATAACTCATTGGATGACCACGCCCTTCTTTGCGGAGCGTTTACAGTCCTGCTTGCGTCTGTACCAACACCTGCTGCCTTGGCATCTTTTCCAAGGGCATAATAAATATGCTCACCCGTCCAATAATCTTTATCTGCCAAGCTAGGTTTGTTCAGCCAGTAATCACTCTTTGCAGGGTGTTTTGCAATTACCCTATCAACCGCATCCCTAACACTCTCACTCTGCTCACTCAGCGGCTTATCCCAATCCAGTAGGGTGTCAGGGTCTACGTCTAGTTCTGTGCGGTAGAGTGCGCCTTCGGAGGGGATAGGTGGCTCAAACCCGTTTACCCTTGCTTTATCTACCGCTTCAATTACTGCGTCTAACTCTGCGGCATCTTGTCCGTCAGATTTCAACAGCTTGGATGTTCTCCTTGCATCTGAGATTGTGCCTGATAAATCACCTTTGTTATGTGCGTATTGAGTGACAAACTCATATAGAGCCTCCCCGCCAACATTACCTAAGTCAACCCCAACAGCCTCCATCGACTCTATGAATGGCACTTCCAGCTCAGGGACATTGTCGCGTGTCAGTTGCTCCCGATAACCCCGCGCCACTCCCTCACTATCAGCAAAGTACAGCCCATGCCCATAAGCCTGCGCGCCCTCACCAGTGCCGATATTGTCCATACTGAACGCACCCAAAGGGTTGTCAGACAGAACCTCGAATTCTTCCCTCAAATCTGGGTCTAATGGATGCCCTGTGCCTTTGTATGGGCTGTTTGGGTTATCCCAGCTATTCTTGGCTAAAATATGCTCCTTTCCAGTTTTTTTGTTTCTAACGCGAACAGATGGGTCGAACTTGTGCGGGGAACCGTGATATGCCTCAATTCCCTTGCGTATTAGGCCGGTAATGGGATCAATGATGTTAACGGGGCCAGCCTCTGCCTCTCCAGATAATGCTAGTCCTGCTGCTGTGGTTGCAGCTACCCCACCCAACAGAAGAGGGTTAGCGTTGCCTTTTTGGGGGCTAGAATCCATGTCTTTATAATATTTCTGGTTAAGCTCAGAAATGTCTACATTGTTTTTTGAATACCTAGCTTTAGCAAGTTCGTCACCTATTTGAAATACTCCGTCACCCATTTCATCTTTTAGTTGTTTAATATTGTCAAACGCCATATCAACAGCATCAGGATCAAGGTTGTCAACAAGAGTCCCGTCAGAGAGTTCAAAAAACCTATAACCATCTTCGGTATCAAATACTCTTAATGCTGATTTAATGCCTTTGCCTACTCCAGCTTCTGCCTCTCCAGACAGTGCCAGTCCTGCTGCTGTGGTTGCAGCTATGCCGCCTAATAAAAGAGGGTTAGCGTTACCCCTCTCAGGTATTGCCGAAAGATTATATCCTTGCTTGGCAGGATTCTTTTCAATATACGTCTTTATGCCATCAAGCCATTGCTGGTCTGCTTTCTGATAAACATCGCCGCGCGTCGCTATTGCATTCATGGCTTGCCCATGAGGAAACGGAACACCGGCTGCATTAATACGGGATCGTTGCTGTGCATACGCATCAGGAAACATCACAGAATTTGGAACGCTTTCTTCTAATCCCCCAAAATATTCTCCGGGTATTTCTGTGTTGTAGGTTTTATGTCCATCAAAATACTGTACCGGCTCCGATGGGTTGGCTTTAAACATAGAGTAGCCAGAGTCTCCTATATTTATATTTTTAAGGTCTGGATTTGTTGCAACATCCACTGCGTCATTATAGCTAGGAAATCCCAACTTTCTGTACTCAGATTTCCCCATGATTGTAGTAAATGGTGTGCGAGCTTTCCCCGGCAGAGCAGCTAACCCCTCGATACTTTCTCCCATAAGTTGTGACATGGCTCGCGGGTCATCCAGCCCCACCCACTGCGGATATGCCCTTCGCATCTCCTCATCAAACATTAGCTTGTCTTTTTTCGGAATACGCCCACCAGCAATCTGAGACATCATTATTTCAGCAATCGGTGTTGAGTAATTTATAGAGTTTTCCCCCATCCCCGAATAAACACCAATAACATCCCGCCCAGAATCGTCAGCCGCGTTTTTTAATGCTCTCTGTTTTTTTGCTGCTATTGAGTATTCTGATGCCCACCCACCAAATCTTTGTGAAAACCCAGCACCACCCTCAACCTCAACCGGCTTTGGAAGTTCAATGCCGCGCACACTGTTAATTGTTGATATGTCGCTGCGGTCTCCCGGTACACTAACGAGTGCTTTACCCTGCATGTCTTCAGGAGTAATTATCTTGCGCGGCCCTAAGTCGGCCCTAACGACATCATCTTTGCGCTGATTAGCTAACGCTAACGCTTCTCTCCTACGAAACTCTGGATTGGCTGCTATTTGATTTTCGTAACGTGTTTGTGCGCCCTTTACGCTTTTTGCGTCCAGAGCAGATTCTGCTTTTAGAAACCCCAGCCGAATCAAGTTGTTCGTGCCTTGTATAGCCCCGCCAATCATCCCGGCTTCAGCAGGCTGCCCAGATAGTGCGGCTCCCATCCCTACAAGAGCGGCAGCGCCTGTAGATGATGCAAGTAGTTTTGAGCTTTTGCGCTTGGCAGGGTCAAATTGAGCGTTGACTGAGCGTATGTTTTCAGGTTTCCAGTGGACTTCATTTACAAGTTCATTTCTAAAATTAATTTTTAGTCCATCAAATCCTGTGGCATTACTTAAGGCGCTCAAAAATTCAGTCTGATCGTCAAATAGTTCAACAATCTCTTCAGGGTTTCGACCTTCATATTTAGATGCCAAGTCATCTAGCATCCACTCTTCAGGCCCGTCATCCCAAAACGACTCATAGAAATCGCCAAGAGGATTCATGTCTTCGCTGTCAAGAGGTCGTTTTAATGCGCCAGATTGATCAAGCATTCCCCTGATTTGCTTACGGTTTAATGTTATTGCATCGCCCAAATTGTTAGCTTTAGTGCCGTCAACCTCCATCAGATTGCTTGTTTTTGTGTTTGTAGGTATTACGCCGGGTGCGGGTAAAGGCTGGTTAAGGGCTGTGCGGCCACGGTCTGACGCATAGCCAGACGCTTGATTCGGTGAGTTAGAAAGATAGAATCCCGGCCCAAACTGGTCGTTGCCCCTTCCTGTCATCGCGGGATCAAATTCATCGAACTCGCTTATGTTAGGCGAGCCATGATACTTAGTGGTAATAAGGTCAAAATCTTGCTCTACCGCCCTCTGCATCCTAGCCTTCTGAGCTTCAGCCCTTACCGCTGCCGATGACTTATCAAGCCACTCCACAGAGTCAGCATAAAGTCCGGCCAGAGCATCGCCTGCCTCATACCACTTCTTCTTGGGGATTTTAGCCACCGAACGGGCCTCCAGCGTTGCTCAGTTCTTGCATCTGCTGAACAACACTGCTCAGTCCTGATGTCTTAGATGTGTTCTCAAGCTCCTTACCCTCTGCCTCGGCAAGCTGGTTAGCTGCCTGTGCGCCTTTAAGAGCGATCCCGGCCTGTTTGTCACCTGCATCAACCTGTGCCTTGTAGCGGTCTGTGGTGGCCTCAAACTCACGCACATTTAGCTCTTGTGACTTGATTTCCAGCTCGCGCATCTTAATCTGAATGTTGCCTTGCGACTCCATCTGCTTAGTCTGTGCGCTTATCTCCTCTGCTTGAGCAGACTTCATCTCAGCCTGTGCTGCAATCATCATAGGGTCTTCAGGCGGCGGCTGTTGTTGAGACTGCTGAACCTTGGCCTTCTCCTCATCCGTCATCTGGTCTTCTGGTATCTCTCCAGCCTTAAACAATCTAGCCCTAGCTCTGGCCGCCAACTGCTCCATGCCGGGACTAGCCATGTTGTTCATCAGGACATCACCGCCTAGCTGCAACACCTCTGGCGCAACCTGTGCGATAGCCGTAATGCCAGATACAGTCTCAGACTGGCGGCTGCTATAGCTTGGGCCTGTTGTGCAGATTACATCGTAGACACCTTCACTCAGGTCGTTCAGAACAACAATCTCGCCTGTCTGTTCATCCTGTACTTGAGTGCCAAGAACCTGCATGTCAAACGATCCGTCCTCACCTAAGATTCTGACCTGACGGCCTTGGTCGTAGACTCTTGGTATAGCATTAACCAGTATGCGACCTGTGTGCCGCTGGGCTATCTGCCGGGCAACCATGAACTTGTTGTTGCCCTCATCGCCCTTATCTTGCAGCTTCTGGATCGCCAGACCTGACTGAGCATTCTTATTATCGCCCATGTTGGCATGAAACATCCCGGCGGTTGTGCCTATAATCGCCTGCATAGTCTCAGTAATTCGAGCCAATCCAGTGTTAGGCGTAGCACCGCCTGCTCGAACCGGCGGCCCCGGAGCATCCTCATCAAAGCTATAATTCTGTACCGGAGACTGCGATACGTTGAGCCTTGACCAATCTTGCCCTTCCTCTTGAGCTTCTGTGGCCCAGAAAAAGTCTTTAGGCGCGAGTGATGTCTCTGCCACTTCACGCGACAGGCTGTAGTTTAGAACCCGCTGGGCATCCATACCCTGCTCAACCTGACCCCGGTAGATAACCTTGTTCTCGACATATTTCCAGTTGGCATAGACTGGGATGATGTTTAGCCAGTTCTCGAAGAATGTCTCTCTTGGCTTGCCAATCCAGCCGGTGTTATCAAATAGCCGTGAGAACATCTTCAGCTTAGTACGCTTCCTGCGCTTAATCTCAGTGCTTCCAGCCCTTTGCAGCTCGTCATAGACCATTAGGTAGTCAGCATCAACCTCAATGACCTCACCTGTGTCCATTAGCGCCAGTTCATGCTGAACCGGGAGCAGATAGCGGAACTCACCAATCATCACAACGTCTGCTCGGTGATAATAGGTGTTACTGGTGCGGTCTGAGCCTAAGTTGCCCCCATCTCCACGGTTAGGGTACTTGTCTTTGAATACCTGCTCTGCCAATCCTCTCAGAACAAATCCATACTGAGCGTCAGAGCCATCGCGCTTTTTGTGCATTCCCAGCCATGTTGAGTCCAGATAGTCGGGTATGGCCTTAATAATTAAGTCTTGATCGAAAGAATCGCCATCAACGTACTCGGTTGCTATCTCCCAGCCATCTACACCGCAAATAATGGACTCAAGGCCAGCTTGGTCATAGACCTGATCTGCATCCGATATATTCTCAATGTTCCTGACCATGCCATCGTAGAGCTTGGCAGTCTCTTTAGTTGCTGAACCTCCAGCCGGGCGCACCTTGATGTCATAGCTTGTCCGAGACATCTGGCTGTGGATTTGATCCACCAGTGAGGTCACCATATCAAAGGTATAGCGAGGGGCGTTGTCGTTGATCTCTTTCCAGCGATCCTCCCACTGACCATCAGGAGCGTCCACAAACGCATTGGCCTCTCTAGCCTTGTTCCTTCTATCGTGATCCGCTGACTGGGCATCATCTAACGCCTGAAGCACCCACGAATGGTTCTCATAGTTCTTTTTTTGGCTCATATCAATTCCAACCTTGGTATTCTTTCTTTTTTGCTTTCTTTTTTAATTCGACTTGGCGCATTAACATCATCACCACATCGGCCATGTTAGGACTATCAATATCCATTCTCAGCATGTCAGGCTTGCTCAATATCTGAATTCTACCACTGCCTACATACTTTCGAGGGATAGTGCATATCTCGGTTCTTAGTGCAGGCAACTGCTTAATTTCTGAACTAAACGATATTAGGTCATCAGGGTTGAAAACACGCTCCCCCTTGTTAATCGCTAAATAGGTACGAAAAATCCTATCGCGCAACATCCAGTAATACTGCGCCCGTTTGTTTGTGAACATTTCTTTATTGGTTTTCTGCTTCTTAATGCCAGAGTCATCACTGACCGGGTCATAGCGTCTAGTCGGATGATCGCACCCTTCACTGCCTCTGAATACCTCAATCTCAACCTTTTTGCCAGAGAAAGCATCGGCCACTTGTCGCTTTAGCCCCATGCCTACCCCATCACCATCCCAAGTAAACACATCGGGCTTGATGTCATTGGCGTAGCTAGTAGCCCAGTCTGTGGCCGTATCAATGCGGCCTAGAGCCGTATCCCGTACATCCTTGATAACTGGCCCATGAGCATAGCCAACGGCCTTGTTGTCGCCTGTGTCAGCCGGGTCATAGGCCACGCGCTCCTGACCTAGCGGTTCAAACCCCAGTTTAATATGGGCATCAATACACGCATCAAACCACTCAGGTTGAATAATATTGTTTTCCACGGTGTCAGAATATCTCCCATCCCAGATATGATCGTACTCAGCTCTGGGCAAGTTCTTCCAGTCATCGGCTCGCTCTTGGATCATCTCAGGTGGCGACCACGGATTATCTTTGTAGTTCACCTCCACAATCATCACTAGATCGTCTTCGTACCTTCCGCACCTAGCCAGCTCTGGCTCCGCCCTCTTCAGATACTTCTGGCTAATAGCGTCTTTAGTCGTACCCCGGTTCATTGTAATCCATATCTCGCTGGACTGATCCCGGTCTATGTTGGTCACGTTATCTCTGGCACTGGCGCGGATTGATGGAGTCAGCACCTTGAGTGAGTTTTTGCTGATTGATTCACCCTCTTCTATCCAGAGCCGATTAACTCCAGCAATACTCTTGAGGCTTGTGATGTTCCGGGCTAGACCCTTATAGATTATCTCGCCACCGTTGCGGCCAACGATCTTGCTCGCCATGATGTCAAACTTCTGCTGTAGTCCCAGCCTCTCTATCTCCATGCTCAGGTTCTCGTGCACTGAGTCATCAATAGAATTCTGGAACTCTCTGGCACAACAGATACGCTCACCATGATCGGCAAACATCAGCATAATATCGCCTACCCCTGTGGATTTGGTGCTGTCCCGGCCTCCCACCGCTATCTTAATGCGCTTGGGCTTAGACAGTAGCCACGTTAATGGCTCTGCCAGCTCTAGCCCTACTGAGACTTCAGCCGTTTCCATTGGTGTTTCTGACCGGCGTAATCCGCCAAGGGGTGCTTATTCGTATAGGGCTATCGCCACCATCTAGCGTTAGCTTGTCGTTGAAGAAGCCTATGTGCCTTCCTATCATCTCTAGTCGCTTGGTGCGGTCTGATAGCTTGGCTTTGATTGATATGCCTTCAGGAAGCTGCTGAGTGTCTAAGCCTGACAATAACCCTTGCCGCCATATCAGAGGCCACTCATGCACTGGCTTTATCTCACCCTCGGTAGTGTATATGTCGGCTAGGTCAGCTTCAGCCTCTGCCATCAGCCGGGTAAGTAGGTAATCAGCGTCACAAGTAACACGCTTAGACCTCTCAGCCTTTAGTGCCTGTATGCGCTCTGTAATGTCTGGTTTAGTTAAGTTTTCGCAGCCAATAACATTGGCACTGTTCTTGCTATAGCCAGCGCGAATAGCGGCCTGCGTCGCATTAAGATCAACAATGTATTCGAGACAGAACATCTCTTGCTTGGCGTTAAGTTTAGCGGTCAAGCCATCCTCCAATCAATGAAAAAAACCCCAAGTAGGGGCAATTTATAATTATTCTAATGCCTATCCCCTCTCACTGCAACTCCTTAGTTCTAGCCCTGTACAGCTCTTTAATGTACTTGTAATCATCTGCCCGGCGCTGTGGCAT
>Ga0115001_10003232_pt1 | contig 12238 bp, 9 predicted proteins | sample ArcticOcean_MG_C_12_FD_89869 | JGI IMG/M metagenome (GOLD analysis project Ga0115001, IMG submission 89869) | Marine microbial communities from western Arctic Ocean - ArcticOcean_MG_CB8_130 | ecosystem: Environmental > Aquatic > Marine > Oceanic | place: Arctic Ocean: Canada Basin | collected... | reverse complement strand
TGGGGAAGACGAGCATGAAGCCCTCTTCCAATGACGAGCCAGTGCCGCGGTATAGGCCCCTGACCGGCAGCATTGTGAACGCCAACAGGGCCAGCAGCGACATCGTGCCCTTGAGTGACCGGTGAGGACGGCCGCCGAGGACGAACGGAACAGATTCGGTCGGGTCGAGATCGGTGAGAACGGATTCGGCCGAACCGCGACCGGTCGAGTCGGTATCCAGGTCGTCTTCGGAATGGTCGGTCACGTCCAGCAAGCGCCCCGATGGTATCCACGTCGCCCATCGGTATTGGGCCTATCGTCCCTGCGGTGCCTGGTGACGAGCTCCGCGAACTTGATGAGATCGCCGAGCAAATGCACCAGCAGGGCATCCGTCGGATCCATACATTGGCGTGGCGCGACCTCGACGATCCCGATGGTGGTGGGTCCGAAGTACACGCCGACGAGTTTATGACACGCTGGGCAGCTGCCGGTTTCGACGTCCTGCATCGCACGTCGGCAGCAGTCGGCCAGCCTGCGATGAGCCGCCGTAACGGGTACAGCGTGATCCGACGGGGGAGCAGATACACCGTCTTCCCGCGTGCCATTGCGGCCGAGACGTTGCATCGGATGGGGCCGTACGACGCGCTCGTCGAGATCTGGAACGGCGTCCCCTGGTTCTCGCCAATCTGGTGTCGCACGCCACGGATCACCTTCCTGCACCACGTCCACGGCCCGATGTGGGATCAGATGCTCCCCGGCCCGCTGGCCGCGTGTGGCCGCGCGCTTGAAACTCGTCTTGCGCCGCCGTTCTACCGAAGCAGCCCAACAGTGACCCCGTCTGAGGCCACGCGTGAAGAACTGCTTGAGATTGGCTTTCTTCCTGAACACGTGACAGCGGTTCCCAACGGCACTGATGCGCGATTCTCTCCGGGTGGACGCAAGAGCGAACATCCTTCGCTCGTCGCGGTGTGCCGCCTCGCACCGGTGAAACGGCTCGGTCTCTTGATTGACGCAGCCGTGACCGCGCGGGCTGCGACGCCCGGTCTGACGTTGACCATCGTCGGTAACGGGCCATCTCGCCCAGAACTCGAAGCCAAGGTGAACGGCCTCGGCGCTCGTGATTGGATCAAGTTCACCGGGCGCGTTGACCAAGCCGATTTGGTCGATCTGTACCGTCGCTCCTGGCTTGTGGTCAGTGCTTCGCTCGCCGAGGGTTGGGGCCTGAGCCTCACCGAGGGAGCGGGTTGTGGCACGGCAGCGGTTGCAACGAACATTCGCGGCCATCGCAGCAGCGTGGTCGACGGCGTTACGGGCATTCTTGCCGAGCCATCAGACCTCGGCAATGCGATCGCCCGGCTGCTTTGCGATCATGATCTGCGCGCCCAGCTTGCATCCGCTGCCGAGGCACGGGTCCGCTCCATGACCTGGGATGCATCAGCGTTGGGCATCCTGCGCGTGCTCGCTGAGACAGCGAAGTAGGTTGCAGCTGTTATGCGCAGCGTCTTGGTGCTTCCCACCTACAACGAATCCGAGAACATCGAGCCGTTCCTGCGTGCCGTTCGGGAGGCATCGCCCGACACGGACATCGTCGTTGTCGACGACAACAGCCCCGACGGAACCGGGTTGGTCGCCGATCGCTTGGCCGAGGAACTCGGCCGCATCGACGTCCTGCACCGCCCTGGCAAAGCTGGTTTGGGAAGTGCGTATCGCGCCGGGTTCAACGAGGTGCTGGGCGGCAGCTACGACATCGTCATCTCGATGGATGCCGACTTCTCGCACGACCCCAATCTGATTCCGGATTTCGTTCAGCTGGTCATCGACGGCGCCGACATCGTGATTGGCTCTCGTTACGTCACTGGCGGAGGCACGACTGACTGGCCCGTTCGTCGCCAGTTACTGTCCCGTTGGGGCAACGCGTATACCCGCTCGATCCTTGGCGTCGCCGCCCGAGACTGCACGAGCGGCTACCGGGCATACCGTGCTACCTCGCTGGCCAAGATCGATCCAACTTCGACATCGGCCGAGGGCTACGCATTTCTGACCGAACTTGTCCGCCGGATGACACGCGAAGGGGCCAGTGTCGTAGAAACGCCGATTATTTTTCGTGACCGCACCCGCGGGAAGTCCAAGATGTCGGGACGGATCATCGTCGAGTCGATGCTGCTGGTGACCCGCTGGGGCATGGGCGACCGATTCAAGCGGCTCGTCGGCCGCAACTGACGGTGGATTACTTCGCCGCACGCGCCCGGCGGTTTGCCCGAAGCAGCGCTGGCCTCATCGTGCTGGTCACCGTGGGGCTTGGCGTCCCGTTGCTGGTCGCGGTCATCGCGCTCGCACAGCGCAGGTGGTATCCCGTACTCGACCTCGCAATGACCGAGTTCCGCATCCGCGATGTCGGATCGCGGCAGACCCCTCTGATTGGCCTGCCCGGCCGCATCGGCGAGTTTCCCGATCAGGGCAGCCACCCCGGTCCGTTCAACTTCTGGCTGCTTGCGCCGGGATACAGGCTGTTCGGCAGTTCGGCGTGGGCGATGGAAGCGTCGACGGCACTCGTGCAGACGCTGTGGATCGGACTCTCTCTCTGGATTGGACACCGTCGAGCGGGGCGGAGCGGCGCGATTGTTGTGGCGCTGGTCGTGGCGCTCCTTGTCCGTGGCTACGGGCTCTCGGTACTTACCCAGCCGTGGAACCCGTACCTGCCGTTGATCGCGTGGGTTGTCATCCTGCTGGCAACCTGGTCGGTCGTTGCGGGCGACCACGCGATGTTGATTCCGCTCGCCGTCGCTGCCAGTTTCGCTGCCCAGACACATATCCCCTACTTGGTGATGGCGGGTGGCCTCGGTGCTGGTGCAGCGGTGCTTGTGGCAGTTCGATGGGCCCGCCAGCGGCGCGCTGATGTTGCTGGCGATGTTGCTGGCGATGTTGCTGGTGGGCCGCCGCGGGCATTGCTGATCACTGCTGCGGTGTTTGCCTCGCTGTCGCTCCCACCCTTGGTCGACCAGATTCGTCGGACTCCCGGCAACATCACGCGCCTTCTCGATCACTTTGGCCATCCGCCCGAAGAAGCAATCGGTTTCGTTCACGGCTTCGACTTGCTGCTGCAACATCTCAACGTGTTCCGTGCAGCGGGCACGATGTTGACCGGAACCGGCGGCTTCGTCGACCTCGGCCAACTCAACGGAGCGACGTGGATTCCTGGGGTACTCGTGCTGTCGTTGTGGGTTGTCGCGGTCATCGGCGCCCGTCAACTGGCTGCCCGTGAATTAGCTGACCGCACAGACGTGCGGGCACTGCTCCAGCTCCACCTGGTGACGGGCGCCGTGCTGTTGCTCAGTTGGGTCTCGATGTCACGGATCTTCGGGACCACCTGGTTTTACCTGACCCTGTGGGCTTGGGCGGTCATGGTGCTCGTCGTCATCGCCACGGCCTGGACCGCAGTCGTCTGGTTCAACGCCACTGGTGGAGGAACAGGGCGTCGAGCGTTGTTGGGTGCAGTCGGAGTCATTGCGCTGTGCACAGTTGCGACCTCTGTAGCAGCAGTTGGGACCGACCATCCCGAGGAGTACCTCGGCGAAACCCTCGGAGCTGTTGTCGAGCCGACGGCTGACGCCCTCGATCCGAACGACACGTACGTGGTCTTTTGGACGGACGCTCACTCCTTTGGCAGCCAGGGCTTCGGACTGGTGAACGAACTCGAACGACTGGGCTTCGACGTCGGGGTGTACGAGGCGTGGCGTGTGCCGGTGACTGGGCAGCGGGTGCTGACCGCCAACGAAGCAGACGCCGAGATCATCTGGGCGACTGGCAGCTTCGTCGATGTCTGGCGCGCCGACGACCGAGTCACAGAGATTGCCGCGGTTGAACCCCGCACCCCCGACGAGCTCGCAGAGTTCGCAATGTTGCGTACTGAACTGATCGCCGATCTCATGGCCACTGGGCTTGACGACTTGGTGTCGCTCGTTGACAACAATCTGTTCGGGGTTCGGATCGACGACCGAATCTCGAGCGCGGCGCTCGGGGCGAGTAAGCGGCTGCTCGACCTCGACCAGAACGCAGCAGTGTTCATCGGCCCATCTGGCGTCTCACAGTGAGGGAGGCACGTCGCCTCGCTGGCCAGCTGCAGCGATTCGGTTGGCAGCTGCTCGCGGGAGCGACATCGTTAGTCATTGCCTTCAGCGCAGCCCGCGGTATTGCCGGTGGCTACGAACCGGTCAACGACAACGCGCTGATCGAACTTCGTGCCGGTGATGTGTTCACCGGCCACCACCCATTGCTCGGCTCGCTTTCTTCTGCTTCGATCAGCACAGGGATTGATGTCGACCACCTGGGTCCGCTCTTGTTCGATGTCGTGGCGATCCCACTGCGGCTGTTCGGTAGATCCGCCGGCATTCCCGTCGCTATCGCCCTGCTGAATATTGCTGTCGTCTGGTTGGTCGGCTTCGTGACAAGCCGCGTCGGTGGCGCAACCGCAGCGGTCAGCGCCCAGGTGATTACCGCGCTGATGGTGTGGACGATGGGCAGCGAGTTGCTCTATGATCCATGGCAGCCCAACGTGCTGTTCCTGCCGTTTTGGCTGCTGCTGTGCAGCGTGTGGGCAGTCGTCGCTGGTCGGGTGTCGTTGCTCCCGCTGACCGTCGGTGTCGCATCGTTCGTGATGCAAACCCACCTGAGCTACCTCTTCATCACTCCGACCATGGTTGCCTTCGCCGTGATGTCGATCCTCTGGGATCGACGTGCGTCGGGTGAGGGAGCCTTCGACGATTTGCGCCGCCCTGCACTGCTGTCGGGCGGTGTCTTCGTCGTGTTATGGAGCCAGATCCTGGTCGAGCAGTTCTTTGGATCGGGCCGTGGCAACCTGACTCGACTGTTTCTCGCAGGGACTGGTGGGGGAGATGACACCGGATTCGAAAGCGTGCGCACCGGGGTTCCACTGGCCCTCCGAATGATGAGTGCGGTTGTGGCACTGCCGCCGTGGTGGGGCCGACCCGGATACGACGATTCGATCCCCGGCTCGGCCTGGGTTGAAGGACCGACAGGGCTCGTACTGGAAACACCTGGCCTTGCCTCGTTCGGTGTGTCGCTGGGTGGGCTCGCCGTGGTCGTGGTCCTCGTTGCGGTGGTCTGGCGTCAGATGCGACGCGTCGAGAACTTCGAAGTGGTCGCTGCATTCCGAACACTGATGATGGCGTCCGCCGTTGCGTTCGTGACGCTGGTGATTACGCCGATCGATATTCTCGGTATCTCACCCCACAAGGTCCGTTGGATCTGGGTTATCGGGATTTTCCTGACCTATACGGTGCTGCTTGCGGCGCTCGCAGCGGTTCCGAAACGTTGGTGCGGTTTCGGCCTCGACGGGCTAGCCGGGCTCGGTGTGGTGGCGCTCGTGCTGACCTTACCGACGTATGTCAGCCAGTCAGGTCCGCTGATTTTCCGCGAGGCAACAGCGTCGATCACCGACGTGCGGAGGCAGCTCGATGCCTACTTCGAACGTTCAGACGCCCCGCGCTCGGTGCTCTTCGACCCGAATGGGATTGGCTTTGGCGAGCCCTATACGCAGCCGATTATGACGCAGTTACTCCACGACGGCGTCGACCTCGCTGTCGATGACCCGAGCCGCGCCCGCCAGCTGGGTCGGGACCGTGTGGCGACACCTGATGAGATCGACACGCTGCCGCTGGTCTATGTACGTGTCGGCGCTGATGCAGTTGCATTTGCCGAAGGTGTCGAGCGCATCGCCTTTCACGCTGGCGACACGAGCCCGTACTCGATCAACGATGTGCGCGACCGAGCCGTTGGTGTGTTCCTCGTGCGTCAGCAGGGGTAACCGCGTCAGCCGGACAATACCGGAAGGCTTTGTCGTGTCCCTTTTGCGTCGTCCTCGGTTCCTGCACACGGTTCTTACGATTAAATCAGGCACGTCGGTTCTGCATCCAGGTCGGCCGACAAAGCGCTTCATCACTACGGACGAAACATGAGCATGGAGATCCATGGAGCAGTCGCCCCCGGATTCGAGGCCGTCCGTGACGCGTTCGCAGCCAACTGGGAGCGTCACGGCGAGGTCGGCGCATCCGTCTGCGCAACCGTCAACGGTGAGGTGGTCTTCGACCTGTGGGGCGGCACGGCCACATATGACAACGGCGAGCGCCCGTGGGCCGAAGACACAATCGTCAACGTCTGGTCGACCACCAAGACGATGTCGTTCCTGTGTTGTCTGTTGTTAGCCGACCGGGGAGAACTCGACCTGTACGCGCCCGTCGCTACCTACTGGCCTGAGTTCGCTGCCGGCAGTAAGGACCAGATCGCCACCCGCCACATTATGGGCCACGCCGCTGGGCTGTCCGGATGGGATGCGCCACTTGAGATGAGCGATTTGCTTGACCACGACAAACTCGTTGGGCTCCACGCGTCCCAGGCACCGTGGTGGGAGCCCGGCTCCGGATCGGGTTACCACGCGTTGAGTCAGGGCTATCTGCTCGGCGAAATCGTCAATCGGGTGACCGGTCGATCACTTGGACAGTTCTTCGCCGACGAAATCACCGGACCGCTCGGTGCCGACTTCCATATCGGCACAAGCGCTGAACACGACTCGCGTATCGCTCACGTGATCGCACCACCCTTCGGACTCGGCGACGATCCGAACGCTCCGGAGGTTGATCCGTCGTCGATTGCCTCGCGCACGTTCAGCAATCCGGCGATGGATGCCGCATTTTCCTCGACAATCCCGTGGCGGCGGGCAGAGGTGCCGGCCGCTGGCGGCCACGGCAATGCTCGTTCTGTCGCAGCGATCCACACGCTCACCGCAAATGGTGGCGTCGCAGGCGGCCAGCAGATTATTTCCCCGGAGGGGCTCGAGCGGATCTTCGATGTGCAAGCCGACGGGATGGACATGGTGCTGCTGGGTGCTGATCTTCGTCTCGGGATGGGTTTCGGCCTACCTGGCCCGATGCTGCCGCTGCCAAACCCACGCACGTGCTATTGGGGTGGTTGGGGCGGTTCCTTGGCGATCATCGACATGGACCTGCATCTCAGCTTCAGCTACGTGATGAACAAGATGGAAGCGACGCTCACCGGCGATCGCCGCGGTGCCGGCCCCCTTCTGGCCACCTACGCCATCCTCACGGCCTGATACAGAAGCCCAAGAGCCTCCTCGCACTTGTCCCAGCGTCGTCACCTCTACCCCTGGAGAACGTCAGTCGGTACAGGGCAGGCCGTCGGCGAAGAGGCCGTAGCTGGTGAAGGCCCACGTGCCGAGATTGTCGGCATCGGCTTGTGATACAAAACTGGGCGTATCGGTGAGTCCATCGAGGACGTCGGCCGGATCAGCGCCGGAGGCGGCGACCACTTCAGCGAGAGTTGCAGCGGCTCGCACCTCGTTGGTGTCAGACAGTGCGCTGACAACGGCAACCGGGCAGGCAGGTCCGTTGTAGGTGATTGCCGGGGTGCCTTGCAGCTGGAACACACGAACTGACTCGTCACCGCTGGCAACACGGCTCGGACCGAGCTGACGGGCAAGCACATCGTCGGTGACGCGGAACTCGACGGCACGTTCTTGCAGCCACATCATCATCGTGGCGCTGTACGGCTCGAACACGACGAGATTCGACACGTCGAACAACACAGGTGTGCGGTCGGCGACGTCCAGCGCAAACTGGTCGAGCCCTGGGCGGACCTCGCGCATGACGGGCATGCGATCGTAGGCGGCAACCGGGCCCGACCGTTGTGCATGGAACGGCAGGTTCGCCAGACCAGCGGCGAGCACGAGGCCGGCTGCGAGCGGCGTGGCCCACGACGACGAGATCTCTGCTTTCCTGGCGTAGAAATTCGTCACGGCCAACCAGGCGAGGACGCCATGCGCAACGGCCAACATGGGCCAGATCCACCGGACATGGTGTGGTGAGAGTCCGACCTGCCCGATTGTCAGGATGCTCAACGACACGAGCGTGCCAACGACAGCCACCAGCATCAACGTTCCAGCGGCGGCCTGGCGATGGAGCCCGGCACGGCGACTGAGCACTGTGAGGCCGGCGATCGCGGCGAACAGCGCGACCACCGTGAGCGCAGCGAGGGCAGGCGTCGGCAGCCCAGGGATCAGCAGTTCGCCGTTCGCGAGGGGCGTGACGGGCACGGTGTTCGCGTAGCTGCTGCGTCCCCACCACGGAGGCAGGACTCCGACGGCTGAGACGATTCGAACAGCATCGGAAGGGCCAAGGCTGAGCTCGCCGCCGCCGGAGTTGCTGATCAACCGCGCCAGGTTTCCTTTCCCCTCGACGAAGAGCTGCTCGATAATCGGCTGCGCCCAGAGGACAGCGATGACGCCGACACCCGCCAACGTGGTGCGGGAACGAAGGCCCTGCTTGAGCGCGGCGAGTGGATCGGCATCGTTGGCACGGTTGTGGAGCAGCCAGGCAGCGGCTGTGCCCATGATCAGGAAGACGAAGATGTAGGCATAACTGACGTGCGTTTGCACCAGGAGCGTGCCCACACCCAGTGCCCACGGAAGAAGTACGCCGTCGCCAGCGGAGAGACCGAGCATCATCAGGAGGAACAGCACGAACGGCAGAATCAGGGCGTTGGCTTGCCAGATGTCGATCAACATCTCACTGCCCATCGACCAGGTGAGTACAGCCGTGACAACGAGCATCACACGCTCAAAGCCCCAACCGCCCACTCGTCGGGCAACGACCGAGATGCCAATCACGCAGGCAATGTTGATCATTGCCACACCGATTGCTGCAGCGGGGCCCGGCGACATCAGGTGGGCCCACGGAGCGATCAACCAGTCGTACAACGAGCCGGGGTTGTTGACGTTCTCACCAAGGCTCAGCGAGGCCGAGGTCCACGACCCAAGGAGCGGATGATGTTCGGTCCACACATCACGCGTCCGAAGGAAAAGCAGTGCGTTGTCGCCGATTGGGAACCATCCGGTGCGTAGCGAGCGGATGACCGCGGTGACGATCGGCAGAATGATTGCTGCGACCAGGCCGGTGCGAATCAGTTGGTCGAGCCGGGGCCGCTGGCCAGACAACTCAGACACGGCGCGGACCGGTGGGGCGAGCAAAGCTCGAGAACAGCACGACGAATGCGGTGAAGCTGGCCACGAAGACCATCGCCTTCGCACCGAGCAGTGCGAGTCGCACCTTGCCGTCGATGCCGTCGAGTAATCCGAGGGCACCGCAGAGCAGGCCAATGAGCAGCGCGACGCCACTGAGCACCGAAACGATCATCATGCGAACAGCAATGCGTTCGGCCATTGGAAGGAGCATCCGAACACCGTGGGCCATCAACGAATATGTGTTCATTCGAGACTCACCGGCGTAGCGACTTCCTCGGGCGCACGGCACCAACGTCGTTGCCCGCTTCAGTTCGAGCAAGGTCGACGAGTAGCAGAGGTCGAAGCTCGGGTGGTGAATCGTGGCCTGCAGCGAGTCGGCGCGCTGCGCTGCGAAGTTGCCCGACTTGACCGTCGTCCCTGTCAGGATGCGAAACGCAGCACGGAAAAACAGGTACATGAAACGGAAGCGGAGGCCTTCGGAGCGAGTGGTTCGCTCGGCGAGCGCCAAGGCAACGGGGCCATCGTCGAGTGCCCGAAGCAGCCGGGGAACGTCGCCAGGCTGGTCCTCGCCGTCGGAGTCCATGGTGACGACCAGGTCAGCGGGAGCGAGCCGTGGGGCGAGCTCACGCAGACCGAACACGATGGCCCGCTGATGGCCCAGGTTGAACGCCGGTGTCAAGACCTCGACGTCGTCAAACTCGCTCAGTCGGGCGACGTCGGTATCGGTGCCAGCAGAATCGTCGATGACGAGATATCGAATCGATTCTGAGCGCTGTGCACAGGCTGCGGAGATATCGGCCCGCAACCGAATGAACGACTCGGTGTCACGCAGCATGGGGCTGACCACCCAGCAGGTCGTCATCATCGATCCTCGGGCCGATGCGCCACAGCGACGGCAGATGTTCCGCCCGGCCACACCCGACGGAGCCGGGCGGTCGTTGAACTGATCAGGTAGCCGACACGGTTCAGCCAGGGGCTCAACTCCGGGAATTCGGCACTCTCGCGTTGTGCTCGCCGAAGCTTGCGAATCGGAAGGAGCGGCAGCATTTCGGGGAACAGGTAGCCGACCTCGTCGACAACGAAGCCTGCAGCTGTCAGTTCCGTCCGCAATGACTTCTTCGAGTAGCGGCGGTGGTGCCCGAGTTCGGTGTCCCATGACGAGAACGCCCACTGCAGCGCCGGCACCGTGACGACGAGGCTGCCACCAGGCTCCATCCGGTCCAAGACGGTGTGCAGGAAGGAACCTGAGTCTTCGATGTGTTCGATGACGTCGAGCATGGTGACGACAGCACCACGGATTGGCGCATCGGGGGAGTGGCGGGACGCCGCGCCGAATTGGTCGGCAAGCGCGGCATCGAGGGTCGGAGACAGCTCTTGAAATCGGTAGCCGATGCTCGGGTGGCGCTCTCGTAACCAGTCGCCGAGCATTCCGGAGCCAGCTCCGATGTCGACCACGGTGTCGACACCTGCCCGGGTCACCACACGAGCGACCACATCGAAGCGAACCCAGTGCCAGAACGTGTGTCTTGCCGAGTCACTGATGGCGAGTTGTTGCCGCTCGAGCGGTGTGGGTGCGAGTACCGCAGCGAACTCAACAGCGTCGTTCTCGGGCCCGGCAGTCCCGGATGCATAGCGTAGATGTGCCATGCCGAGCACCCACGCCCACGGGCGGTACTCTTGCACTCGTGAAAGTCGGCGTACTGGTGGTGGCCTACGAGGCCCAAGACACGCTGCGCTGGGTGCTTGATCGCATCCCGACCGAATTGCGGTCGCAGTTGGCAGAAGTCCTCGTGATGGACGACCACTCGTCGGATCGCACCACGGAGGTCGCGCACGAGTACGCCGCAGGTGGCACAGACATTGCGCTGACGATCGTTCGGCACGACGAGAACCTCGGCTATGGCGGCAACCAGAAGGCTGGCTACCGATATGCGATCGACCACGGCTGGGATGTCGTGGTGCTGCTGCATGGTGACGGGCAGTACGCCCCGGAGAAGCTGCCCGACATGATTGCGCCGATCGTTGACGACGAGGCCGACGCCGTGTTCGGCTCACGGATGATCGACCGCGGTGCCGCTCGACGTGGCGGTATGCCGCTCTACAAGTTCGTTGGCAACAAGGTGCTCACGAAGGCCCAGAATGCCTTGACCGGCGCCAACCTGAGCGAGTGGCATTCGGGCTACCGGGCGTACCGGGTCGCCGCGCTTGCGGAGGTCGACTTCGCCAAGACCAGCAATGACTTCGACTTCGACACGCAGATCATTCTCCAATTGCTCGGAGCAGGGCGCCGTATCGACGAAATCTCGATTCCGACGTTCTACGGCGATGAGATCTCCCGAGTCAACGGGCTTGCCTACGCCGCCAAGATCATGCTCGCGACCGTGCGGGCGCGTCGATCGAGCGCTGCGCTCCAGGCCGAACTTCGTGACGTCGGCTGACCCCTCCGGGCGGAGTACCGCCGAGCGTCGCACGGATCTACTGGTTTGGGTTGCCACGGCGATTGCGATGGCCGCCGTCTGGGTGATCTCGACATCGGGTCGCCCTTGGGAATTGTTCGCGAGGGCGGGCTTCAGTTCCGACTTCTACGACGAGCAGGCTCAAGCCTTCCTCAGAGGTCGGCTCGACGTTGATCCGCGCGTTGCCGGGCCCGAGGGGTTCTTGATCGGCGGAAAGACCTACCTGTACTTCGGACCGATGCTTGCAGTTGTTCGGCTGCCGTTCATGCTCTTCGGCGACCTGTTCGTCGGCCGCCTCGTTCGGGTGTCGATGCTCGTCGCCATGTTGGTACTCGGGCGATGGTCCAATCGCCTGGCGCTCCTTGCCCGGGCGCGCGTCGGACCGACCTCGCCAGCGTCGTGGCCTCGAGCGGCCTTCGTGTCAGCGGTCCTTGCGTCGCCGGCGATCCTCGCGGCCGGGTGGATCAGCGTCTACAACGAGACCGAACTCTGGGCTCTGGCCCTCTCGATTGTGAGCATCACCTTGATGCTCGAATTGGCCGCTGGTCACTTCACCGATCGACGCCGTCTCCTGGCCACAGCCGCTGCAGTGCTTGCCACGACCTTGACGCGTGCACCGATCGGCCTCGGGATCGCTTTCGTGCTCGGCCTCTGCGGACTGTTTCTCGTCGCTCGAAGCCGTCGGGGTCATGTCGATCGTGTGGTTGCGTTCGGGGCTGTGGCTGCAGGCGCCGGCCCGCTGATCATTCAC
>Ga0115001_10003231_pt1 | contig 12239 bp, 15 predicted proteins | sample ArcticOcean_MG_C_12_FD_89869 | JGI IMG/M metagenome (GOLD analysis project Ga0115001, IMG submission 89869) | Marine microbial communities from western Arctic Ocean - ArcticOcean_MG_CB8_130 | ecosystem: Environmental > Aquatic > Marine > Oceanic | place: Arctic Ocean: Canada Basin | collected... | reverse complement strand
TCAAACTATCACATACTCTGGATATCCATCCTGGCACAGCCTCCTAAGTTTCAGGGGGCATGTTGCCGGCTTTGAGACTCACCCCGAAGCGGGTCAGCAGATCATCCTACAAACCTATGGATGGTTTGGATGCAGCGGATCAGTCATTTACGACAATGAGGGAAAAATTATAGGGGTATTATGGGCTGTCGACGTTGAGAGTAGACCAACGCTACAAGTACAAGAAAATCTGATTTGGGTGTCGCCGATACAAAATTTAAATATTGATTTAGCATTAACTGCTTTATGTAATAGCATACCAAACAAACCCAGAGCGTGTCGATAGGATATGCCTTGGGAAAACATTTTGTGTGATGAAGACCTTACCGAGGTCGGAATCGTTGTTTGCCTCGATGACAACCAGCGATTTCTTATTATAAGACGTTCAAACATCGATGAAAGAGAGGGTCAGTGGACTGTTCCCGGGGGTCATATCGACGACAAAGACCTATCGATCGAACACGGCGCGATTAGAGAGCTAAAAGAAGAAACCAATTTAACATGTTTAATAAAAAATTTGGTTTATTTGGGTACTCCAAAGATAAAAAAGCATTATTTTCTAACTCGAATGTGGAGAGGTGAGATAAATATTAGCATGCCGAACCCAGAAACAGGAAGAATAGAGCATGATGATTATAAATGGTCCCGAATTGAAGAGATAAAAGACATAGACAATAGTGAGATTCCGATCTATTTATTAGAGAAAGCTTTGGAGATGTCTAAAAATGAAACTGATTCTTGAAAATTGGCGCTTATTTGCCGAATCACACACAAAAGAACACGAAGAAGAACTTAAAACCATTGTTGGAGAGCTTGAGAAAGCCTCTGAAATGCATGCTGGTCAAGCTAAACGTATTCAGCAGATGCTTGACGAGACCGATGATGATAAATTAAAAGAAGAGCTTGAAGAAAAGAAGAACAAAGCCGGAAAAGAGCAGGGTGCCGACGGAAAAGCCTGTTGGGATGGCTACAAATACGCTGGAACAGAGGGCGGTAAGGACAAATGTGTCCCAATGGAAGAAGAACAAGACCTTGATTCTATTATAGACGAAGAGATCCAAACAGTTTTAGATGAAAAAGCCAAAAAACCTTGTAAACCCTCGAAAGGAAAACGTTTTGCTAAGCGTGTAGACGGCAAATGTCGCTCATTTGGACAGAAAGGACAAGCAAAAGGCGGTGGTGACCGCATCAGACCCGGTACAAAGAAGGGTGATGCATACTGTGCACGGTCAGCGAAGATTAAAAAGTGTAAAAATCCACCATGTGCCAATGCATTATCACGTAAAAAGTGGAAATGCCGCGGATCTAAGTCAGTTGCGGAGTAAATAATGTTAAATGACGAACAAATACTGCTAAAAACAGCACAATTGTTGGAAAATTTCGATATTTCCAACAAAAAACCCGATAAATTGCTTCGGGAACTCGATGAAATTGAGTTAGAAGCCCTAGATGGTATCTTAGATGACATGAAAGGCGAAGATCTCGCGTTTAATGGGCTATTTGACGGCAAAATGCGCAAAGTTATCGACTTTCCGACGATGGATACCTCTACTGAGCTTGGACAATTCGGAGAATTCTTCAAAAAGCAAGATTTTACTATGGATTGGGAGAAAGGAATGCTTTCGGCCGAGCGCGACATCCGAAATAGTGATGATTTGCTAGGCGATCTTATAAGAGTGGATAGAGGCGGTCAAGAAGAGAAGAAAACTAAGAAAATTCAGATGAAAATCGGTAAATACTTCGCAAAAGTGGCTGAGTTGAGTTCCAAAAAGGATGCTTTGTATCAAAAAGTGTTTGATTACATGGCTAAGATAGATTATACTGGCGCCGAGGGCAAAATAGATAGACCATCGAGAGTTAAGACAAAAATGGTTAAAGCTGCGCTTGATGAAAAAGAATTTGAAAATTACAACCGAATATCTACTCAAATTGGCTTATATATCCCAAATCCGGGCGTTGCCGGACCAGCAGGTTACAATTTAGCCGATTTGGCGACTAAAATGGCGAAATATTGGCAAACAAACGCCGGATACATTAAAAAAGAGATAAATAAACTTGATAATGAAAAATATTCCATCATTATCACCCGACACCCCATCGATGTGATGAGAATGAGCGATTTTGAGAAGATTACTTCTTGTCACTCTCCACCAAGCCGCGGAGGGGGCACCGTAGAATATTATAAGTGTGCTGTTGCTGAAGCGATGGGACATGGTGCACTTGCATATGTTGTAAAGACAGAAGATCTGCTTTATGAAACAAATACAAGCAATATTGAGAGCGCAGAACAAGAAATTCAAGAAGGTGAGGTCTTTTATGATGATGAAAGACCAGAATCAACCAGTGGTGTCTCATTAGAGCCCGTAAGTCGCACCAGACTGCGCCAAATGCGATACTACGATACGGACACCTTTAAACGCTGGGACGACGGCACAGAGCTAGCAGTGCCCGAAGATCGTGTATATGGACAGGCGATCCCCGGGCTGGGTGATAGAATTACAAATTGGGCAAGAGAAAACCAGGAAGAAGCTATCAGAGACATGCCAGAAACCGGTGAAATGGTTAATTTAAACCGATTTTGGATATTTGGTGGACACTATGAAGATACAGCGGGCGCCAGCGGGCGAAAACTGCTTCTTTCAACCCTAACAGACATCGATGAGATGCATTTTACCGGAGATATTCGCCAAAACAGAGAAACCGAGGACGCTTTAGACGCAAATGCCATTTCTGGTATGGAAGGGCGATATAGACAAGAGATTGAAGAGATCTCGAACCATTGGAACCACCGGTGGGCGAATACTCATATAGAAGCAGAACTTGAAGATCACGGCGAAGAGATGGGCTTTTATGTAAATGCGCGCGCTTCGATGCAATGGAAGTGGGGTTTGGATGAGTTTACTAAATTACCCAACTCATATCCGACCGGCATGCACGCCTTCGACTCTATAAATGAGATATGGGGTGATATATTTGATTCAAATGATGGGTTTATCAACAGCGATGACACAAAAAACGTAAGAATTGGGTGCACCATCAATATAGGACATCCAGATGTATGGTCACAGGGCGACGGTGCACTTTATGATCCCGAACAGCTGCGGCAGCTGTGTGCTGAGCTTGATACCGAAATGGATGACAAGCGCGATGCATTTCAAGCTACCATCGAAGAATTTTTAAAACGTGAAGGTTGGATGGAAGGCGGAGAGTATCTTAAATTAGCTATGGAAATTGAAGACGGCGATATCACATCATATGAGTGGGATCTCGAAACAGACGGAAATTATAGCGATTCATATGAGTCTTACGCTTCATACTCATTCGAATATAATCCAGAAGCTGTAGGAATAAGCTATGAAGTATTAGTTAAATTGTTAGAGTCTCGCGAATATAAGATGTTATTGAGAGCCAATCTCCTGGCAGCACCAAGAATCGAAGTGGGAACCGAATATTATCTCGATATAGCTCATTACACTGTCACTCAGAGTGGACAAGAGGCTGTTGTACAAATTCAGTTTAAGATCAATGCTGATGATCCTGACGAACGTGTTGGGTTATTTAGAGACCTGGCCGAAGGCGATATGGATGATGAAGATAATCTTCGAGCAGTTTTTGAAAAAACACTCTCTGAGATAAATGGCGAGGCTATGTCGGTGGATCCGATCGGAGATATCAGTGAACAACTTGTTGGAAACTGGAGAAGGTTTATATCATGAAACTTTTAATGGAAAATTGGAGAGAGTATATACATGAAAGTGCAGACATTTTAACCGAAGCAGAATTGAATCAGTTAATACAAGAAATTAATGCGTTAAAAAGCTTTCTTGGGCGCGCGCGCGGAGGCCAAGAATTTGAAGGCGGCTATGGGTGGGAAGCCGCCATCGAAGAGTGGGAAGACGAAGACGTGCAGCAAGCAGCGCAAGAATTAGGCATGGCGGACGTAGATAGCAAAGAAGATTTTGTTACACAGATCCAAACGACCGTTAGCAAGGCTCAAGCCTCAAAAAACCCCGAGGCTCAGAAGGCGATAAAAGATTTAACTACAGATATTGCGCAAACAGCCGAACCAGAGGCACAAGTTGCTGAGCCCAAGGTCGGTCCAACCGATCGACCGACCGGGGCGCCCGGTTTGTGGGGGATAATCGATACAGAATTACGTAAAAACAAGGTTGAACTCTCTGATATTGAAAGCAAGCAAATAGAACAGCTTATAACGAGTCAGATGAAGAATCAAAACCTCTCTGAAGGTTTACTAATGGAGTCCGGCGCTTGGGAAACTCTTAAGCACTTAGCTTCTAAACTTGGTCGAATGGAAAAAGGCGGCAAGATCGTCGGACGCGGAAAAGCCGATTCAGCCAACAAAGACAAAATTGAAAAAGCTCTGTCAAAGCCAGCAATTAAACTTATTGATGATCTCCGCGGCAAACTAGAAAGCGAATATTCTGGTTTTCCTAATAATAAAGGAACCACAGAATTTGGAATGGCAGTTGTAGAAATTTGGATGGTATACGATAGTATTGTTAATGGTGTCAAAAAAGACCTATTGGAACCAGCCGCGGCGAATGCGCTGATTCGGGCCCTATATGATCTGGTCGACAGGTACAAAAATTATGAACTGTCAGATGTTGGGCGGCACTTTACTGAAGCGGAGCTGCCCCAGGGCGCCCAAGATGCTTTTGGTGATTCGATATCCATGGACGGTAACATCGAGCGCGCCGACGAGTTTGCGCGCGCGATCGATTCAATGACAGGAAATCCCGATCAGATCCCAGGATTCACCAACGCGCAGATGACTCCTGGTAGCGAAGACGCGATCGAGAACGCAGTGAAAACCTGGGTACAGGAGCCCCAGCTCCAAAGGTTAAACAATAAAGGCATGGCCAAAAGCGCTCAAAATGCAATTGACAATCTCAGAAAGTCCATGATCGATGGTGGTGCAGATCCTACGGTAGCTACGGATATTGCTAAAGCTTCGGGTGATGCTCTCACGGGTCAGGGTGACGTCGCCGAATTAGCCAAAGACGCGGTGGACGCGATAAAACAAATAGAACCAGACCAAGTCGAAGCGGTGGCGCAGGCAATTGAGAAAACTATAGGCAGTGGCGCTACCGATCTGAGTGCGTTACAAGTGGCCGGATTTTGGCTGCAAAATGTGGGACTACCTGCAATCCTATACTCTAAAATAGCTATTAAACTTTTAAGAGCAAAAGGCAAACATTCGTCAAGAGAAAGGGAAATTACAAAGCTTCTAGATGGGATCGATGTGATACCTGAAACTAGTGGATTTGCAGGTGATGAAACTAATATATCTGAATTAACTGGGAATATTGCCAAGATTGTCGATGAAAAAACCGCCGATGCAATTTATAAACAACTTGCGAAAGAACTTCGTCGTATGGGTTATGACAAAATGGTGAGTGAGAATCGTCTGTTAAAGGAAGAGGTGATTGATCTTAGTATGTTCAAGCTACCCGACGACAAACGTAGAAAGGTCGGTCAACTTCTATTGAAAGTCCTGCGGTCAATTGGAGCAGATATTAATTTAGGAGGCGAAATTTTAAACGCGGTCGAACTTGCCGGCACTCCTGCGGCGAAAGGCGTCAGTCTTGCCGGCATCAGTAAAATTATTCTTAATCCGCAACGAGTGAAATCGATCAAACACATTATTTATAAGGTGTTAAAGACGCAAGGAATCGAAGTGGAGCAATCTGACCTACAAGAAAATAGAACTTTAATTCGCTGGGGTCGGGTGGCGGCGATTATATGAAACTCCTACTTGAAAATTGGCGAAAGTTTGTAAATGAGGAGGGCTCATTTGATATTAACAATGCCGAGACCGCCTATGATCCTGGGAGCCCACAAGCCCGAGAAGATGCGTTTGTAGCGCGCGTTAAACAAACCGCCGATAAACTGGGCTTTCACTACGTTGGGAAGCTTGGAAAGGGTCAAATGGGCGAAGTCTTTTTGGTTGAGAACAAAGAAACCGGTGAACGCAACGCAATGAAAGTTGTAACCCACGCAAAAGATGGCGGACCAGATACGTCCGAACAAGAAGCCCGGAACTACCGGTATGCGATGGAGAACAAAGCATCGATGCCGGAAAGGTATGCAAGGTATCTGCCCGATGTGTATAAAGTTGTGGAAGAAGATAAAGACTATTATATTCTCATGGAAGTTCTTGAAGATGTTCCGGAAAGAGTCAAATCGGATCTATTCAGATTAAATGATAAAGATACTGATTTATCACGGCACGAAAAGTATGATAGAATTTTTAGAGACCCCGAAGCGGTTTATGATATTATAACAACTGCTCTATATGGGAATCTTATATTGAGTCAGGGATCCCGAGATATTATGAAGAAAATTCTCATAGAGGTTCCAAATAAAGTTATAAAGAGAATTATCGATAATGACGAGTCGATTATTGATTGGGAGTTTCTTCCTGCGCAGACTCTATCTGATTTGATAGTTGAGGAATCTATGGAATATTTAAAACAGGATCCCAATTGGTATGATTCTTTACCAGAGGCTTTTAAAGATTCTCTTATAGAATCAATACAGAGTAGCATCGAAAAACAAATAGTTCCGATACATCAAGGCCACGGGCAAGTTTCGATAGCAGGGCGCACGGAAAAGAGTATAGAAAAGCTATTTCCCGAGGCGCGTCAGCTAATGGCTGCAATGCGATACTTCCACGATGACCAAAAGTGGCAACCCAAGGACGTCCACTCAGGGAATGTAATGGTGCGACCCATGACTAAAAGTTTTGTAATCACAGATCTCGGGCTATTTAATTAATATGAAACTCCTACTTGAAAATTGGCGCGAGTACTTGTCTGAAGGCGCAAAAGGTCCTGGAGATCTTCCCGATGATGTCGAAATCCTTATCTGGAGTGATGAACATTCAGCCACCATTCAATATATAGCTGCCGGCACGGTGTCAAGTGACAAATACACCTATTCCCAAGATGCATACGAAGCATCAAACAAATCTCCGATCAGAGGGCGTATTGAAATCAATGAAATCGGTAACCCACCGTGCGGAGATGCGTGGATGGTGACATGGGCAGCTGCTGAAGATGGCTGGGGCCCACTATTATATGATGTAGCAATCGAGTGGGCTTCATGGAAAGCCGGAGGCTTAATACCAGATCGAAGAACTGTTTCCAAAGCAGCTAGAAAAGTTTGGAAATATTATTTAAGCAACAGAGCAGATGTACAATCTCATCAGCTTGATGACGAAAATAATACCTTAACCCCTCAAGATGATGATAACTGTAATCAAGATATAGCAACAAATTCAACAGTACCAGTGATAGGAAAGTTTTTAAGTCGCGACTTTGCATCTAAATCCAATGCCATGAGTAAAAGATACACCAAAGAGCCAACTACACTGCAAAGTTTGCTAGATGCAGGAAAGCTTATAGAAAAATGAAACTCCTACTTGAAAATTGGCGAGGGTATCTCCTGACTGAGTCATATATCTTGGATGAAGATTTCTTTGAGTCTTCAATCGCACAATTGTTTGAGAAGTTAAAGGCTTTCGGTGATCATACCTGGATTTTCTTTGACACAGAAACCACAGGGTTTGAGCCAGAGATCGCTCAACTAACAGAAATTGGCGCCATTTCAGCTATTCCAGACAATTGGCAGTTTAGTGAGGTTGATGCCAAGCAGGGATTATTTTATGATAAGATCAAGTTGAATCCTGAGACAATTTCCGGGTTTGAAACTTCAGATGACCCAAAAGCAAAGTTCCCTTTAGAGTTAACTCGCTATGGCATGCCAAGCGATGAGTATAAAGAGAAGTACCCGAAGGGTATGCCCAATGAAGAGGATGTTATTAGACAGTTTGTTGAGTATCTCCAAAGTCAACAAAATCCCGTTTTAGTGGCTCAAAATGCCAGATTTGACGTTGATTTCGTCCAAAAGAGGGCTGATTTATATAATATACCGGTTAATATGCAGGAATACCCTATATTTGATACAATGATGTTAATTAAGTTATGGCATAACTCGCTAATAAAAACGTTAGCTGATAGCGGTGATGAAAGAGCACAAACCATTTTGCAAGCGCTTACAATGACTGGGAAGTTCGGTGATTACGTCACTTCTTCAATGGGACCTGTTTCCAAAGCTTATGAGATTAGCACAGATGAATGGCACAACGCTTTAGCCGATGTTAAGATGATGATGGAGATGACAAAAGTAATTTTTATGGCTCTTCAAGCATCTGCTGACGTAGACATATCTAAATATCAAGGTAGAACTGCTTGGGGTCTGCGTAAAAAGAAAACCGGATACCATAGGAGTGATAAGTGAAACTCCTGCTTGAAAATTGGCGAAAGTATATGAATGAATCGAAACTTCGTGTTTTTGACTTTGATGATACAATTGCAAAGTCGGATTCTAATATTTATATCACCACAGATACTGGTGAAAAAATTACAATGGACCCGGGTGAGTATGCAACCCACGAGGTAGAACCAAATTATGAATATGACTTTTCAGAGTTTGACGAGGTAATCAACCCAAGAGAAATCAAACAAATAACTAATATTATACGGAATGCTTTAAACGCTGGAACCGACGGTCGGGAGATTGCGATTTTAACAGCGAGGGCGCCGTCGGCAGAGGAGTCAATTCGCGGGTATCTCGAAAGTATTGGACTTGATACATCAAAGATCACATTTGCGCTTTTGGGGAGTTCAGATCCTGCTGATAAATCAGCCTGGATAGCCGATCGGATAGAGGCCGGCGCCACCGATGTTTTGTTCTTTGACGACTCTGGAAAAAATGTAGAGGAGGTTAACTCCTTAGCTGGACGATATCCACAGATTAAAATTAGGGCAAGAAAAGTGAAGTATGCAGATGATATCGTGTAATAAGTCCTCAATATTTGAAACGGTCGCAATACACATTTGATTAGTCGCTAACAATTTACTACTTAGTATTGGAGGGTTCAGAATGCCTGATAATGGAAATGGCTGGGAGGGTTACTCAAAATTAGTTTTACAGCAACTTGAGTTAATGGCTACAGGTATCGATAGTTTACGTACTGAGTTGCAGGACGTCAAAAATCAGCTTACAGAATTAAAAGCTAAAGAAGATCGAGTTCAAGATCTCAAAGCTTGGAAAGAGAAGGTTGATGAAGTAGCTTCCCCTACTCAGATGCATATTAAATTTGAAGAAATTGAAGAATTAAAAGAATTCAAAACAAAAGCTGTCACCATGTTTATGGTGGTGCAAACATTCATGGGTGTTGCTGTGGCATGGGCATTAGAAATATTTTAATTTGACAATTATTTTATTTATGTTATATTATCAGAATGTACAGTTTTAAGCTTGGAGATTTAGTAGCCAGTGAAATAAATGGGCTACATTTAAAGACCGGAGTAGTTGTAGATACAAACTCTACAAGTGTAATCATAAAGTGGACATCTTATAATAAAGATTATTTCTTAGAAAAAGAAGATGATATTTTTATAGAACTAAACAATTTGTATCTTTTATCTTTTCAATCGATTGACAGAAACAATGCGGAGGCATCTTTACGCTTGTTAAGCGCTAGTTAAAATATGACCAAGCAGAAATTATCTGGGGCGCAAGAGTTGTTAAAGATAATATTGGATCAGGTTTCTGGTGAAGCTGATCCTGAAAAGCCCCTTATTCCAGCTTATGCAGTGCAAGGAAAAGGTGATATAATGTGTTATGATCCAAACGCCAGAATGTTCAAAAAGGTTGCGCGCGGCACTATAGTATATGTATTAAAAGAAAATTATGATTACAACGGTCGTTCTTTGATATATACTGTATATGGGGAGATAGTTTGTATTGACCCCGAAGAAATATTTTTATTAGTAGGATTTGATTGATGTTATTTAAATTTGGAAAATTTTGGAAGACCTTGTTATTTCTAACATTTTCTTGGACGATGTATGCTGTTTATGATTATGAGTTTGTGGTAGTAACCCTCTTGGCTTTGATTTATAGCAAAAGTTTTAAAGATAAGCATAGTTTTCTGTAACAAACGTACACGATTTCTACTTATTATGAGATGAACAATAAGAATCCGTATGGCAGTATTACTGCTGAGAATTTTCAATTAGGTGATATAGTTGAATGGAGTGTGTGGGATGGTAGTGAAGAGAGGTATTTGCCTCATTACGGAATTATAACAGATATAAAGAATAAGTTAATGTCGAATCGATTAGTATCTATCTGTACTGCTGTACCCTTAGATAATGCATGCAAAGAAGTAGAGCTTTTTTCACTAAGTTTGAAAATAGTGTCAAAAGCGGGGGAACAAAAAGATGAAATCAGTAGTTGACCACATTGCAATCTTAGTAGACGACTTAGAATTAGCAGAGGCATGGTATGTTGAACACCTGAGTGCGGCTGTAGCGTATAAAGACGAAAAATATGTACGCCTGAAGGCGCACAACGTTAATATTGCTTTAATCGATGAAAAGCATTATGAGCATGCGCATTTCGCTATTTTAGTTGAGAATAAGGAAGAACTTCCCATAGAAAAGGGTAAAGTTGTCGAACATCGTGATGGAACGACCGGAGTTTATGTAAAAGACCCATTTGGGAACTATTTAGAGTATATTTGGTATTCTGACGAACAGAAAAAGGTATTTCTAAGTGAGTGATATATTAAAAAGTTTAATTAAACAATTCATGCCGTTTGCCCAGAAGCAAATTGGGTTCGAAATGCCGCCTAGGCTATTTTTAAAGCACGATGAGAAAAACGGTGGAGATCCTCTAGGAAAAACGGCATTCTATGAGCCGGCAGAGAAATCTATTACTTTATACACGACTGGCAGACATCCAAAAGATATCTTACGTTCTTTAGGACATGAATTAGTGCATCACAAACAAAATTGTGAAGGAAAATTCGATGATGTTGGTGAGATGGGAGAGGGGTATGCACAAACAAACCCCCACTTACGTCAAATGGAGGTTGAAGCTAATCGCGACGGCAGCATGTGTCTTCGCGATTTTGAAGACACTTTAAAGCGAGAGAATACTATTTATTTTGAACATTTACAAAAAGGAGACACTAACATGTCAACAAAAGATTGGAAAAACGGAGAGTTAAAAGTTCTCCTTTCTGAAGCATGGGGTTTTAAAATGGACCTCAACAAACTTAACGAAGGTGAGGAAATGCCTGACAAAGACGACGACGGAAAGCCCCCATGGGCGGATAAAGATGACAGTGATCCGGACGTCCAAGAAGAAGGCAAGGAAGTTGATGAGGAAGGAGAAGAGACAGTTGATGAGCAGTCAAAAACCGATCGTGATGATCGAGGCGCCCGGCGAGCAGCCGGTGGTCGACGATTGGATGAAGAAGACGATGAAGAGTGCGATGACGATGCGGATCCCGGCTTTGTCGCGTTTGACGCGGTTGTTGAAGAAGACTTTCCTGGTCAGCGAGATATGGAACAACATAAATCAGATCTATCAGAAGTACGCCTTAAAGAAATCATCGCGTACGCATTAAAAACAAGAGGATAAATTATGGGCGGTGCAGCCGGGCATATGGCCCATCCATTTGATTTGGGTTCTGTAAGAACAGGCAGCGACCTTATCGATTTTTTTAATAAAGCTAAAGAACATCTTGGAACAGAAGGTGCTGGGGCTGTGAAAATCGACGGAGTCAATGTTTCATTTAAAGTTGTCGAGATAGACGGACAGCATGAGTTTGCGGTCGACCGCGGATCATTAAAAGAAATAGACATTAGCGGAATCACCATGTCAAGAGTTGATCAAAGATTCCCAGAAGGTCACGGTATGAGACCAGCTATTAAAACTCTTTTGGCGATTCTTAACAAAGCATTGCCGGCGATCAAGCCACAATTGAAAGAACTTGGGATGTGGGATAACCCATCGATGTTCCTTAATACTGAATATGTTACAGGCACAACGAATGTTACTGATTACGATGAGAACTTTTTAGCTATTCATGGACTAAACCAATTTTATGAAAAAGTCGCAAAGTCCGGTGCTAGTAAAGGAAACGTGCGACCAGGGGCCGAGAGACCAGATGGAGTCAAAGCGCCCAGTCGAGAAGTTACTTATAATCCAGAAATCATGGAAACCCTTATTGAAAAATTGAACCCAACTGCAGCCGAATTAGGGTTTAAAGTTTATGGATCGGTCCCAACTACGCGTGCAGAAGATAAAGATATTGATTT
>Ga0115001_10003227_pt1 | contig 12243 bp, 15 predicted proteins | sample ArcticOcean_MG_C_12_FD_89869 | JGI IMG/M metagenome (GOLD analysis project Ga0115001, IMG submission 89869) | Marine microbial communities from western Arctic Ocean - ArcticOcean_MG_CB8_130 | ecosystem: Environmental > Aquatic > Marine > Oceanic | place: Arctic Ocean: Canada Basin | collected... | reverse complement strand
ACTAAAGCACGTTACTGGTCATGTAGGAAGTGGTAAATGAGAATAGACGAGATTACAGATTGTTGTGATGATTGTGTTAATGAAGCAATTGGATTAATGTTTAAAGGTTATCCATGCACAGTTGATTGTGGTGGTCATAAAGCAGGCTACCGTTATGCAAACTTTAAAATGCCTAACAGAACACAAGCAGACATGCAACAAGTAATGGGCGGAATTGGAACGGTACACAACAGTTTCTGGGAAGGCGCTAAGTCTTTTCTAGAGGAAGTATAAAGGGAAAATAAGATGGCAGAAAAGAAAAATTGTGGTTGTGGAAAAGATCCATGTGAAACCTACGGAAAGCAAGACGAAGCATATAACATAAACGCATCAGCAGGCGATATAGATATGATTCATAAAATATTTGATGGCTTAGATGATGAACAGAAGACACAGATACAAAGAGAATTAACTGTAAAAGTTAGAGGCATTAGTGTTCCTCCAATTGGCGGTGGACTTGGAAAATTAAAAGATAGAAATCCTAATGATAAAGATATTGCTGATATGCCCTTATCACAATTACAAAAACAATTTAGTGATGTATTGTCAGATGACATCTCACGTCTAAAGAAACTATCAGGAATTTCAGAAGTTGCAGGACCAAAAGATTGTTGGGACGGCAAGGCGCCCGGAGCTCAAGGTGGTCCTAAAACTAAAGCAGGCACAGGCAAAAACAAAGGCAAACGTGTTAACAATTGTGAACCAATAAAGAAATCAAAGTAAATGGCAAATAAAAACATAGATCAAACACTAATACAAAAAATTAAAGACAAAGCAGTTGAACTGGGTGTTGATCCGAGTCTTTTGCTATCTATTGCATACAAAGAGTCTAGAATCCGTACAGGTCTTACTGGAGATAAACATCTAAAGAATAAAGCACATGGTATATTCCAAGTGCGTTTGCCTGCCTTAAAGGATGTTAACGATTATTATAAAACTTCATATACAATAGATAATATGAAAGACAGTCTTAATGATAATATTACTGCTGGTGCTCTGTACTTTAAGATGATGGCAGATAAATATGGTGCCAAGACTACAAAGCAACAACTTGCTATGTATAATGGAGGCCCTGGTGCTAAAAAAGGTAAGAATACTGGAGCAAATGCTTATGCTACTAGTGTACAGTCATATACCAAAACTATTAATGATATTATAGGCGAACCACAACCCAAAACAGTAACGCCAAGTAAAAACATACCATTTAGATCACCTCGTCCAAAACGGAGACCAACTAACTTAGTACCTGATGTAGACTTTGATGATGCTTATGGCGACGACTTTAGAACTGATCAGCAGATTGCAATTGATAAAGCTCTTAAGAGTGTAGACAACACTAACAATTGGAAAAATGTAATACAACCACCACTAAGGAAAGATGTAATACCACAACCAATACCAAAACCAGATTCAATTAAAGCAAAATCTAATAAACTAACATATCTGGACTTAGCAAAAATGAATAAAATTACTGATCCCAATTCAATTCAAGTGGGACAGAAGATTAAACTGCCTGACGGTAGTAAATATGTTGTACAAAAAGGCGAGACACTTAGTGGTATTGCAAAGTTACATAATAGGGTTACAGAATCAGACAACTTAGATGTAGAGCTTTGGAATGATATATTTAAATTATCAGAAGCAACAAGTTCACCGGGCAGAGTTAAACGTGCAGGTGCTAGTTGTAGTGGTTCAGTAACTGAACTTAGAGCTCTAGCAAAGAAAAATAGTGGAACAGAAAAAGGCAAGATGTATCACTGGTGTGCAAACATGAAGGGCAGTAAGAAAGAAAGTCTTCAAGAAGTACTCACAGATATCACTAGTTCAACACAGGTATTTGTAGATATGGATGGAGTACTAGCAGACTTCTTTGGAGAATGGAATAAACTAATAGGTAAGAGCTGGCGTAATGTTACAGACATTGAACCTGAACTACAGAAGATTAGAGATACAGAAGACTTTTGGTTAGACTTACCAATGTTACCAAAAGCAAAAAACTTGTTGGGTATAATTAAAGACTTAAAGGGAAGTTATACTATCCTAAGTAGTCCATTACCAGATGATCCCAATTCAGAACCACACAAACGTGAATGGATTGACAAGTATCTAAGTTTCTTTCCACCAGAGAAAGTTATTATTACACACAACAAGACTCCATATGCAACTAATAGCGATGGATCACCAAACATATTAATTGATGACTTTGGTCAGAATGTTAGTAAATGGGAAGCGGCAGGAGGTGTTGGATTCAAACATAAGGATCACAAGTTCGAACGTACTGCAAAAGCAATACAGCAACACATGTCTGATCCTGCTAAATAGTAGTATGAGGAAAAGATTATGATAATTTCAGAAATAATTAAAACAACAAGAACAGGTGCTGGCACAACTAAAACAGTTGGCGGCAATGAGATATCTAGAAGCACACCAAAAATTGGTGGGAACCAAACTACTAGTTATGCTGACGGTAGTACAAAAACAACAAACCAAGTGGGTGGGATCAAGAAAACAACAATAGGCGATCCTACTACAGGTAATACTACTGTTGCAAAAACAAGTATTAAACAAGGTAATATGAAGTTAGGGTATAGTGGTAACGATCCAAGAACTGCTAAGACAACAAGTTTACAGTTTAAAGATAAAAATAATAAAATACAAAAGGCAACAGTATAAGATGAGAATAAACGAAGTAGACAGACCAATGATGCAGGCTGATATAGATCAGTTAGAAATCTTTGCTGACCGTTTATTTGCTAAAGTAGGTATTGATGTAGAGTTCACTCGTCACTTTTTAGATAGAGTTAATGATGAACGCAATATTAAACAGATCACAGTTAGTGAACTCACACGTTTATTCAAACAAGAGTTTAAAAAGTGGGGCAAGCCTATTGCACAGATGGGTCCTGATACTGAGGCAGTAATGAAAGATATGGCAACAAACATTAACATGCCATTTGCATTGCGTTGGGATGATACAAATCAAGAACTAGACCTAATTGCTAAAACAATAATGCGTAAAGCAGACTTTAAAACAAGCAATCAAGAATTTGCAGTAGAAGATGAATTAACAGAATATGCTCCATTGCTCTTAGGTATACAGGCGGCTATCACTGCTGCAGGTAGATTATTAGCAAAACGTGGAATTAAAATAGGAATAAACACGCTAAAGAAAGCGGCTTCACAAATGCCTTCAGGTGCTACTCCAGAAGTGATTGCACAGACGGCGGCAGTGATAGCCGGAATTGGCAAAGTAACTACTAAACAAAACAACAATGAAGCAGTAAACGAAGATGCAAGTGCATTTATGACTAAAGTAGGTAGAGGGTTATCTAATACTTTAAAAAAGGTCAGTGGAAATGAGCCTATTGATTATGATCAAATTGATCAGACAAAGAAGCATGGTAATTACGACCCAAAAATTAATCCAAATGATTTAGGTGATATCGGAGTAGACCAAACTAAAAATTGGCCACCACGTTATGATAACACTAGACATAATACAGATTGGACTAACTACGATAATAAAAGCCTCAATCCAACCGGCATTAAAAAGCAAGGTGCATGGGACTTAGATAAATTATCTAACCAAACAGCAGATAGTATAGGAGTAGATAGGCAACAATTCAAACGAATTAGAGATTATCCAGAAGATTATCCACGAGACAACAAATTTCATTCTGATTCAGAAAGTAGAGCAGAGCGTCAAAAACAATATGATGCATATTTTACAATACACGGTACTAAAAATATAGATAGCAATCGCGGATATGAAGATAATCCATATGTGCAAGATTACAAAAAAAGAAAAGAATGGGAAAACCAGCCTCAAAGAGAATCTACTAAACAAAACAACAATGAAGCAGCCACTAAGATGGGTGGCGGCACTAATTTTGATAAATTTATGGGTAGAACTGGTAACGATGAAGTTGATGATGCTATTAGGAGACTGGATAGAGATAATAGTCCTAGTAGTTCTGGAAGCAAACGTATTAAAAAACGAGGCTATTATGATATTGATGGCAAAGATTATTACTATGAAGGCGTTTCTTCGGTAGGTAACAAGTTATCTATCGTCGAGGGGGGAGCGATGCCTGGTGTGGGTGCAATTCACATTTCAGAAATTGAACCCACACTGGCAAAGCTAGAAAAAGCATTAGGTTTAGACTTAATGAGTAACACCCTAGGAAGCGTTGGCAAGAGACAATTCAGTGGAGATATTGATGTTGCTCTAAAAATAGAACGAGATGAGATTCCAGAGTTCTTAGCAAAGCTAAAAAGTACACCAGATATTAAAGACATTGCTCAAAGTAGTGTTATTATGACAAAGGTACAAATACAAAATTATGATGGAACCAAAACAGATGGTAGACCACGTACAGGATTTGTACAAGTAGATTTCATGCCAGGCGATCCAGGCTGGTTAAAGACATATTATCACTCACCACATGAGAACGATAGTAAGTATAAAGGTGTATTCCGTAACTTATTATTAGCAAGTATATGTGGTATATATGATAGACAAGATAGTGCAGAACAAATTGAAGATGGAAGACCTAAAGAAAGCCTACGTTATATGTGGAGCCCAACAGACGGTTTAATTCGTGTTAAGCGTACACCTGTACTAAGAAAAGACGGCAAGGGCTATACTGCAAAAAATGCCAATGCAATAATGGCAGGACCATTTAAACAAGCAGATGAAATAGCACAAAATATAGGACTTGATAATGGAGCAGACTTAGACAGTTTTGAATCATTATTGGCGGCGATAAAGAAAAAATATCCACAAGATATAGTAAACAAAATCACCGATGCTTTCCTTAGAAACAACACAGTAAAAGATATTGGCATTCCAAGCGAACTAGCCTAATCTAAAACTAAGAGAGAAAATATGTATATAAAAAGAGATCCCAAACGATATTGTATATTCACATCCAATTATCCATTTATTGATAATGACGGCTTTACTGCATTATGTTGTAAAAATAGCCACCATAAACTCCCATACCATATTAAGGAACACAAACTCAGTGACATCTGGAGATCACCGGAGATGCTGGCAGTACGTCAGCAATTTGCTACAGGAGAAAATGTAGAAGGTTGTTTTAAATGTTATGATCCTGAATCAAAAGGTATTAGAAGTTTCCGTACTAAAATGTTAGGACAACTTAATTTTAAAGATGGTCTAGTACCATTCTTAGATGATGAGATCAGAGCTCTGGATCTTCGTATAGGTAACATATGTAATCTTTCATGTACAATGTGTTATAGTGGTAATAGTAATAGAATTTATCAACAGATACCTAAAATGGCAAAACATTTTGGCTGGAGTCAAGGCAAAGTAGATTCAGAGATGGAAAAGTATTCTGCTAAGAACTACGATTGGAGCAATGACGAACGTGCTTGGGAAAACATTATTTCAGGCATTGATAAGAACCTTCTACATTGTTACCTAGCAGGTGGTGAACCGTTTTACCTTAAAAACTTTGCTAGTACAGTAAGACGTATTGGTAGTATTGCACCTAATGCCCGTTTTGTTATTAACACAAATGGTACTAGACTATTAAGAGAAAAAGATCTAAAACAGTATGCAGGACTAAAAATTGGCATACGTTTAAGTATAGATGGCTGGGAGAAATCAGATGAGTGGACTAGACAGGAAACTGTCTGGGAAGATAAACTTGCTGTTATGGATCAGTACTACAAAGAATTTAACTTAAGAGTATTTGATATTACTGCCAATGCGTTTAGTGTTAGAAGTATTCCTAAACTAATAGAGTACTTGGATGAAAGATATCCCCTAAGTCAGATACAAGTACGTCCTGTTATCAACAAGCAGGAAATGCTAATGGAAAACGTTCCAATGCATTTCAGAGAAGAAAGTTTACAATTTTTTGAGAAGCATCAGCATAGAATAATGGGACTTGACCATGTTATCAGTGAGATGAAGAAGCCTTATAATGACAGTAATCATAGAAAGCAAGTAGTGACACAGTTTGTAGACTACTTTGATAAAAATGGAACAGTAAAATTATATGACTTTGATCCAGAACTTGCAGAGTACGTTTATAGTTAATTCGATAAATACTTTTATTAGATATACGGAGTCATAAATGAGAATCAATGATATTATTAGTGAGCAAGGTGTTATTGTTCAGGGCATCAATACAACTGTTGATGTAAAAGTAGGACAAACAGAAAAAGAAGCCAAAAAGTTATTTCCTATGAACAAAGGTGGAAAACCTAAACAACAACCTGGCGGTGCAGTTCATCAGCTTTTTAATATGGGACTAAGTGAGGCTACTGTAGCTGAAATTACAGCGATGGAGGCTCCTGTTAAACAGAGTGATATTGTTAAAGTAATAAACAACTTAGCATCTCGTAAAGATGACAACCCATTTGATGTACGCTTTTATGATGGAGCAGTCGGAAAGATTAGACCAAGTACAGCAAAGAAAGTATTAAGTCTAATAGATCGTATTGATACTGATGAAGTTAAAGCCAAAGTAATGCAATACATTTCAACAATTAATGGATTCAAAGAAATTGCACAGAAGGCGGGTGTTAAGATAAAATGACAGACGAGTTTATGAAACATTATGTTGCTAAAATTAAAGAACATGAAGAATTGAGACTTAGCCAAAACGAACGAGATGCATATTGGATACAATGGCATATCGATAATCCCGGAAACCTATCACAGACAAAATCAGAAGACTTCTAAAAAGTTTGAGTTAAATAGTGGAAGTAATTGATAAAAGATCAGAGAGCATAATGAAAATATTAATAATTGGTGACAGTTATGTTATGCCTTGGAACCCTTCTACCAAAATAGCAAGAGATACTCTAACTGATGAGCAATGGGAGTTCTTTGATAAAGATCATCAAAACTTTAGCTGGTGTGACCATTTATCCGAAATTAATCCACTATGGGAAGTAAAAGTACTTGGCCAGGGAGGCTGTGATAATTGGTGGATATACAATACCTTCTTAGAGAACTATAAACACTATGATAAAATAATAATATGCTGGACATCTGAAAGCAGATATAGTTGGAAATCATACGATGATATAAACAAAAGAGATGAACCTAAATGGATGCATGTAAGTAATCTTATATCCGCACAACACAAGTATACCCATCCAGAAAATGAACAACAAAAAGATGATTATAAAGTAATGCTAGATTTTTTACCACGTGTTTATTATGCAGATCACGAACGGTACCAGACCTTCAGCAGACTTCTAAAAGACAACATACAACGTATTAATCCAGGTACTATGTTTATCAATTGCTTTGGTTCACAGAATCATATTCAGCGATTCTCTCCAGAAGAAGACACTAATAGTTTACATTCTATAACACAGCATGAGAATCAACTACTTGGTCTGGATCAATGGCATGGTGGATTTTGGGCAGACACATCGGGTAATTCAGAATTAGATAAACCTCACGATTGTAGATGCTGTCATCTTTTAAGATCTTCACATTTGATACTAGCAAAACAAATTGCAACTGCTATAGATTCAAATATTAAAGAATTTGAAATTAAGATTGAATCTTTTGAACGAGAAATAACTGAAGAAGATCGTAGAGAAATTTGGACCAAAAGAGATATAATAAAATATGCCAACAAATACCAAGATGCAAAAGTGAGGGAACGACAACTAACTAAATACAAGTATGAAAATACACGATATCATAATGGAAAATAAAGATCTAAATGAGGGTTGGAAAGAAACTCTTAGTAGTTTGGCTATAGCCGCCAGTTTAACTGTTGGTGGTTTGGGTGCTCTAACTGTTAAACAAGCAATGGACTCAAATGATTTTACTACAGGTCAGAAGCAGGAAATATTTAAGGCGGCTGATCTACCACAAAGTCAACTACCTCCTGAACTATCACCAATTCCAAAGCCTCGCCCAGATAGATTATTAGATTACAAACCATTAACAAATACAACTGCTGAACAGACACTACTTAAAGTGGCACAGTCATCTGGACTTAAAGGTGTTGAACTTGCGGCCTTTATGGCACAAATGGCACATGAGAGTGAGAACTTTAGTGATATGGTTGAAGATCATCCTAATATTAAAAAATATGCTGGTAAACTAGCAAAAGCATTGGGAAACAAATCTGTTAATGATGCTGAACGTTTTATTGGTAGAGGCTATATACAACTTACAGGACGTTGGAATTATGAATGGATGCAAAAGAGTTTGGGTATTGATTTAACAAGTAGTTGGAGTGATGCACACAAAGCAAGTAATCCAGATATTGCGGCTAAGATTGCTGTGGAATTTTGGAAACAGCGTGTTAGGCCTAAAGTAAATGACTTTAGTAATACAGCTGAAGTGACTAAGCCTATTAATAGTAGGTTGCATGGACTGGAACACAGAGAGACAAGATTTGCAAAGTTGGCAAAGGGTCTCGTTGTCCGTAGATAGACTATGGCAGGAAAGTTACTAGTAACTAGGCTATTGGGTAAAGATGCACAATCTGTACAACAACTAATTGATGACGAGACAGCCCCTCTGATTGGGTTAGCATCTCCATTTACTCTGCAAAATGCGTACATCTTTATTGGACTATATAACACATTGGGTATATGGGTGGATGATGAATTAGTTGGAGCATTGGAAATAAAACCTTCTGGTGAAACTGCCTATATTATAGGTAAGGAACATAGAGGAAAAGGTTATTGTACACAAGCCATTAGAGCAGTTAATGGTAATATATTTAAGAAACTGCTGAAAGTAAATAAACTGTGGTGTCTAATACATCCAGACAATGACGTTAGTATTAGAATTGCAGAGAAATGCGGACTGGAGATAGTTTATGTCAAATAAAAAGTTTGTCGCCCAGGATCTAGAAGATACACATGGACCAATGAATAGTGTAGCGAAGGAAGATGCCAAAGTTTGGGCAAGTAAGAAAAACAGAAGTAATGATTTTTCACAAGAGCAACTTCATCGTATAGAGGTTGCAAAACTACAAAAAGAAAAAAGAGCTAGTAAGAAAATAGATAGACGTACTAGCAAACAATTATTAAGAAACATAGGTGATTAAATGTCAGAAGAAATAAAATTTAAATTCCAAGAGGATCTAAAAGATAAAGATGGTAACGATCTTAAACTTATACCAAAGAGCACTCAGGCACAGGGAGATTTCTACAGTAAGTGGTTAGAATCAAATAGAACTAAGTTTGAACCCACTGATGAAGATATCAAGTGTGAGCTACAACTACAAGCTCTAAGTATTTGGGAACCATTAAAGTATGAATTTGATATGGGTTGGTTTAAGAAACAAATTAAGCCGTATGATGACAAATGGGTTCCTTATCTAAGACGTGAAGGTGTTACAAATGATCGTGACGGATTATGTCTAATGGGTATGCCAGGAGATGCTTACAATGATGGACTTAGTATGCCGGAAGCTAGAAGAAGACATGGTAGAAAACTAGGTGAAATTGATTTTAACAGTAAGACACAACTATATGATGATCTATCAAGTCTACATGAGATGCTGGAATTTTTCCAACCATTGGGTCGTAGTATGTTAGTGCGTACACACGCAGGAGGTTGGTTTCCACCACATAAAGATCAGCCACAGTTAACGAGAGACACATTTCGTATTGTTGCTTTCCTTAGTCGTGCAACACAACATGATGCATATCAATGGGAAATGGAAGGCAAGAACTGGCCTATTACACCCGGCAAAGCATACTATTGTGATACAAGAAAGACACACAGAACACACAGTTGGTTTGATAATAGTATTCATTTAGTTATTAACGTGCCTAAAACTTGGGAAAATGTTATGAAACTAATGAGTGTTACACAAAACTACTAACATAATAATATAGGCAATTATTGCTAAATACTACAAAGGCGGAGAAAAGAATGAGATTCACAGACTTAGATGAAAATGTTTCGGGTGCATTTGCCACTAGTATGGGTGGTGGAAATGGCTTTGCAAATGGTGGGCCTGGTACAATAAGACGTATGAAAAAATCCAAGAAAACAGAATCTAAGAAAGTCAAAGAGAGCATCTATCAAGCAAATAAAGATGATCCTAACAATCCAGAAGTTTTAATTTCCGGTTATGGGCGAATGAGTATGGTAACTCTTAAGAAAGTTGTTACTGACCATCTAGAAGAATTAGTTGGACATGCTAACGCAGATAATTGGGAACAAGTACAATATACATTAGAAGAAAATGGTGTATTCTCCGCAAAATTAAAAGCATTATTAGATGCTCAGAAAGAATTAGAAGGTATCCGCAAAAAAGGTGGTACTAAATCACGTGGAATAAACAAGAGGTAACGACAAATGAGTACAGAACGCGGTAGCAATGCAAACAAAGTCAATAATACGTTTACTCGTATTATGGGTGAAATAAACAAATTTGAACAAGTTTTTAAAGAAGGCGGTTCAATTGAACAGGCAATAATGGACATTGACGGAGATACTAGTTGGCTTTATGATATTAGAGCAGAACTCAGCAATGCTTATGAGGCTCTAGAAGCCGGACATCAAGGTACAATGGGACATATCCAGGAGATGCTCAGTAAGAAAAAGAAAATTACTCCAAACACTCCAGTTGGTATGGTAGCTGAAGGAGTACTTGATGGTGATGATGAAGATGGATTCATGGCACGTTCACAACTTTATTTCCTAGCTCGTGATGCTATTGCACTACACAGTATGATTAATGACCAGGATGATTTGCAACCTTGGGTACAATCAAAAATTGCACAAACCTCAAAAGACATTGACGCTGTTCGTCGTTACACAGAGTACAATGAAATGGAAGATAGTGGGCAAGACCCAATGGACATAGGTCCTGAAGAAGAGCCAGCAATGGAAGGATATTCAGTTATGCCAGACATTGACAGAGAAAAATATCAAGAACGTGATGGACTTGAAGGACCTTTCCAAACTAAAAGCGGTAAAGTAGTATATTACGATACAAAAGAAGGTTCATATTATGATCCAGATACTGATATCTATATCTCATATGATGAGTGGAAAGCATTAGATGAATCAACACAACTTAATGAACTCTTACCTGTAGTACCAATTGCAATACAGGCGGCTTTGGCTGCTGGTAGATACGTTGCTCCTTGGTTACTTAGAAAGTTTGCAGGCAAAGGTGGTGCAACTATTATTAATAGAGCAATTCAAAAAGGTGTCCCATCAGCAATAAAAGGTGCTAAGACACTTGTAAAGAAACATGGTGCAGTTAAAACAGGACTAGGTACAGCAGGTAGAGTTGGTACTGGTGGTGCTGTTGGACATGGTGCAGCCACTTACGGTGATGAGCAAGATACTAGAAGTAATAATGCAGCAGATGCCATGGATGCTCTTAGAGCAAGAGATGCCAAGAAACGTGCTGGTTATTATAATTCAGATGGAAGTATTAAAGAAACTAAAGCTGAAGTTGAATATAAACTGCCTAAACCAGCTAAAGGCAATGCCAAGAAACCAACGTTTCCTAGACAGAAACAAATGGTAGAAGCCAAAGATGAATTTAAACCTCATATGATGTACGATCCAAAAACTGGTAAAGGTGCAAAAGCAAACAAAGAACAAGACCATTTAGATATGAAGGCAAGAGGCTATTCACATGAAAAGCAACATAATGCCAAAGTTAAAGAAGGCAAAAGCCCACATAAGAAAGGCACTAAGAAGTACAATGCACACATGGCAGCAATGCATGCCAGTGCAAAGCCAGAAGGCAAAATGATTGATGACAAAGTTAAAAATGAAGCAACTGAGTTCTTTACTAAAATTAAAAAACAGGCGGGAGTAAACAAATGAGAATCAACGATATTGGAAAGCACTTCATGAGTGCAGAGTTTAGTAAACTAGCTAAAACAACAAAACAAGTTCGTGAATCTAAACTTGTTGAAGGCACACCGGGTTGTGCAGACTGTGAATACATGAAAGCCGAGACAGATGGCGCTATTACTACATGTGATGAGTGTGCGGCGGAAATGAACGAAGCTCCAACAGATCAGTATACTAAACCTATTAGTAGACATTTAGTAAAAATTGACAATATGCATTCTGCAATGAGACGAGCAGTAAATCAAATACATAAGATGGATGATGGAGATCTAATAGATCAAGTCACTACAATGTTAAAGCTCTTGGATAAATTTGAGGAAGTAATGCAAAGATCATTTGCAATTATTCCTGAATGT
>Ga0115001_10003225_pt1 | contig 12255 bp, 4 predicted proteins | sample ArcticOcean_MG_C_12_FD_89869 | JGI IMG/M metagenome (GOLD analysis project Ga0115001, IMG submission 89869) | Marine microbial communities from western Arctic Ocean - ArcticOcean_MG_CB8_130 | ecosystem: Environmental > Aquatic > Marine > Oceanic | place: Arctic Ocean: Canada Basin | collected... | reverse complement strand
TAGTGGTTGGACTGCTAATAAAATAACTACAGATAAAGAATCTGGAAGTGTTCCTGCTTTTATAGAGAAAGAAGGTAAGTATTATAACTTTATAAAAGGTGTTAACATATCTAATGATGTAGATTTACTTAAAACAGCTAGTATTAACATTCAAGGTCTTGGAAAGCCAATTTTTTCTAGAGGATCTCATGGTGGTGGTAACGTTAGAAGTTTTACCCACACCGTTACAGCTGTAGATCTACCCTCTAATGTTGAACCTAAAAAATGGATAATAAACAATTCTATTGACTCAACAGTCACTAGTAAGGTTATTAAATTTAACGAAAAAACTGCAACAAATATTACTAAGGTGGTTAATTTTTACATACACCCTCAAACAGTGAAAGGTATAAAGTGGAAAGTTTCTACAGATGATTTTAGCTATAGTTTAGCAGAAAACATTAGTAATTTCGGTGGAGTAGTAACACAAGCAATACAAGCTAATGGGTCTATTAAAGTAACTGTGTCATACACTAGTAGTTCTTTTCCACCATCTAATACAACATCAACATTAACAATAGCTGCAGGTTTGGCTTACCAAGAACAAATATAATATGGCTGGAAAAATAGAAATATATAAAAAAGGTTGCAATGTTACAATAACAACCAGTGGAACTGCGCTGTCCACAACAACTGGCACTGTTCATTATATGACTGTTTTTAACTCTCAAATTAGAGTTGGTCAAGTTGTTAACTACTCGGGAGCTTTTGGAAATGGTCTTACAGTTACAGCTGTTACTGACGCAAGTTTAAATAATAATAGAAGAACAAAAATAACTCTCAGTAGTTCTGTTACTATAAGCGCTAACACTGTTTTAACTTTTACAAGTCTAGACAATGTTTTTACAAACACTGGAAGAGTAGGTTCTCAAAGTTCTTTTACTATAACTATTGAAAGAATTGTAGGTAAAATACTAAGCCCAAACCCTTCTCTTAGTTTTGCAGGTGTGTATAGCATAGGTGATTACAAAGTAACTAGCGTTGATACTTATGAAAACACTACAGAGCTTATAAAAAGAGTTTACGTTGTTACGCATAATGTTCCTTTGTTAAAATCTAATAAAGATGATGTTGTATATCTAAAAGCAAACACTATTGTTGATGTCACAGGAACTCAAGATAAAATTTATGGTTATGAGATGTTAGTAAATCCTCCTGGACAAAGCATAGATGATATAACAAATAACATAGCTTCTGCCAATAAAGATTTAACTAGTATAAGTTTTCCATCTAAAAAAAGTATAAATAAAAAAGCAGAAAGAAGATTGCTTGTAGTTTACGGTGATCCTGGCGCTACGTTTAAACTTGGCATTGCATCTGCTTCAATTGCTTTGCAACACGAAAGCAGTGCTGTTTCTACTCAAACAACTATAAACTTATCTGGTAGTGCTAACGCTGGTGTTTTAAGCAAAGGCATGTCCATACTGTCTTTTAACGGTGGTACTGTTGTTGTAGCTGGCGTTAAGGTTGTTAGCAAAAGCACGTCAGCAACCCCAGACACAGTAACACTTAGCGTTGGCCAAAGCGTTTTAGCAGATGATCTTATTAATTTTGGATATGTTTTAGTTCCTGCAAACACGATTAGAACATTAAACTCTAGTGGTATATATGCTGAGTATATAAACTACCCTGCTAACGACTCTAGTGCTGACATAGTGTTTACAACAACTATATCTGAAAACATTACTGATAGCTTTGTAGAATTTTCAACACCATCAGTTACCACAGCAACTTCTCTCGCTACTCCTAGAAATCAATTATTATTTGGTGTTTACGCCGCTACATCGCAACGTACTAGAAGTAAGTCTAGCCAAAGCCCAGTTTCAAGTGTTATATCTGTAGGTGGTGGCCGTGTTGTTGGTGGTCAAGCAGAGGCATCTGCGGCTTTTGATGGATCTTAATAATAAATAAATAAATATGTCAATAATAACTTTAGTTTTTAACGAACCAGTAAATGTATCTTTACAAAAAAATGAAAGTGGTGCGAGAGATTCTGTTTTTATGAAATCAACAGATGATAGTATACACTACATGGGTGACGTAACAAGCGTGTCTGCTGATAGAAAAACGGTGTCAGTTACTATAGTCCCTAGTGATAACCCTCAAATACCAGCAGATGGTAACCCAAGTTCTGATTATATTTTCATTGCAAAAAAAGCTGATGTTTCTAATTCTAGACTATCTGGTTACTATGCTGAAGTTGAAATGAAGAACACATCCGCTGAAAAGGCTGAGCTTTTTGCTGTTGGAGCCGAAGTTGGTATTAGTAGTAAATAACACACATAAGCTGTAATTATATTAAAATAACATAACAAAATGGTACAAGAATTGATTGAAACAATAGAATACATCCCACAAGTTAAAGAAGCTATACTACCTCTGCTAACAGCTGTAGGTGGTTTAGCTCAAATAGGTATGGGTATAGACTGGGGTGGTAAGAAAGCAGCTGCTGCTAAAAAAGCACAAGAAGCTTTTGACCAGCAAAAAAACGTTTATAAAGGTTTAGACACTAGCAATACTTTTGCTAACGCTAGAAGTAGATTTAATAACCTTGGAAATGCATTTGAAGGTATGGACAATGCTTATGGTGATTTAGAAGTTAACACTCAGCAAGCTGATTTTATGGCTGAACAAGCACAACAAGGCCAAGCTAATATAATGCAAAACCTTAGAGGCGCAGCGGGTGGTAGTGGTGTTGCTAGTTTAGCACAAGCTCTATCTTCACAAGGTATGAAACAAGCACAAGCCGCTTCTGCTTCAATAGGTATGCAAGAGTCTAAAAACAACATGCTACAAGCTCAAGGTCAAGCTAAAATAGACATGGCAACATCTGGTCAGTTTAATCAAAACGAACAGCTAAAAGCTAAAGGACTTTCAATGGTTGACAAGATGAAAGGGGAAGGTGCTTACAGATCACAACAAGCAGAAGCTAGTAAACAAGCTACTTTATTAGGTATGGATGCAAACACACTGTCAGCGGCAAATCAAGAAGTAGCCGCTGGTAAAGCTATGGTAGCTGGTGGTGTAGGTGGTTTAGTCGGTGGTTTAGCTGGTGGTTTTGATGCAGAAGGTGGTTATGATCTGAAAAATTTATTTAAAGTAAAATAATATGGCAAAACAAGCATTTGGAGCAATGGACGCTAACCTCGTTAATACGGTTAACAAAACAAACAAAAACTATGACAGCGAGATACTATCTGCTGGTATGACAGGTTTTGCTAAAGGCGCACAGCCTACAATAGAAAAGTTTGCTAAAACTCAAAAAAAGTTTGACGCTATAATGGGAAATTTTGATGATGCTTCTCAAATACCTACGGCTTCAGCAGAGGAAAGACAAGACCTACAACCCGTAGTAGATGCTCAATCAAAAATAGCGCAAGATTTTGCTAGAACATTAGCAACTGACCCTGGTAACCTAGAGGCTCAAGCTGGTTTTAATAATTCTATACAAAAAATGAACAGAATAACAGAGTCTCAAACAACTCTTTATAAAAACAAAGCAGAAGCTAAAATTATATACGACAACAATGATTACTCGCCTGGGCAGTTAGATGGTGAAAAAACTCATGCTATGGCTATAATGAGTGGTGAGGGAGTTACGGCTTCTTACAATAACGATTCTTATAAAACATACACTTTGGAAGATGGTACCGTTTATGACAATGACCCTAACACAGATTTTCCATCACCACCAAAAATTGAAGGTACGTTTAAAGAAGGGCACACAACTATGTTGAAGTCTTGGAATACAGCTTTAGATGTTGATGGTGATTCTAATATTCAAAAAGCTTTAAGCAATTATAATATTGATGGTTCTGCAAACACTCTTCTTCAGGAGATAATGACTAGTGGTACTAAACCAAACGGTGAATCTGGTGGCGCACCTACATATGGTCAACAAATGGATTTATTGTTTAATGATATATCTGGAGACGGGCAAGATGTAACTTACGCTAGCCAGTGGTTGAGCGGAGCGTTAGACCAAAGCTACTACACGGATGACAATGGAGATCCAATCACAAATAACAAAGGAGTAGAGTTTAAAGATTTACCATTAGACGAAAGAGAGGCTATGCTAAGAGATAAAGTAAGAGCTCCTAAAAACATGAAAAACCTTTCTAAGTTTTACGCTACTTCAATTAAAGACGGTTTAAAACAAAAAGAAAAATTATCTGGAGAACAAAACAAAACACTTTTAATGTCTACTGACCCTAATAGTGATGAGTATGAAGTATTTGCTAGTCCTAAAAAAGCTGAACAAGCTAAAGTTTCTTTGTATGCTGATCTTTCAATAAAACAAGCTATCCCTTTAGATATTGGAAGTAATGAGAATTCTGGTGAGAAACTAGAGTCTATGTTTAAAAACAGCAACCTAGTTGTTGAGCATGTAGGATCTACGGAAACATCGGGTAAGTATTTTATAACTATAGCGCCTAGTAGAGGTCTTGAAGGTGACAAACTAGATGCTCAGGAATTGGTGTTTGACCCAGACAATGCTGCTGACATGAAGGAAATGACTAAGTATTTAAAAGACAATGCTAACATTTTTGAAAAAATGGAGCCTTTAGGTGGTGATCCTTTGTCATGGAAAAACTCATCTGGTCAACCATTGATAAACGTTCCTATTGTTGGCAACTACGAAAGCGCGTGGAATAACACAGCTCCTAGAATTGAAAAAGAAGCTTTTCTGGGAGAGCATCAATACCAAGATAGAGAAAAAGTTATAAAAGAAGGTAATAAAAAAGATCAATACCAACCTGCTTATTTAAGAGGTAGAAATAATGAACCAGAAAACACTGTTGTAGCAAATCCAAACGATCGTGCAAATGCTCGAGAATTAGTAAATAAAAACAGCGAATCTAACCCTTATTCTCAAAACTTCCTTGACAATGAAGAAGCAATGAGCATTACAGATCCTACAAATTAAATAAAAATTAAATGTCAGAGGAAAAAGAAAAAGTTATAAAAACAGATCCGTTTGACTACGGTATGGTTGGTAGTAGTAAGGCGGAAGGTAGAAGTAATAGCCTAGCTGACTTCAATAACAACCCTGGCAATATAATGTACCACACTATATACGCTGAGACAAGGAAAGCAACAAAGGGAAACCCTTGGACAAAAGCAAGTGGTTTACCAGAAGGTATGGTGCCTCACCCAAAAGCTGGTCAAATTGTTATGAAGAATGGCAAGCCTGTAGTTTCTGATTACGCAAAAGGCCTTATAAGAAAAGGATATGACATAAAACCCGGAGCTGCTAACGAGCACGGTGTTATGATATATTTTAAAGATAAAAAAGATGGTTTAAACGCTAAAAAAGACTGGTGGAACGTTACTAAATCTTGGTCAACATATAAAGACTTGACTGTAGACGATGCTTTATTGAAGTATAGTGGTAGTGGTTATGATTCGTCAGGTATTAAAGGTCATGGTCTTGATGGTAGTAGAGCACTTTCATCATTAAACCAAAACGAGCTTGACTCTTTATCTACTGCTCAAATGCAAAGAGAAGATCCTGCTGTGTTTAAGTCTATGTTAGAAAATAATATGTTATGGGAAACTAGTGGTGGTGGTTTCACATTTACAAACCCTAATGATGGAAAAATGGATCTTGCATCTACAATACCTGGTATTGGTCCAAAGGTGGGTGAAAAAAAAGAAGAAGAAAAGGTCAACCCTGCTGCGGTCGTAGTAGAAGAAAATAACACACACAAAAATATAAATACCGAGGGAGAGGTAGAGACTGAAGACAGTGATGGTAAGTTTAGCACTGACAAAAGCACTTTAGGTGGAACTCCAATTTTAATCGAGGAAGGTGGACCTGGAGATTCTACAACTTCTTTAATAGAAAGTATAGACGGTAAAAAAACAAAAGACGTTAAAGTTAAAGAAAAGGAAAATTTAACCACATTAAATGTTGGAGACTTTTCTGCAGAACAAAAACTAAAAGGTGAATTGATTGTTAACGACGAGTTAATGAACAAAGATACAAAACAAGGTTTAGAACCAGGTTCAATAGAGGCTGAAGCTACTGGATTAAATTTAAGCGATGAGGAAAAGCTGGAAATTAAAGAAAAAAGCAAAAAAGCGTTAAGTGGAGAGAGTAAAATTGTTATGTCAGAATTAGACAAGCAAAGAAATGCTAAAGATAACACTCAAGAGTTTAAAAACCAGTCGTATACACAAGAAGCTATAAACGCAAGAAATGCTAAAGAAGAAAAAGAAAAAGATGATGAGTTAGAAAGCTTTTTTGGGCAGAAACCAGACTTTGTTGCTGGAGTTAATGGTGAAGAAGATAAGGATAAAACAAAAGTAAAAAATGGTCTTGTTGTTGGTGACATTCCTTTTGAGCAGTCATCTGACGCTTTTAACATTAGAAAACCAATAGTTACTCAGCCAAAAGTAGAGTTAACAACAAGTCAAGCAGAGTACATAGAAAAAACTAGAGTTAATCTAAATGAATTAGAGGCAAATCAAAATGAAGGTAAAGATCCAAAAGATAAAGATTATAAGCTAGAAACTAACAACGGTATTGAAGGTGTTTTACTTGCTCATTCTTACGAGAACAACGGTAAAATAATAGCTGAGGCAAACAAAAAAAATGAAAATACTGCTCTTGCCCATTTATCAGAGTCTTATTCAGGTTTAACAAATGATGTAGGATTTAGTACAAAAGCAGATTGGCTAAGCTTTGCTGAAAAAAACAAACTTAATGGCGAGGAGTTGTGGAACAAGTCTATTCCTTACAGTCAAGAGTTAGACGATGCTGTTAAGCAGCAGGAGACTCATAACGCTGTTCTAGATGAGTTATTTAGTGCGTCTGCCTATTCTGGCTCTAGGTTTAATCAAGTTGTTGCTTTGTTTGGTGGTCATGATTCTGAGGATTTAGATTTTAAGTTTTTAGAACAAAAAATGAATGAAGCTGCTTTAATGTTCATGGACGATGCTCAGTATGATAAAATGGGTGGTGGTACTTATGCTTTAAATGCTGGAAACTCTTTAAATGATTTAAGTTTAGATCAAAAATCTTCTATAATACAAAAAGCTAAAATGTTTGTGTTACACAACTACACTAAAGACGTAGAAGATAAAAGCGCTGACCTACAAACTAGAGCTGATGAGTTTGGAACTAGAATGGGTAATTATGAAGTTGATGCTTCAAACTACAGTGCAAACCTATCAATGCTTTACAAGACAAAGCGTTTATTGCAAAATGAAAGAACTGGTGTTACAATGCCTGATGGTTCTACTAGCTTCACTGGTTATAAAGACCCTGAGTTTGCGAAAATACAAGAAGACAAGTTAGCTTATAACGTTCCAGAAATAACTAAAGAAAGATCTAGACTAGAAGAAGAGTTTAAAAGTTTAGAAATAGAAAGTAGTGATATTTTACTACAAGAGCAGAAAATAACTAAAGAATATGAATCAGCCTTACAAGCGTTAAACTATTCTGTTATTGATGGTGTTGGACAGTTTGGTAATGATTTTCAAATTCAAGATGAATTCCAACAATGGAATGATGGTTTGCGTGGTATAGGAGAAAAGACTAACAATCCAGTTGTTAAGTTTATAGGTAGTTTCACAAACATAGGTACAACGTATTTAAACGAAAGAGGAAAATTAAGACTTGCCACAAAAGGTTTTCAAGCAACCTCTAAGCTAGGCAGAAACCCATATGTAGCTGCTGGAGCTCTTATTACGTATAATATTTTAGATAATTTAGATAATAACGAGTTTTATGGTGCTCAAGACGCTTACTCTACTAAAGAAGCGGCTTTAGATATGTTTGTAGATATATTTAATAGAGATTTACTACCATCTGACAAAGGCGCTACTATATTTAAAAACAATCCTGTATTTAAAAAAGTTGGGCAAGGTGGTATAAAAGAGTTTTTTCAAACAGACAATTTAAATAGTAATGGCTACATGAGTGGTGACTTTCTTTACAATACAGCTTCTACTTTAGCATCTACCATAGGTTATGTTCAGGAATTAGCAAGAGCTCCTTTTAAGCATACTCAAAAAAGTATGTTAAGGAACAAACGTATTGGTAAAGGAGATATGAGGTTTAAAGTTAATAAAGAAGGTTTAAGTTGGGATAAAAGACTAGGTTACAAGATAAAAGGTAGTGAAGGTGCATTAAGACGAATATCTCAGGTTAAGCATAATCAAAAAATGTTACTTTTTGGCAACATAGCTGATGGAAGAGCTAGGGGTTTGTCCCCAGAGCACGCTTTTATGTATGGTCAGGCTACTTCTTTCGCTACTGGTGTTTCTCAAGCAATACTTCCAGATTACAGATGGTTCAAAACCGGTAAAGGTATAACAGCTAAAGCCGCTTTAGCAAAAACTTTAAAAAGTATAAAAACAGGTACAATAGGTAAAACAGCGTTTAACCTAGCTGTTAAAAGATCTTTTAAAGATATAATGCCTGACATGGCTGGTGAGTTTCTTGAAGAAGGGTTAGACATGGCTATGAATGATGTAGTTAAAAGTGCTTTTTTAACTAATTACTCTCCAGAAATACAAGACGCAAATGCTGTTGGTCAAATGATTTCAGCAACAGCAGTGTTAACTATGGCTCTTGGGGGCATGAAAGGTATCCGTAACGGTAGAAGTATGAAGTATGGTATAATACAATACTATGATGGTAACGCTCAAAAAATAGTAAACGAAGCCTCGATAGAGTTAAAAAGAATAGAAGAAGCGGCTGGCTCCGTAGACAAAAGAACAAGAATGGGTAAAGAGCTACATCAAATGTTGATGGAGGAAAAATCCATGCTTGAAGAAGTTAAATCTCAAGCAATAATATTTAGAAACGTTGCTAATGTTGCGCCTAGAAACGCAACAGTTGCACAATGGGATCTTTTTGCTAAAAAACACAAACTACTTAAAAAAAGAGAAGGATTAGATGGTGCAACCACTGAGAAAATAGATCGTCAAATAAAAAATATAAACGAGCAAATAAAAAACTCTAGCGAATCTAAATATGCTGATAGAATATATAGAGAAGGTGTTGACAACATGGTTAAGCTACTTGGTGCGGAGGCTAAGGTTACTGATGGAGAAATATTTGAGTTTGAGGGCGAAACTTATGGAGATGCTGTTGAAGTAGAAAACCTAAGGATTAAAGAGGTAAACCAAAGGTATGATGACAAGGTTGAAGAAATTCAAAAAGAAATAGATAATTTAAAAGAAGAAGATAAAGGTGTTAAGCACAAGGATAGAAAAAACACTAAAAGAATTAAAGAATTATCTAAACAAGTTAGCGATACTCAAAAGCAAAAATCTATAGCTATTGACAACACTGAAGGTCCAGGATTTTTTTACAAAGATAAAAAAACAGGTAAATGGATTCTTATAATAAATAAGGGTGCTTCTATGAAGTCTAATAATTGGGCTGTAGCACAACACGAGGTTTTACACGCGTTACTGTCTCATATGGCTGTTAAAAACCCTAAGCTAATAAAAGCTATGGGTTACGCTGTAATGCAAGAAATGATTTCAAACCCTAACTTAAGAGACAACTACGTTGTTAGAAAATTCATGCAGTATGAGAAAAATGCTGATGGATCTTTTGACTGGGAGGAAATGCTACCTATACTTTCAGAGGCTATGACACAGGGTAATATAAAATTATCTCAAAGTTTTACCGGTAAAATGGTTAACGTTATTAGAAGAGTAATGAGAGAAGGAGGTTACACTGCTAGAATATATAACAGCAAAGATGTTATAAATTTCATAAGAGATTACAACGTAGAGTACAAGCGAGGAAGGTTTAGTGCTGGTATGAAGGCTATAAAAGAAAATGGATTAAAAATTAAAGAAGGTGGTAAGTCAGCTGAGTTTATTAAAACAGCAGATATGGCGGCTAACAATTTTAGTCAAGTTGAAGGAGGTATGAGTGTTGCTAAAGGAAAAGGCTCTATTGACGTTGAGCAAGAACCTATTGAAGAGGGTAAAAAATCCATGGAGTTTAACGAATCTTTTGACGATGGTGAACTAAACATGTTTGATGAGGAAAATTTAGAGCAAGAGGATTTTTCTATAAACGAACAAACAGTAAGAGATTTAGCTAATGGCCAAACAAATGATAGTTGGAGAGAGGGTGGTGCTAAAAAAGCTATGGAAGTAATTGCGGCTATGCAAGTTTTTGATCGTCTTATAGCAGCAAAGCTTAAAGTGAAAAGAAGCCCAGTAGATACTCAAATTTTTATTAAAGACGTTTACACGGAGCTTTTTTCTCACGTTAAAAATTTTAAACCTGAAGATAACAATGATTTATTTGGTTATATAAACTCTCAAGTTAGTAACAAAGCTGGTAACGTTTACAACAATGAAACTAAAGATGAAGTTTTAAACAAGTCAAACTCTACTGAAGATCCAAACTTTTATGTAGAAGACATTTTAGATGACGATGCTGACGTTAACTTGGATGAGGATAACGAGGGAAAGATTGACGTTTCTCAAAGGTTAGGGTTTTTTAATGAGGCTAAAAATATCTTTAAAGAAGGTTTTAGACTTATAAGACAAGGTAGTAAATCAAACAAAAAAGAAGAAGAAGTTAGGATAGCTAGACTTAAAGAGCTTGGATTTGTTGACAACGAGGGCAACATATTAAACTTAGAGTCTTTAAACTTTTTAAATACACCTAACATACTATATAGACTTGTGGCAAAGCATTTTGGCGTGGACGCTAACAAACTAAATCCTTATGGTAAGTTTGATAAAAATTTAAGAAGACAAGGTCAGAAAGGTTCTAACGAACTACTAAACGCTCAGATGGCTATTAGAAAACTAGGTCTTGAGTTTATAGCTTCAATACTACCTGAAGGTCACACTTCTATATTTTCTTCTACAGGAATATCTAAAACTAAATACAAGGTTTTTTATAACAAAGGAAAACGTGTTAGAAACAATTTTATCTGGCACAAAAACCCTATTATAGATTTAAAAATTCTTGGAGATATGCTAGGAATAATAGATGGTAAGTCGTACAGAGAAGATAGGCTAGCTCAGCAATCAGTTATATCTATACTAAACATAATAGGAGCACAAGCATCTAAACAAAACTTAATTAGTGTTTCTAAAAATACAGGTGATTTAAGTGACCAGATAAGAGGATCAATAGAAGATGGTAAGTCTAAATACTCTAAAAGTATATTTTATATAGAGAATCCTTCTTTGCAAGTGACTATAAGAGAGGGACTTCCTGAGGTTGGGTTGAGAATAGCTGGAGAAGGTTTAGACCACTATAGTGAAAAAGATTTTATTAGAAAAGTAAGAAAAGTATTTAGAGATGTTTATGGTAAGTCTTTAGATGTTGTAATAAAGCAAGCAAATGGGGATATTAAAAGAATTGATGGAGCCGCTAAACTAGCTGATCAATTAATGGGTGCTACAGGTATTATAATGCAGTATGGGTTGATGGATGCTAACTACAAGATCTTAGGAGTTAAAATGCCAAGAGACCTCGGTACTTTTATAAAACAAAACCTTTTAAACGAAGAGCAAAACAACATAGAGCTTTTTAGTATATTTGGGCTTGCTAGAAAAGAAGACGGTGGTAGGTTAACAAAGGACTATGTGTTTACAAAAGACATGATAATAAGAGGTAGGAAAAATCTTGTTGATAAGTTTGAAAAAATTGAGCTTTTAGTTAAACAAAGAGAAAATGATCCTAAGGGAAAAGCTGGTATATCAGAAGCTCAAGCATACCGTTGGATTATGATGATGAAAGGTATGTATAGCAGTCAAGGTGTACTTGGTAATAACGAGTTTATGCCTGAAAAACCTGGTAGCATGATTTTAGTTAAAAGCACTAAAAAAAGAGGTGAAAAGTCTAAGGGTTATATAACAAAACAATATTCTCAAGTTATTACAAGCGCTGAGGATTACCATGCTTTATTAGCTAGTTCAAATTCAAGATTTAGAATCACAGCTAAGTTTGGTGGTAAAAGCATGCTTCAGATAAGAAAGGATTATGAAATACCTACAAACTTTGAAGAAAGCTCAAAAGCTGTTATTGGTGAAATAATTAAAGGTGATTTTGATTTTGAAGCTAGAAAAAAACAAGCTTTAGAAGCTAGAGAGTTAGTTAAGTTTATGTTTAAAAACGTAATGGTTAGATTTAACGATACTAGTATTTTAAACGAAGCCTACACTGCTGAAGATGTGGTTCAAGAAATATTTATGATGGGTAGCGGTATGGAAAGTCCT
>Ga0115001_10003223_pt1 | contig 12257 bp, 18 predicted proteins | sample ArcticOcean_MG_C_12_FD_89869 | JGI IMG/M metagenome (GOLD analysis project Ga0115001, IMG submission 89869) | Marine microbial communities from western Arctic Ocean - ArcticOcean_MG_CB8_130 | ecosystem: Environmental > Aquatic > Marine > Oceanic | place: Arctic Ocean: Canada Basin | collected... | reverse complement strand
TCGGACCTAACTGGACCTGAAAAAGTTGAATTCGCCATAATTTCCTCCTCGGAAATAAGTTCTATTGTCTCGGCTTGTCTGCTAGGTCAGTCGATAGAACAAGTTAATAATCCTAGTCCCTTGATTGTATATTAGTTTATAGCAAAAAAAAAGGAGAGCATCAGCTCTCCTTTTGTGGGTTTTTTGATAAATTTTAAAATCTTTCAAAATCTGAAAGCTCTTCTTCATATTCATTTGTTATTTTATCAAGTTCTAAATCATCCCAAAAGGTAGTAGAGCAAGCATCATTTAAACAATCTGTTCCTGTGTTACCTCCCCAATTAATCCACCTAATAGAATAGTCTCCCGCCAGCAAATCAAAAGCTAGGTCAGGACATTTAATATCTTCAACGCTTTCTAGTTTGTTGTCCTTTAGTTGTTTTGCTAAAGGTACAATTTCATCTAGCTTTGCAAAGTGAATTGTTTCTAAGCCGTCTACACTTTTGCAGGCATCTATAAGTTTATTTATGTCAGTGTGATATTCGGTTGCAAATTCTGTACAACCCCAGTTCCACATCTCGTAAGCATCTACCCTAAAGCCATAGCCTTTTTCGATAGCTTTGTCAGTTATTCTTGTTAATAGTGATTTCATATTTTTTCCTATAAATAAGGCAGCTTATTAAGCTGCCTCTGTGTTGTGGTTAATTCTAGCCAAGACTTCTGGCGCGTAAAAAACTCTGAAGTAGAATTTTTCTTTGACCATTTTGCCTTTGGTTACCTTGCTCTCAACTTCACGCAATGTGTAAAGAGGTGATTCAGTCACTACAGCTTTTAGACCTTTAAGACCTTTGCCTGTAATTCCATCTATCTTTAGAGCTTGTTTGAAAGTGATAAATTCACTTCCCATGTTATACCCGGCTTGAAAAAGTTGTGTGCTGTTCCATGTGCCGTACGATTTTCTAGTTAAGTAGTTTTTCATTTTTCTCCATATTATTGATTAACTACTAATTATTATAGGGACTATTCTATTGAAGTCAACACTTATTTACACTTTATTTAATATTTATTTTAGGCAAAAAAAAGGGAGCCGAAGCTCCCTTTATGGTTATTAAGAAACTTACGCTCCTTGTGAACCAAATACTCCACGCCAATTAGAAACACCAAAGCTATATCTTTCTCTAGCTTTGTATCTAATGTTGCCTGTTGAAAACTCAGGCTCCATAGATGTGTTAAGGCTTGAGCGATTAAACATTTTTAATCCCTCTCCGTCTGAGTTAACTGATGTCAATATAAAATATGCATCAGGGTCAGTCAGATAATGGTTTACTGAAAAACCATTTGGTATTGAGCCTTGATTTCTAATCGAGTTGATGTCGTTATCAGAGCTATTAACTCTACCCGGTGTATTTAAAAGTCTATCAGCCACAAAAGTAAGTTGTGGTGGGACAATTATTTTGTCGGGTCTAACTGCAATAGTTAGGTTTCTGTCATCAACAAAAGTTGAAATATCAATAATGTTATCTTCTAAAGAAGTTTCATTAAGATCAGCCATGGTTGTAGCTCTGTTTGCAGCACTTCCACCGCCCGCTAACGGGTGATCTGTTGCTATCAATACTTTGCCATCACCAATCGTGTGGTCAGAATCAAATGCATTATTCAATACGTTTGCTCCTTTCACTTCTTTGGTATGTTGCATACTTCTGGCTAATGCCTTTGTATACCTTCTACCAAGCTGGTCATAAAGATTATCTTCAATTGCTTCTTGGGTTAATGCAAAAGCTAGGGACACAGTTTCGTGTGTATATCTTGCAGTGTAACCTTCAGATGCACTATCAAAGTTAACTCCGCCGCCTTCTGTTTTCACAGGAGCCGCACCGAATCCAACAATCATAACTTCTTCTTCAAAAGCTCTTTCAGAATCTTCTACAGAGAAAATTTCTGAAAATTCATTGTTGTACTCATCGTATTCTAGTCCAAATAAGGCATTTAGACCGGGTTCAAGTTCTTTCGCTAATTGCGCTCTACTTATCGCCATTTCTTATACTCCTATTATGCTAGACCTGCGCCTTTTTGACCGCAGATATGATTTTGTATTACAACCATTACGTTTGTATTCGCTGAGCCGACATCTGAGTTATCAGGGTCTTGACTAATGTCAATTGCTTTTAGCGGCAAACCTACTGTAGTTGCGCCTGTTGTGACATCTAACTCTCCCCCTGAAATACCTGTATAGGTACTGCCTGAGTTTGTGTAGACGATGTCAAAGTTACCAAACAAATCCGCCACTGGGAAAGTGTCGTCTGCTTGGATTTCAAAGACCGTATTAGGGTCATCGTGTATAAAAGCAATTAAGTCCGCAGCGTTCGTGCTTGCAGGGTAATAATTACTAAATACTTGCTCGTCAGTTGTTGGGTCTGTATACATGCAACCGTTAAAAACTCCAACTATAGGAACAGTTCCACCATCGGCATGGATTTCCACGGTGCCACCTGTGACTTGCATCACCATGTCGCCTTGAAAAATGCTTGTTCCGTAGTTTGCAGCAATTCGGTAACGGCTTTGACCGCCAGAATAGGGCGCTCCGCCCATTTCTCGTACAGGTTTTAGACCAAATGAAGCGTCTTTATTCGCCATATTTTTATCCTACCTTTTTTTTCCAAATGATACATCAGATCGTCTGTCACTAGAATACTTTACATAGTTGTTGTTGCCATCGACTTCATTGAACATTGTGTTATCAAGAGCTTGATTCTGTTGAGAATTTTTGCCTTTGTAATATTCATTTCTTTCTTTGGTTGTTTCAACCGGTATCTTAGCTAAGATCAATCCACCTACGCTAATGACCCCCGCGTGTTGTCCATGCTCAATTGTTGGTAATGGGAAATCGGGCATTTCATCCTGACGGACAAACTCCCAGCCTTCTCGTAAGCGGGCAGAAACATTGTTTCTGTCCTCTATACCTACATACTCTGACCTAATCCATCGGTATTTATAACCTTCGGGTGCGGGTGGAGTTTCAAGCATCCTTGCGGGCTGCCATGGCTTTCTTCTAGCTTTTTTATCGTGTTGCTCTTCATCACGAGATGTGCGGGTTACTTCGTCAATTTTTTCTAAATCCATTATTTTGCTCCTTCTAGTTTAACGATTTCTTTGCCAATACGTTTGAGCCATTCCTTCTCGCTCATGCCATAAGGCTTCAAATTGCTTTTAACAGAAACATGATTAGGACTAATCGTAACTCCGTTTCTCTTTCCTTGCGCTTGTTGACGGCTTCCAGTGGAAGCAGAAGCTACTCTTTGCACAGATGAGTTTGCTCCTTTTTTGTCGGTTGTTTCAGTTGTAATATTCAAAACTTTATTTAATCTATTATCCAACTCTTCATAGTATTCATCACTTGAACCATCAAAGCCTTCGCTTTGTAAGTCTTCATGAATCCCCATAGCGGTATAAGTTTTTACTCTATCCTTTTGGAACCAAGTATTCTTTTCCGCCCAGTCTACTGCTTTAGAGTCAGGCTTAGGTTTATCATACACTTGTTCTCGAGGTTTTTGTACATTTTGTTGAACAGCCTGTGAGTTGTAATCTTCTTGTTGCTGTTGTTGCATTTTTGCCAACCTCACCCTTTCTTCTTCTAGGGATACTTTGTTAAGCAGCTCAACGCTTTTTAACTCTAAATCCGGGTCGTTGGTTTCTCTTGCTTTTTTGTACAAATCTTCTGCTTGTTGTCTCTGAGATTTGACACGGCTTTCATATTCATCCGTGTAACTTTTATCCAGAACATTTGCTCTCGATTTAACATTGTTGTATTCACCTTGCAACGAGTAGTATTTTCCCTCAGCGTTGCTGGCTCTTTCTTCAGCCATACGAATTCTTTCGTTTAGCTTGTTTATTCTTTTGCTTACACCACGGGTGTATTTATCAAGTTCGTCTTCTCCGCCTGAGTCGGGAGAAGCTTCTTGCTCTTCATTGGGAATTTCTATTGTTTCAGAACTTTCCTCTAAATCGTCAAGTTGAACCTGAATGTCTTCGTTTTGTTCTTCAATCATAAGTTTCTCCTATACTGAAACGATGTCATCAGGGTTAAGAATGGTAGCAATTACTTCATCATCATTGATAATGCGTACTTCACTTTCATCCGCCAATTTAAACCTAGAACCTGCATATCTACCAATAAGAATCCATTGTCCTTTTTCGCACCAAGCTTTTTTAAATCTCTTGGCATCGTTATAACAATCTGGACCCATGGCTACTACATACGCAACAACGGTTGCTAAGGTTTCCTTATCTACGGTTTCCTTAGTAAGCAAGATACCGCCTTCGGTTACTCCCTTGCCCTTATAAGGCAGAACCAAAATACGCCAGCCAGTAGGCTGAGGCATTCTTTCTAAGATGTTTTTATCAAGCAGAGTTGGGTCTAAAACCCTTTCCTCTTCTTTAACAAAAGCATCTTCTAAATTTATCAAGTCTTCTTTATCTTTTGCAAGATTTTCTTTAGTCATCGACAATATCTCCTTCGTCATGTAAGTGTTCTTTTATCTTATCATGAATATAGGAAATTGATGAAATTTCACCCATTAAAAAATTATATTTTTCCATGTCTTTTATCCCACCAGACATTAAAATTTCTTGAATCTGCTCTTCTCTTTCTTTTAAACTTCTCCTTATGAGACGTATAAAAGAGTACATATCAGACATTTAGTAAATGCCGTTAAATTTATTGCCTCTTAAAGCAGCTCCTTTTCCTCTGCTTTTGCCTTTGCCATAGCCGGGCTTTCTAGGCTCAACTTTGACATCTTTTGGCTGGGACATTGGAATGCTTCCTTGTCCTTTTATTTTTACTGAAGTATCTACTTTCATTATTTTCTCCTTGGTTATTAATTGTGTCTATTAAACACGTTTTCTTTTGGCGTTTGCCGTTCTAGCAAAAGACCTGTTAGCGCTTTGATCTGACATTCTAAGATTGCCAGAATTATTATTTAAAGGGTTGTTGTCCAAATGAGCAACATCTTTGCCGTCACCAATTGATGCTCGACCTGCTTTAACCATTTGCCTTCTTGCTTTGTTTCTGGCTGCTCGCCTTGCTTTTTGTTTTGGCGAGCTATGATAGTTAGCGTATTCCTTCTCGTAATTTCTTGTCATTTATTTTTTCTTAGCTGCTACCTTTCCACCTTTTCGTCTGGAGATAGCTTTTCTTGCTGCCGTGAGTGCTGTTTTTTTTGGATTTGCAACAAATTTCAAAGCTCCTTTAGCCGTGCCTTTATAACTTGGTTTTTTTCTGTTTCTACTTCCGGGTTTCATTGATGCCATTATTTACTCCTTTTTGTTGTAACTTGTTTTTTCTTTGCTACAGTTTTTTTCTTAGCCACAACTTTTTTCTTTGGTGTTTTTGCAGGTTTTTTTACTTCTGGCTCTGCAACAACAACATCTTGTTCTGGCATAACATTAACTTCATTAAGTAAAATTTCAGAATTTTGTTGTTTTAATTCATTAATTTTTATATTTAGTTTTTTTTCTTTTATTTGCTCTGTTCTTTTTTTGTTAATTGAACTGGTCATTTATTCATCCTCGCTTGTAAGTCTATTAGTTTTAACTCGGCTTGTTGCTCAAGTCGTTGTTTTGAAATGTCAATTTTGTCAGCATTATTCATTGCCAATTGATCTGCTTTCTGTTGTTGTATTCCTAACTCAGCAGATTTCTCCATTGAGTCTTGTTGTTCTTTGCTTGTAAATTGTTGGTCTTTTAACTGCATCTCTTTGTCTCGTAAGCCAAGCTCTTGTTGTCTTATTGCTACCAATGGGTCTTCTTGCGATGGTGGCTGTACAGAAGACAAGAACTCATTTGACAGTTGAGCCAATATTGGAGAACTCATGCCTTCAATAATAGATTGCACTTGTTGCTGAACCATCATTTGTGATTGCGGGTCAAGTTGCTGTGCTTCTTGCATCATTTGTTGAATCTGTTGTTGCGCCTCTGGTGGCATTTGTTGCTCGGCAATTTGATTAGCCAAGAATTGTAAATGTTGCATGACGTGAGCAATAATCAAAGACTGCAATTGTGGGTTCATCTGTACTGATTGTGTTAAAAACAATGACTTATGAGCCTCAATATGCGCTTCATGGTTTTGTTCTGGGAAGGCTTGCGCAGGCATTCCCTGCAATAGACCACTGTTTTCTATGCCAGCATCAACTGGTTTTGGCGTATTATCTGCGGGTGGCTGCAACAACATTTCTATGTTATCAACTCCCAGTGCCGCATACATTCTGTAATATGCCTCGTATATTCCTTTGGGACCATGCAGCTCTGGATTGGATTGAACCATGGTCAAAAGTTCTTGAGCCATAACGACTCTTTGACTCATGGAGAAGATGTTTGGGTCAGAAACAGGTATAACGTCTACACTCTTACTAAAATCTTCTAGTTTTATTTCTCTTGAGCCACTGCCTGTTTCGTATGGATATACTGGAGGCAAAAACTCTCCAAACACTCTAGCCAATATTTTAAATTCTGTTTTTTGTGAGTAATGCAATCTTTTGTGAATTGCGCTCATAACCTTGGTTCCTCTTTCTAAAAGAGCAATTGTTGTGCCTACAGGCATAGCTGCATTGCTGTCACCAACATTCATATCTGCTATAGAGGCAAATCGTTGACCACTTTGAACCAATAAACCGAGCAGTTGGAATAACACGCTGCTTGGCTCTTTGTATGGCAATGGCATTAAAGAATCGCGCAAAGCTCCGCCCGGAGCATCTACATCTCTAAACTCACCCGGCTGCAACGGCGAGGCTTCATCTCTTATTCTTATGCCTCTGGCTTTAAAACCTGCTGGTAAATTAGACAATGTGCCTGCATCAATTAATTGTCTTAAAATCGAGGTTGATGCCTTAGATATGCCACCAATCATGTGAGCAAGACCTAATCCATAAAAACCTAATCCCGGTAAGAATTTGTATTGGATAAAATAATTTATCTTGTTCTTAACTGGGTCTTCTGGCTCGTAATTTCTTCTTATAGACAATACTTGTTGCGATGATTCATCAATTGTAATGATGTATGGAAGCTTTAATCCTGTTAATTCGCCCGTTTCATTTACGTCTTCAAAACCTTCTATGTCTTCTACGGTATGAATTTCGTAAAGTTTTCTTTGGTCATCGTCACTGTAATCAGGCTCGATTCCTTGAATTTCATCAATCTCTTCCTTAACGCTGTCTCTAATGTCAACCGTGCTGCCGGTAAGCTCTGTATCCATGTAAAAACCTGAAAGCTGCAATTTCTTTAATTCATTGCTACTCATTGAGACAATGTGTGTAACTCTTTCTGCGCTTAGTAAATCTGTGGCTTGATAAGGCACCAGTAAATCTTCGGCAGGAACAAACTTAGATACAGGTCTTCTTAATGCCGCATCGTAATAAACTTTCTTAAATGCACTTCCTGACAAGGGCAGATAAAACAACAATTGGTCAAGCTCGGGGTCATACTCTGGCATTTCGTTCATGATGTAATAATTCATAAACTCAGCAACTCTTTCAGCTTGCATTTCTACGGTAGCATTTCTTTGTCCAACAATTTGTGTCTTGACTGGACCGCCTGCTGGCAATAGTTCTTTGTATGCTTGCGCTTGAAATTGGGTAACACTTTCTGCCAATAAGGGGTGAATTACTCCTGAAGCACCCTCAAACGGCTGACTTCTTTGCTCGTCAAAACTCATGCCTAGATATTTTAGACCGTCTGTGTAAGTTTTTTCCCATTCTCTTCTGGCTTCTCTGTCGCTATCCACGTTGTTTATATGCTTGGATGCAATAGAACCTAGGATATCATCGTCTAAGTATTCTGCTAAATTAGCGTCAAAAGGAATATCTGGCTGCTCTTCTTCTTGTGGCTCGCCAAATTCTATGCCGTCTTCTGAAATAGTAACCTCGTATGCGTCTAATAGCTGCTCATCAAAAGTGGGAGCCTCAGCCTCAATTACAACTTCTGCGCCCTGATCTATTATGTCAGGATTACCTTCTGTGCCTAATTTTCTTTCAATTGCCATAATTTTCTATTATATCCATAAAAATTAATAATAACTTAATTCTTTCCTGTCAAATGATACCTCATCTTGATAGTCTGTGCCTAGCTCTATCAAGCCACCTTGTCTAATTCTCATTAGTGCCATGGTTGCGGAATCAGCAAAGTCATCGTTTTCTCCGTAGGGAAAAGATGCCATTTCTTCTATTACTTCTTCTGCAAAAGCATCTTCTGTTGCCCATACCATGCCGCTTTCAAACATAGGTGACACAGAGTTCATTCTGGCTATTTTATCTTGCCCTCTGCTTGGAGAGTAAGATTGTACCGGTATGCCTATTTTTCTAAGCTCTTGTGTTAAAGGCGTGCCACTTGCCTTGGCTTCAATTAATACTATGTCAGGCTCCCAGTATTTGTATTCTTCTAAAGCCACTTTTTTTAACTCTGGAAAATCTACACGGTGCCTTGATGCATCCAATAATATTACGGCATTTTCAGTTCCGTCTTCTGGGTCAAATATTCCCCATGTGGTTATTGCTGAATAATCGGCTGTTTCTTTTGCGCTAAAAGCCGTGTCATAACTTTGAATGATGCATTGACAGTCTGGTATGCCTTCTTTCTCCCAAGTCTGCCACCACTCACGTTTTATTATTGAGCCAGATTCGGCTGTTGGGTTTTGCATCCATTGCGCGTTCCATTTAGAAATTGGCAGTGATGCCTTTACGCCTAACAGCTCTTCCTTCTTCCAGAACTCACCCCACAAAGGTTCGCCTGTTTCTGGCATGATTGCAGGAAACTCAACCAGCTCCCATTGATCTGCGTGTTCTTCGTTTTGTCTTTTTAATAATCTTCCTGCTAAGTCTTTGGTTGACCATCGCGTCATTACCAAAATGATAGTACCACCGGGTTGCAACCTCTGACGTGGACCTGACGTATACCATTCCCAAGCACCATCCATTGCAGTTGGAGACATGGCATCTTGCTCAGAATGCGGGTCATCAATAATTAACAGATCAGCGCCACGACCTGTAATTGCACCACCAACACCAGAATAGAAAGCTTCTCCGCCGTCACTGGTTGTCCACCTGCCTGCTGATTTGTTATCGCCAGAAAGAGTTATGTTGGGAAAAACAGTTTGATAATCTTCGGAGTCAATAATGTTTCTTACTCGCCGACCAAACCTTACGGCTAATTCTGCTGTATGGGTTGCTTGTATAATTTTTAAACTAGGGTTTAGACCCATCATCCAAGCTGGCAAAAAGGTAGAAGCAAATTCTGATTTAGAGTGTCTAGGCGGAAGGCAGACAATTAATCTTTTAAGCTTGCCTTGCGCTATGCGGTTAAACTTCTCTGCAAGAATTTTGTGATGCCGACCCATAATGAATCCTTGCCACATCATTTGCACAAACTCTAAAAAATCATCTTTGCACTTTTCTCTGCTTTTAATGTTCTTCCATTTATCAATAAGAGTTAAGGCTTCAAGTTGCTCGTCTTTTGAAAGAACATCAAAAGATTTTATTTTTTCTAAATTAAGCATCAGACGGGAAGTTGATATGTATATTCGTGGGAAACAATCTCAACTTCCCTAGACATGAAGTTGTAGGTGAGAGGAGATATGTACAAATACCCAAACAACATGTCATATTGCATTTTTACACACATTTATATGTCTGACCATTCCAGTCCTTCAAAAAGTTTGGCTTCAGCCTTTCTTCTTCTGACAAGTCCTTCTAAAACTTTGCCTCCAGCCTTGTTCCAACGCTTAATTTGATTAGGTACTTCATCCCAATCTTTTTCATTTATTTTGGTTAGCATGGTACTGCTATTAAGATTTGTAGGACCTAAGTTGTATGTCCACGCCGTAAGAGCATCAAATTGATTTTGCTCCAAATCAACTTTTACCGCATCATTTACATAGCCACCGTATTCATGCAGCTCTTCTTCAAGCCAAGCATCGGCTTGTTCTTGTGTGCAAGTATCACCAGCTTTTACTCCTTTAGTTCTGCCATAAGCAATGGTTAGGACATCCACGGCATCGTAATAGGATTCTAGTTTACAGCCTTCAAATTTTTTGATTAAAGCTATTCCTTCGTTTGATATATTCATTTACTTTCCTTTGTTGTGGTAACTTTTTTATAATAAACAACTACTTCTTGCAACTCACTAATGTATCTTTTTAGCTCTTGGGTGTTGTATGCCATTAACTCATAGTCGGTAACAGACATAGCCAAGAAAACAACGCTACCACTTTCTTTTTCTATGCGCGACAAAAATTCTTCTATGTTTTTGTCGGATACAACATACCAATAAGGGTCGTTTAAAGATATGGCTCTGGGCATAACCGGCTGTGCTATAGATCGCTCTATAGGCTTAGAAATAATTTCTACTTGCTGCCTACTCGGAAACAGGCTGCAACTGGAGATTATCGTCAAGACTGTCAATAGCCCTGCTAACTTCCTCGATGCTGTCAAATACTTTCTTTGTTCCATTGTTTACCCTCTTTTCTATTAAATTTGGTTTAGCTATGGCTAGTTTGGTTAAATTGTGTCTTTTAAATATATCCAGATACCGGGTCATTTCTTGTTCGATTTCGTTGTTTCTTTTTTGTATTTCAAGCAAGCCTTCAGTTTGTGTTTTAAAATCTTGTTGCAAGGTTTCTATGGCTTCTTTTTGCTCTTTGTCTCTTAGTTCAAATGCTTGATTTAATTCAGCCAGTTTAGAGTTTTCATTCCAAAGAAAAAGAGTAAGCAACCCTAACGCCGTCAATATGCCCAATAAGATTCTACTCATTGTGTATTTTTGCTCATGCAGGATCGCCATTCACTTTGATTAATTTCATTGGGGTAGCTTGTGTATAACTTTGACCTGCAATGCTCAAAGTTAGAATCTTGAGAATCGCTTGTAACAGGAACAGAGGCAAAACTAGTAAGCAAGACAACCGCTAATAAAATACGCATTAGCCGTTAAGTGGATTATCGTCTTTGTTTTCTAGTTTGCTTATATTTTTTTCTAAAAACTGTAAATCGGCTTTAATCGTAGCTATGTCTGTTTTAATTTCCGTTAAATCAGGAACGGCAATGCTATCAATTTCTTTTTCTAAAAACTGTACTGATGTTTCAATAGATGCAAAGCGTTCTTCAATAACCTTCATTTCGTTTTCAGTTTCACCTATGCCGCCTATTTTGGCTTCAAGGTTAGCTATGCGATTAACGTAAGTCGCTCCGGAATAGCCGAAACCGGCTAGAGTTGTAACTATTGTTGCAAGAGCAATTAGTTGCCCTGTTTTACTTTGGAACCAATCCATAATTATCTCCACATATTAGGTTGGTCACTTATCATCTGACTCAAACCTTTTAAATTATCATTAACCAAGCCGTAAAAAGCATTGGTGTTGTCGTCTAGTGTAGCAGAAGTATAAATATTTGCACTTATATACCAATCTTTTGAATCAGGCACGCTTGTTTGTGAATAAGCGTTAAAATCTGGAACATAGCCAATTAATGCTATAAGTTTTGACTCATCTCCATACTCACCCGTATCTTCTTGTTCTTGCTCTATCTCTTCTTGCTGTGCTTCTATGTTTGCTGCAATAATTTTATCTGCTATTTGGTCTGCTTCTGAAGAAGTCATTACACCAGAAGATGCAGTATCAATCTCGCCCTGAACATTGCTTACCTGAACATCCGCAATAGTCATGGAGGCTGTGTCTGTAAATGTTGGCATAGGCGCAGTAGACACACTCATGTTTGATGAGCCACCAGAAGTATTTGACATAGACAGCACTTGATTGGTTTGTTGTGATGCGCTGGCAAATTGATCTGATGCACTGGGTGAGCTAGAGGTGCTAATGCCTCCGCCTGATGAGCCAGAGCTTGTTGAAGCGTTTGAGCTATTTGAGTAACTGGTGCTATTGTTATTTGCAGAGCTGCCGGCAGCAGTAGAAAAACTAGCGGTAGCTGTTTTAACCCCATTCTTTATTACATTTAAGGCAACACTCATAAGTCTATTTTTGCCAGTAGGAGATTCATTTTCAACCAATTCAAATTCATCTCTTATCTCGTCTATAGGCTCCTCAGCTTGCTCTTCTTCTCTTTCTAATCTTTCTTCTTCTACCTCAGCCTCAGCCATTCTTTCTTCTATCGCTTCGAAAACTTCTTCAACGGCTTCTTCTTCAAATATTTCTTCAATAAATTCTTCTTCAGGCTCGTCTAACTCAGCAAATTCTTCTTCATGCATTTCTTCTTGATGTCTTGTTTCTTCTTCAAACCATTCTT
>Ga0115001_10003202_pt1 | contig 12295 bp, 8 predicted proteins | sample ArcticOcean_MG_C_12_FD_89869 | JGI IMG/M metagenome (GOLD analysis project Ga0115001, IMG submission 89869) | Marine microbial communities from western Arctic Ocean - ArcticOcean_MG_CB8_130 | ecosystem: Environmental > Aquatic > Marine > Oceanic | place: Arctic Ocean: Canada Basin | collected... | reverse complement strand
TGGATTAGTAGAATGGGTAGTTGTTGTAGGTGGAATGGAGCAAGGAATGTTCTTACCAGCAATATCATCTTTAGTAGGAATAAGAACTGGAAATGGTATGGAAGCGGCAATAGGACCTAACTTATCACTATCAGGTATTGGTATGGTATTTACAATAGGAAAGAACTTCAAATCAGGAGACTTAAACTTTCCAGTAAACATCGCATTTGTACCAGGTAAATCATCTGCATGGGGAGATGGTGGAGAACCTACAGGAGCTAGAATATCATTAATACTAGGCTTTAATATGAGTAAGTAATGAAAAGAAGATTTATTTGGATAGTGATTTGTACTACCATTACGTTAGGGGCAATAACTTTATCAAGTTGTGGAACAACTAAAATTACCCCAGTACACAAATGTGAGTTAATGCAAAAAGGACAGAAGTGTCTTACAGACCATTCGTGTTGTGAATAAATAAATACGTCGATAATATAACGACATAAATAAGAAATAAAAATTAAAAAACATGAAAAAATATTTAAAATACGTAAAATGTTATGGTGGTTATGTGTTAGCAGTGGGAGCTGGTTGCACGTTTGGCACTAGTTTGGTAGCTGGTACAGCATTACTTGTTGCTGCCGCTTACATGGCAAACAACTGTTGTGGTACTTGTTGTAAACTGTAGTTAGTGTGGATTCTGCTAGACTATCGATAACAGTTATGTTTATAGCATTATTTGCCACTTTAATTTATTTTATATTCACACAAGAGGTTATGGGTACTACTCGTGACCTCTTGTTTATTATTATAGGTGGTTTCTTAAGCTCATTTCAAAATGTGATAGACTACTGGTTTAAAAAAGACAAAAAAGAATAATGGCTGGAGAAAATTGTACTTGGTCAACAGCTAACGAAAAATGGGATGAGGCAACATATACATGGGCAGAAGCTTGTTTTATAGTTGACGTAGTTGGTGTTCAGGGTGGTGGTTATAGTGGACAATTAGACAAACTTAAAAAAAGGGATAAAAGCCAACAAAAAAAGTTCGTAAAATTACTTTGTAGGGTTAAAGGTGAGAAATATGAACAAGTTAAGTATTTTAGGCCAAATATACATGTTAGGATTTCGGATTTCGAATTATTGTATAAAGAAGTAATAAAGCCTAATTTACATATATTTATTAATAAACAAAATTAGATGTATACATTATATTCAGACAAAACAAATTTATTTGAATGCGACATTCAACTAGAGGGGGCTAGTTTAAAAGAAGCTAGTGCAAGGTTAATCATAGAGACAGAAGATTTAAATTTACTATACAATGGTGAGATAAGTTCAGATGGTAATTGTAGGATTAACGTACCTAAACTAAAAAGTGTGATTAATGAGAATGGTAATATTAGGTTGGAGGTAATTGCTGATGACATGTATTTCAGTCCTTGGAGTTCTGAATTTAACCTAGAAACATCTAAAAAAGTAACAGTTGAAGTTAAACAACAAGTAAAAACACCAATAATAGAGAGTAGACCTAAACTTAAAGTTAATATTATAGATAGTGCCCCTAAAAAAACAAAACATAAGGTGGTAGAATCAAAGAAAAAATCGACTAATAGAAATATCCTGACAAAAAAAGATATTGAAGGTCTGTTGAAGGGGTTAAAATAATTTACTTTCGTAATTAGGGACGTAAATTATTACCTATGGCAGATTTAAGTAACAGTAAAATAAAAAACACTTATCAGTTTGTTCTACAATCTGATGCTGGTGGTAATGTACAGACTCTTTTAGGTGTCTCACCTAACCCATTTATTATTAATGATAACTTACGGTATATTGATGGAAATCAACTAGATGGGTATGTTTTAAAATCTGACGCTAATGGTAATGCAAGTTGGGCCTCATCTACCGTAGGTGACCTATATATTTCCGCAGCAACATTAGACAATACTATTCTTAAATTAGAAACTACTAGTGGTAGTACTATTTTAGTGCCTGTATCATATTGGTCTAGTGATGGTTTAGGTAACTATTCTAATAGTGGTTTAACCGGTAATGTTGGTATAGGAACAGCTACACCAACAGAAAAACTTCAAATATCAAGTCCATTAGCTACTCATGCAAAAATTCTTATTGATGCTGGTGCTGACGCTGATTTAATTCTAGATAAAGGTGCTGGTTCAAGGAGGTCATCTGTAAATTATAAGATTGCAGGAGTGTCAAAATGGTATGTTGGAACGGCAGATTCTGATGTTGTTGGTAGTGGTGATGATTATTTTATAGGGAAATCAATAGGTGGAACTAATGCTGAATTCTTTATTAAACAATCAAATGGAAATGTTGGAATAGGAACAACATCACCAGGAGTAAAACTAGATGTTGATGGACAAATCAGAAGTGATGATTCATTTTTGCTGCAAAGTGGAACAACTGCAATTGGTAGCATAAGAAATCAAGGTGGTGCATTGGACATAAGAGGTGATTCAACAAGGGATGTGAGTTTGGGTTCAGTAACAAGTCCACAAGCATTATTTGTTGAGGGAACAAATGGAAATGTTGGTATTGGGACAACAGCACCAAGTGCATTACTTGAAATTTCATCTACTACTGCAAATGATTTTCTAAAATTAACATCTGCTGGCGGTGGTGCAAATCCAATTAAATTAATATTTGAAAAATCAAGTGTTGAACAAGGTGTTATTGAATACAATAGAAATGGTGATTTAGAAATATACAATACAGATAGTGATGGTGGAGTGATGATTGATGGTTCATCATCTGCTGGTGCTGATTTATATGTTGCTAATTCTGGAAACGTAGGTATAGGAACAACAACACCAACTGAGGCTTTAGATGTAGTAGGTGATATAAAAGCGAGTGGAGATTTACATGCTACTAACATGTACCTAGGTAATGCAATTGAAGGACTGGGTTCGTCTCTTATATTATATTCACAATACACAAATAGGGGGAGAATAGATATATATGGTTCTAATACTGCAGGGACAAACAATGTGAAAATGTATGGAGGAACTGCAACTTTATCCCTTGTGCGTGATACGGGGGTGGATATAATAGGTGCTATAACAGCCTCAGGTAATATAAGTGCAAGTGGTCATACAGTTTCTAATAGTGTAGAAGCAGCCGTTGTTGTAAGTGCACCTGAAATAAGAACAGACCGGATACGTGCTAAGACAAGTGTGAATACTATAATAGATATAACAACTGGTATTAACATTGACGGCAATATAACAGTCTCAGGTGATATAACCACCAGCGGTATAACCGTCAATGGAAATATTGTTGGTGATGATACAACTAACATTACAAATATAGCTACTTTAGAATGTGATACAGTTGCTCACGATAACGATACTAACAATAAAATAACTTTTGGCACAGACACCCAAGAATACCAAACAGGAGGTTCTTCAAGATTAGATATAAGTGATGAAGGTGTAAGATTAGGTGGGTCCGGTGCAAGAGTAACAACAATTGAAGATAATAATGCTTTAGGTACTTCCGACACCAAACTACCAACCCAAGGTAATGTTAAAGCTTATGTTGATGGGGCCTACAGTCGAACTTACGTTAGTTATTATTCTAGTGTAAGTGGTTCTTTAGCTGCGACAAATAATTGGATATTACCATCTATTGGTGGTGGTATTTCTAACCATACTTGGAATGTAAATTCTGGTTATGCTGGAAGTAACCAGACCGTAGGGAATACATTTACTGTAGCAAGTAATGGTGCGGCTCAAGCTATACCTATACCATTTGATGGTATTTTAGAAGGTTTTTATTGTAATTGTAGAAATAATGGTGCTGAATCAGACCCAAGAAATGCTGCATTATTTACTTCTACTTTAGATTGGGGAACCGGTAATGTTAACACTATGACTTTAAGATTTTTTGGAGCTGGAAATGATGATGGTGGAATATCTAATAGTAGACCTTACTTTATAAATGGAATAGGAGAACCTTTAGCGGTAAGTAGAGGAGATGTAATAATGCCTGCCATATCTGCACAAGATGGTGGGTCTATCGCAAACCAATGTACATGGACAGTAGTACTTGCTACCACATTATCGGGTACCACATAAAAATAAAATTTTAAAAAGTATACTATGTCTATAGAAAAAATAACAGAAGAATTAAATGCACTTAACATTATAAGTAATAGTGGAGATACCCATACCCGTGAAACTGAAGCTAGTATTGAGTACTCAATGGGTGATGGTGATGCGGAAGTACTTAGTACTATCCTAGAAAAAATAGTCTCAAAATTAAACGAATTAACAGATAAAGTTAATTCTGAACATCCATAATACAATTTTATAGTCTAATTGTTTTGTCAATAACTTATTTTGTTGTATATTTGTAATATGAACGATAATAAACTACAAAGACTTAAAAACTTACTCTCAATTCCTACATACACTTGGGAAGAGGACGACCTTATTAATTATATTGTTGAAAATTATAGTGACCTATGTGACACTCTTGAGGTGGATGATATAGGAAATATGTACCTAACTAAAGGTAAATCAGAATATTACCCGTGTTTTGTTGCGCACTTGGATACGGTCCACCAAAAAGTAGATATGGTGGTAGAAGAAGAGATGTTACCTAACGCACAGGGAGAATTAAAACTAGCATTAAAGGCTTATGAAGAAATAAGTGGAAAACCCACTGGGATAGGTGGTGATGATAAAGCTGGTGTTTTTATATGTTTAGAATTGTTAAGAGAGTTAGAGTCTTGTAAAATTTTCTTACCAGTTGCGGAAGAAACTGGGTGTCATGGGTCTAAAAAGGCTAACCCAGATTTTTTTACTAATGTTTCTTATGCTATACAATTTGACTCTACTGAAAATAACACCATGAGTAAAACATTAATGGGAACGCCTCTTTTTGAAGAGGATGGTGATTTTATAGGTAAAGTAAAAAACTTAATTAACGAACACGGTTTAACCGAATGGCGACATCACCCATACACCGACACTATGATTCTATCACAAAAATTTGATTTTTCTTGTTTAAATTTTGCAGCTGGGTATTATAGGTACCACACTAAAGACGAATATGTGGTTATAGAAGACGTAAAAAACACACTAAATCTAGCAAAAAAAGTGGTTAAAACTCTAGGTAATGAAAAACACAAATACAAAGTTTCACCAATACCAACAAAAACATATCTATTCTAGCTAACACATTGTAATTTCGGTAATATTTATAAATAAAACGTAAATATGCCATATCCAATTCCTTTTTATATGAGAGTAGGTGCTTCTAACGCACTTACCCACGCAGAACTTGATAGCAATCAACAGATTCTAAGTGACAAAATTGACCTTACAGTAGGTAATAACCTAGGTAATGGTGCTGGAATTTATTTAAGTAAGACGGCCAACTCAAACGATGGATTCCTTAATTTTAGAACTTTAGCGGGACTAAGTGGTACCAGTATTTTTATATCTGGAGACACTTTAGTTTTCGTTAACGACGGTGATTTTTGCCATACACCAGTAACAGCTAATCAAATAGAAGCATGTGATTGCACAAGTGGGGTAACAATAAACACCAATTGTGATGGATGTGGTGACGTTAATTTTGGTATAAGTGGTGTTACATTTAATTATAATTCTACTAGTAGTTATACCTTTCCATGTTTTGATGGGGCAGTCAATTATGTTCTATGTACTGATGGTTATGGGAATGTGAATTGGTGTCCACCACAATCTGGTGGTACTGTATCAGCAGATACCTTTATAAGTAATTTTACATTAACAAATGAAACTAATTTACAAATTTTTAGAAATGATGGTGTATCCTGGAATGTAGATATTTCAGGTGTAACACCTTACCATTACGGTGAAGGGTATAGAGCTATAGAACCTAGGGTTACAAGTCAACACCACTCTTATGCAAGAGGAGAACTGTCAAATGTACAAGGGGGGTATTATAATATTGTCGATTTAGATTCTAATTTTAGTTTTATAGGTGGTGGGTTAAGTAACGATTTATCTGGTTCATCCTATTCATTAATTGTGGGTGGTCAGAAAAATGATATAATAGCGTACGTGGCTTCGGGTCTCACGTTTTCTGGCAATACTTTAGTTGGTGGTAGTTTTAATAGGTTACACGGTGTTGGTAGTTCATTTATAGGTGGTGGTTTACAGAATAAAATACAAAGAGCTTTTGAACTTACAGGGGCAACACCAGTAAGTTCATTGATAGTTGGTGGTGAATATAATATAATCACTGGGGAAACACAAGGGGTTAGTGTTATTGTTGGTGGAAAAGACAATGTAGTGGGTTATGGTGTTACCGGGAACTTTATAGGTGGTGGTTATGAAAATACCATAGAACACATGTATGGTGGGTATAGTTCCATAGTCGGTGGTAGTAAAAATGTCATTTCTGGAGACACATACAGTTCAATTGTGGGTGGTCAGGAGAATAGGATTGACGGTGACAATACAGAAGATGAACAAAGTTTAAATAACTTCATTGGTGGTGGTAAAGTAAATCAATTAGATAATACAGTAGGGGCAGCCATTGTAGGTGGATTCCATAATACCATAAAAGCAGATGCTGGTTCTGTTGATGGTGAAGGTACAGAAAAATATAGAGAATATAGTTTCATTGGGGCAGGAGAACACAATGAAATCCAAGGTGGAACAGATAATGTAGTTGTAGGTGGACATAGAAACATAATACAATCTGGAAGTTCTTGGTCATCTATTGTAGGTGGTTCGGGAAATACAATTAACCATTACTCCGCTTATTCTTTTATAGGGGGTGGTACAGGTAACACAATTAATCATAGATATGGGTTTATTGGTAGTGGTCAAGATAATACCATACACACTAACTCTCATTTAGAACTTCAAAAAACCGGATTTCATGCCGCTATTGTTTCCGGTAGATTAAATCAAGTACGTAGTAAACAAGCAATTATTGGTGCGGGGTACGGTAATATAATTGAAACAGAATCATTTAGAAGTGCAATACTTTCTGGTAGACAAAATATAATATTTTCTGGGTCACCTAATAGTTTAATTGGTGTTGGTGTTACAAATACAATACATGAAAATAACCAATCAACAGCAATTGTTGCTGGTGCATCAAATCAAATACACGGAAACCATAATGTTCCAGTACATGGACTTAATTCTAAATATGCTTTTATTGGTGGTGGGTATTCAAATGAAATCAGTGGGTATTCTTCTACTGTAGTAGCTGGTATCAATAATGAAATAAAATCCACTTATGGGTTTATTGGTGCGGGTAGTAACAACAGTATCAAACCCGGAAGTACTGCCTCATCAATCGTGGGTGGACAGCAAAATGAAATTTCTGGTAGTATATATACAGCGGTCACTAATGTAGAAACTTATCAAATATCGGTAATGAGTGCCACATCCACATATTCTTTTATAGGTGGTGGATTTAATAATTTAATATCAGGGTACACTAATTCTATTGCGGGTGGTATAAATAATAAAATAACTAATAGTGCATCCGTATCATTTATAGGGGGTGGTGGACAAAATACCCTTGAAGGTCCTGCAGATAGAATGTCTATTCTAGGTGGTCAGGAGAATACCGTTCTTAATGCCAGATTTTCCACTATATTAAACGCTTCTGGTAATACCATATATTCCCATGCAGAAGATGCAGCAATCATTGGTGGTAGTTCATTAATAGCTACTTCAGCATCTACAACATTTATGCATGGATTAGACGTAGATACTGGAACTAGACATGGTGACAGACCATTTAAATACCATGGGTCCTTCACCAATTCAAATATAAATTTTGTATTAACATCTATAGATAATGACGGTACAGCAGTGTGGAAACCAGCACCTGGAACAACATCAGCTTCTACTAGAGATTGTTCAGGTGATGAATACGTAGTAAGTGCAACAACAAGTGGTTGTTGTCAACTAGTACTAACAACAAATAGTGGTACGACCATTATACAAGATATATGTAACGATTTAGGACCATACCAATGGGGTGAATCACCTAACTCAATTAGACCTGTACTACCAAGTGCACCAGGAGACATTAACTTCTTTGATACTGTATCAGACTTATCTGGTATTATGGCGGGTAGAGCCAACACTATTTCGGGTAGTCCTTATTCCTTTATAGGTGGTGGTAGTAAAAATATGATAGACATCTCCCCACCAGACAATTATGGGTGGAATGCTATTGTAAATGGTAGTCACAATAAAATTCAAAACTTAGACGGTAATAATCAAGGTTTCTCTTCTCTTATTGTTAACGGAGATAAAAATATAATTAGTGGTGGTACAAGAAACTCAATACTTAATGGGTTATCTAATAGAGTAGGAGCAGATTATGCTACTGTACTAAACGGAGCATACAACATATCAAACCATAGAGCTTCTACAATTGTTGGTGGATTAAATATTATGTCTCTTACATCTCACACGGTGTACATGAATGGTTTAAGTGTAAATACTACTTTAACTGACCCATTGATTGGTGGTGAAAGATATTTCCAATATCACGGGGCAGCAGCCAACCCAGGACAAAATAAATTCTTAATGGATGTGGATGGTATGGGTAATGCGGTTTGGTCGGACATACCAGGAAGACCGACATTTACAGGTGATACGTTCGCAGTTTCAGCTTATACAAGTGGATGTACATTATATATTACGGTTAGTGATGGTACAACTTTAACGGCCGATACGTGTAACAGTTTCTCTGATAGTCCATATAGGTATGACAATCTAGTTGATAATATAGTCCCTAAATTGCCAAACACGGTAGGACTTGTAAATCAAGCGGGTGATGGTGTTCAATGGACAACATACAATAACATAGCTGGTGGTCAAAGAAATAAAATATTTACTTCTTGGGACACCACATCTAACTCCATCATAAATGGATTTCAAAACACCATTTCAGGACAAACAAGTTATGCGGGTGTAGGTGGATACAAAAACGTAGTCGGTACCCAATCAAGTAGTTCACACGTATTTGGTAGTCAGAATATATTACATGGTTCTTCAGAATCTTTAGTTGGTGGTTTAAAAAACTATATTAATTCTTCAGATAGAAATTTTATAGGTGCCGGAACTGATGGTCAAATTTGGAGGTCAAATGCGTCAGCTATTATGGCTGGTAAAGGAAACATAATTAGTGCGGATACACAAACACTAAGAAGTAAAATTATTTTAGGTGGTCTTACTAATAAAATCATTAGTCAAGGAATTACGGGGTTATCCTCTAATTATGGTACCATACTTAATGGTGATAGTAATAGAATCTGGCGTGGTAGTAGTTATGGTCTTATAGGTAATGGACATATAAATTACATTTCTGGGGTGACATACGCTACCATCATTAACGGTGTAGAAAATAGAATTTTCCCTAACGGTAAAGAAGGTGTTATTAAGTACGCTCCGGAATACTCGGTAATTGTTAATGGTACGGGTAATACTATTTCATACGAATATAATGCCTCAGCTATTATAGGTGGTGTTAACATAAGTGCTGTTAGGTCACAAACTACTCACATGAAAGGGTTGGAGGTTAATACTAACACAACTGAGGGAAATAGACAATTTACATATAAAGGTGGTTATGCTAATCCTGGTTTTGGTTCCTTTTTAATGGACTCAACAGGAGGGGGTGATGCGGTATGGAGTAGAATCCCAATAATTGGGTACACTGGTGGTACACTTACCGGTGATACCTATGTAGTGTCCGCTCACACCAGTGGATGTACACTTTTTATTACATTAACTGATGGCACAGTATACGACGCTAACATATGTGATGGGTTCACTGATAGCCCTTATAGGTATGATGAAGTAAATCAAAACATTGTCCCTAAATTACCTTCAAATCCAAGTATAGTAAATCGTGCAGGACACAATGGTATTATCACCCAATACAACAATATCGCTGGTGGGTCGAAAAATAAAATATGGACCAATTGGGATACCTTTGGTAACGCCATAATTAATGGTCAACAAAACATTATTAGTGGTCAAACCAGTTATGCTACCGCAGGTGGTTATAGAAATATTATAGAAGGGGCTTCTCCCTCATCTATTGCACATGGTGGATACAATTATGTACGTAATTCGAATTATGGTAATGTATTTGGATATTTCAATACCTTATGGAATACTAGTCGTTCTGCGATTCTAGGTGGTAATTCACATTCCATTATTAAAGGTTGGGGTAACGTCATAGGTGGTGGTATAGGAAACGTAATTTCCGGTAGAACCTCAACTAGTAATAGTTCTATGGGTATAGCATCTGGTTACGATAACTTAATAGTAGATGGTAATTACAGTACTGGGGGTGGTACCTATCAAACACAATTTACTAGTGTTTATTCCTTTATAGGGGGTGGTATAAGAAATAATATATGGCAAGGAAGTATTAGTTCAGTTATTTTAGGTGGAGGATACAACTATATTTCAGGAACCACCAACGCAGCTATTTTATCAGGTAGACACAACAAGATACATCCTGGTACTAAAGAAGGTCCAATGTTCGCTCCTGACTATTCAGCTATTGTTAATGGTTCTGGTAATACTATTTCATGGGAATATAATGGGGCAGCCATTATTGGTGGTGTAGATATAAGTGCTGTTAAGTCACAAACTACACATATGAAAGGTCTGTATGTTGATACCGATACAACCGAAGGACAAAGAGCATTTAGATATTATGGTTCTTTCGCTAGTCCAGGTGTTGGTAGAGTATTAACTGACATTAGTGGTGCTGGTGATGCTGTTTGGCAAGAAATGGGCGGACCTAGAATAACTGGTGATACATATGCAATTTCAGCCTATACTAGTGGATGTACGTTGTATATAGATGTAAGTGATGGAACAACATTAACCGCTAACACCTGTAATGAATTTGGGTCTATTAGCCCTTACGAATATTCCACAGCAGCAAACTCGATTCGTCCTGTCATACCAACACAAGCAAGTGGGGTCGGTAATGATAATTTACACGGAATATATCACAACATAGCAGGTGGTCAACAAAATACAATATTATATGGGGCCAACATAGGTAGTACCAATGTCGCTAAAACAGTCAATAACGCTATTATTAATGGTATGAATAACACGATATCGGGTAACACCAACAACAGTGCTACAGGTGGTAGAAATAATCTTATAGTTGGGGGGTCTAGTTTAGGGGCTGGTGAACAGGCTTCTTCTCATAGTGTTTATTTGTTTGGTACTAATGGTTATATACAAAATTCTTCTCATACCACACTCGCAGGTGGACAAAATAGTTCTATAATTGATTCTGACGCAGGATTTATTGGGGCTGGAATTAATAATAGAATGAGATGGTCTAGATGGTCTAGTGTAGTTGGTGGTGGGTACAATTATATCTCTGGAGCAACACACTCGTTTATAGGTGGTGGTAATTTAAATGTTATTGAAGCCAATCAAGGGACTAGTGGTGAATTCATGTACGCTGTAATTGGTGGTGGTTATCAAAACACAATTACATCATTTGGTGCGGACAATAGAGAAGCTTCAATAGTGGGTGGTCGTGGAAATGAAATATGGAATGGTGGTACACGTAGTTTTATAGGTGGTGGTCATGACAATAGAATAAGTGGGGTTACTGAATCTTCTATTGTTGGTGGTTATCGAAATACAATCACACAAGCATTTAGAGAGGGGATGGAGGTACCACACTATTCAGGTATTCTAAATGGTAGTGGAAATACAATTAGTTTATCTCATGTTGGTGCAGCCGTTCTAGGTGGTGTGGATATAAACTCAAGCAAGTCCCAAACTACTCACATGAAAGGACTTTATGCTAATACTGACACTACAGAAGGAGCACGTGCATTTAGATATTATGGTGCATTTGCAAACCCAGGTCTTGGTAGAGTGTTAACAAGTGTTAATGGTGTTGGTGATGCTGTTTGGCAACAAATGGGTGGACCTAGAATAACGGGTGATACATTTGCTGTCTCTGCCTATACTAGTGGATGTACATTGTATATAGACATAAGTGATGGAACAACATTAACTGCTAATACATGTAATCAGTTTGGGTCTATTAGCCCTTACGAATATTCTACTGGTGTAGATTCTATTAGACCAGTAATCCCGACACAAGCAAGTGGGGTTGGTAATGATAATAAACATGGTTTCTACCATAATATAGCTGGGGGGCAAAACAATACTATTTTATTTGGAGCTGGTTTACCACCTGTTATAGAAACTAAAACATTCAATAACGCTATTATTAATGGTAATACAAATACCATATCTGGTAAT
>Ga0115001_10003195_pt1 | contig 12310 bp, 11 predicted proteins | sample ArcticOcean_MG_C_12_FD_89869 | JGI IMG/M metagenome (GOLD analysis project Ga0115001, IMG submission 89869) | Marine microbial communities from western Arctic Ocean - ArcticOcean_MG_CB8_130 | ecosystem: Environmental > Aquatic > Marine > Oceanic | place: Arctic Ocean: Canada Basin | collected... | reverse complement strand
TGACGGGCGGTGTGTACAAGACCCGGGAACGTATTCACCGTAGCATTCTGATCTACGATTACTAGCGATTCCTACTTCATATAGTCGAGTTGCAGACTACAATCCGAACTAAGATTAGTTTTTTGAGATTGGCTTGACTTTTCAGTTTTGCAGCTCTTTGTACTAACCATTGTAGCACGTGTGTAGCCCTGGGCATAAGGGCCATGAGGACTTGACGTCATCCCTTCCTTCCTCCAATTTAACATTGGCAGTCTTAGCAGAGTTCCCGACTTAACGATGGCAACTGCTAACAAGGGTTGCGCTCGTTACGGGACTTAACCCAACATTTCACAACACGAACTGACGACAGCCATGCAACACCTTCGTTGTGGCTCATAAGAGAGAGAATATTTCTATTCTTGTCCACAACGATTGAAACCCAGGTAAGGTTTTTCGCGTTGCGTCGAATTAAACCACATGCTCCACCGCTTGTGCGGGTCCCCGTCAATTCCTTTGAGTTTTAATCTTGCGATCGTACTTCCCAGGCGGAATGCTTAATGCGTTAACTTCGGCACTGCAAGGGTCAAATACTCACAACACCTAGCATTCATCGTTTACGGCATGGACTACCAGGGTATCTAATCCTGTTTGCTCCCCATGCTTTCGCGTCTCAGCGTCAGTAATCTACCAGATAGCCGCCTTCGCCACTGATGTTCCTTCCGATATCTACGAATTTCACCTCTACACCGGAAATTCCGCTATCCTCTTCGACACTCTAGCTTGCCAGTATCAGTTGCACTTTCCTAGTTGAGCTAAGAGATTTCACAACTGACTTAACAAACAACCTACACGCTCTTTACGCCCAATTAATCCGAATAACGCTTGCACCCCCTGTATTACCGCGGCTGCTGGCACAGAGTTAGCCGGTGCTTCCTTTGAGAGTACAGTCAAGTCCTAAGGTTACTTAGGGTTTTTCTTCCTCTCTGACAGAGCTTTACAACTCGAGAGCCTTCATCACTCACACGGTATTGCTGGTTCAGGCTTTCGCCCATTGACCAATATTCCTTACTGCTGCCTCCCGTAGGAGTCTGGGCCGTATCTCAATCCCAGTGTGGCTAATCGTCCTCCCAGACTAGCTACTCGTCATAGCCTTGGTGGGCTTTTACCCCGCCAACTAGCTGATAAGCCGCAAACCGATCCAAAGGTGTGGCAAACCCACTTTACTTATAACAACGAAGTTATAAGGTTATCCGGTATTAGCTTGTTTTTCAACAAGTTATCCCAGTCCTAAGGGCACGTCATTCACGTGTTACTCACCCGTTCGCCGCTTTTGTCTTTCGACAACCGCTTGACTTGCATGTATAAAGCATACCGTTAGCGTTCATTCTGAGCCAGGATCAAACTCTTAACAACAATTTAATAGTTTTTTATGCTATGTTTAATCAGTAATTTATTTAAAACAGTTTTTGACTTTCCAAGTCTGATTCTAATTCTATCACTTTGTTAAAAACAATGTCAAGCTTTTTTTTTTATAATGTTGTTATAATTTCTGTATTTTTTATAGTGTTTATATTTAAGACACTCGACAACAATCTATCTACCCCAACAGCGCCCCCTGATACATGATTAAGGTTGCTTAGTAAATTTAAAGCACTCCCATTGGTTGATGAAATTCCAGGGCTTGAGATATTTTGTTCAGATGAAGATAACTTTTCATAGCAACCGTTTGCAATCTCTACGCCATTAATATATATTTCGAATCTTTCAGAAAAAAGATTGTTATCGATATAATATTTTGAGCACAGAGAGTAAATTGATGGCCAATCCAGTATAATATAGCTTTGGAACTTAATTTTAGGTAATATATGATATGACATCATATAAAAAAAAGTATCATTAAATGAAAAATTCTGGGGTATATTGTGACCTTTTTTGGTGAGTAGACTTCTTAAATGATAAGGCTTTTTACTGTACAATGCATCTAAACATTCGTGTAAGTCTATCTTTGCATACTTTTTCCATAAATCTTTTATATTATAATAACGAAATTTGCAGTTTATTCCGTTGAGCTTAAACTTTGAATTTTTTATATTTTTGCTAAGCATTTCATTGCAGTAATCCGTAAATTCTTTTAGTATATAAAAGAAATCATTAATAATGCATTGTAATGAATTATTATTAAATCTGTACCATTCAAGCATTAAAAATGCCGGTAGGTGTACAGTAGATCGCTCTTTATTTCTGTACACATACGCAATTTGAAAAAGATTCTTATACATAAAGAGTAAAAAATTTTTCATGCAAAGCTCAGGAGATGTTTGCAAAAAAATTTTTTTTTTTGTGTTTAGATTTAACAAAAGACTTATGTTTTTAATGTTGTTGTTCGATATATTGTTTATGCATATTGGCGATGAAAAAACGTTATAAAAATCTAAATACGAAAAATACGTATTTAAGAGATCAATAAGCTGATTTTTTAATTGCCCTATAAAATTCTTGTTAAACATATTGCGTAAAGACCTATAAAAAATAAAAACATTGAACTAGATTCTTTTTGTAATATAATAAACTTTAACATCAATTAAGTTAATATATTAAATATCAGGATAATAATGAAAAGAACATACCAACCTAAAAATAGAAGAAGACTTAGAAAACATGGCTTTCGACACAGAATGAGCACAACGTCTGGACAAAAAATAATTAATCAAAGACGCGCAAAAAAGAGACATAGCGTATGTGTACACATCTATAAGAAATAAGTAAATGAATAAGCATTTGTTTCAAAAGATTCTTATTATATTAAAAAAAAAAGTATTTTATTTTTAAGTAGAAAATATATAAAGAATAAGTTGTTAAAAATACTTTTTTATCACAATCATATAATACAACATAAAGTTAAGATGATTGTTTTCAAAAGAAGCTTATGCATGATAAATAGTAACAGACACTTATATACATATTTTTTATTTTATCATAAAAGTGTTCTTCGCGCCAATATATTAAAAAAATGACTTTAAACTAAACATACTAATAATTATGCAATCAATAGTTAATATAAAAATTGGAATAGAATGCCACATACAAATTAAGAGTCAAAGCAAGCTTTTCTCAAAGAGCAAAAATAAATATGAAATGTTTAATAACACTTTTATAAATAGTGTAGATTTGGGATACCCAGGCACACTTCCATCCTTGAATAAACAAATTATAAAGTCTGCGGTGTATCTTTGTCATTTAATACATACGCAGGCAAACTATCGCAGCTGCTTTATAAGAAAACATTATTTTTATGCAGATTTACCTAAGAGTTACCAGATAACACAACTACGAGAACCCATATCTAAAGGTGGATTTATATTATTAGACACACATAAAAAAGTTAGAATTGACAGGATTCAAATTGAGGAAGACACAGCTAAAAGTTATTATAAAAGTTCTTATAACTACATAGATTATAACAGGTCTGGCGTTCCTCTTATAGAGCTAATAACTGTGCCCTCCATAAGAAATGACCTAGATGCAATGTCGTTTGTAAAAACTTTAAAAAATGTAGTTGAAAATTCGAAGATATCTACAGGCAACATGAATGAAGGAGCTTTGAGAATTGATATTAATGTATCTCTTCAAGATAAAAGCAGCATATTAACCCCTCAAAAAATAGAAATAAAAAATCTAAATTCTGTAAAGTTTGTGGGACAAGCCATAAGGTACGAGATAAAAAGACAGCTTTCTTATATAAAAAAGCGCAAGTCTTTAAAAACTGAAACCCGATTCTGGAATGTGAAAACACATAAAACGCACACATTAAGAAGTAAAGAGATAGCTAATGACTACAGGTATATATATGATGCGAATATACCAACCATAAACCTCTCATTTTATTATTTAAATAAACAGAAGGTAAAGAATTTAGCGATATTAAAAGATCGAAGTGTAGCGCTTTCCAAAATATTTTATATTAAACACCACCTTATTTCGTTAATCATTAAACATAAGATAATGCTGTTGTATGCATTAAATATTATAAAAGAATATAATCGCCCTTCAATAGTATTATCTTGGCTTACTGATAACACAAACTATTTTATTAATCTAAGAAAATTAGACACTCCTACTTTACACCCATACAATTTCTTATACATTATTCGGCTTCTAGATAAAAAGTTAATAAGCAAACATAAGTCAAAAAAATTGTTTAGCTCATTTTTAAAAGTTAAAGAAAAAAAATCGTTAAACTTTAAAAAGTTTATAAAGAAGAATGTTAAAAGTCAAATCACTAGGATGTCTCTCATAAAAAATGTTATTACTAGCATTGTGAATTCATATAAACCGGATATGAATAAAAACAAATTAAAAATGATAAATTTTTTGACAGGAATAATCTTAAAGAAAGTCGACTTTTGTATAGACCCAAAGCAAATGAAAATGTTCTTAATAAACAATTATTAAGACACATCTTATTTAGAAATATTTTTAATCCACAAAATTCCATATCTTAGACCGTTTATAACAAGAAAATTTTTAAAAAATGTAGGAATATTTTTTTTTACTTCAATGTTTGTTAAAGAATAAACTCTAAGCAGTTTTACATATTGCTTAGATGTTTTATACTTAGATATTAACCAAAACCCTAAAGATTTTTTTAAAACCTTAGAAGAGTACTTTCTATCTAGCGTCCATACAATCCAGTTTTTTTTAAAATTTATTCGTTGATTAATATAACAGTAAAAATAGAATATTTTATATATAGACATATTGAACTTAACACCAACTTCGAATACGTTATTTCTTCTCTGGCACTTGTATATTTTTAATTTGTCAATCTCTTCTATCCATTTTGTATACTTGAGGTAATTTACTAAAAATCCTTGTTTGTATTTTGATCCCAGTAAAGTTTTAATTGAGCTTTTAAACAAAAAGAATGTAATGCCTATTCCTCTGTATATTTTATATTTTATTACTTGAATTGCTTGAAAATTCAATAGTTTGATGTTCAAACCGATAGTAAGTATATAAGGCGTGGGATAATTTGTTTTACTGGAAATCAACTGTACATTGTAGCTTCCTAAAAAAATCAGGATAAAAAACACAACATTTTTAATTATAAACTTCATGACTCTAAATCACCTAATTTATTTTTTTAAAAAAAGAAAAAAAAATAAAAACATGTATAATGTTTATATTGATACAATATTTTAACGGCGTACGGGATATAACTCAGACTGGTAGAGTGCCTGTTTTGGGAACAGGATGTCATAAGTTCAAATCTTATTATCCCGACAATTACAAACGTTCTTAGCTCAGTTGGATAGAGCACTAGCCTTCTAAGCTGGGAGTCGCAGGTTCGATCCCTGCAGAGCGTGTTTGCCTGGGTAGCTCAGTAGGTAGAGCAAAGGACTGAAAATCCTTGTGTCGGAGATTCGATTCCTCCCTCAGGCATTTACCAACTGGATTTTGTAATTCCTGGTAAAAGACCATTCAAAGCCATTTCTCTAAGCATTATACGGCTTATCCCAAATTTTCTATACACAGATCTAGATCTACCTGTTATTTCACATCTCCTGGTTAATCGACAGCTTGAGCTATCTCTAGGAAGTTTGCTTAAGGCAAATTGTGTTTTAATTCGTTCTTCGAGAGAAATTTTAGAATCTTTACATCTTTCTTGAAGGTGTTTTCTTTGTTTTTTGTGCTTTTGAACTAGTTTTATGCGTCTATTTTCTCGGGCAATGAGACATTTTCTTGTCATAGGTTTCTCCATTTTTTTTCTGACAGTACAATACAACCCAAAATTCAGTATTTTTAAAAATATTGTTAGTATTGAATATATTGTAATGTACTAATTTAAGTTTGAATATAAAATTTGTATGGTATATTATATTTAAAATTGTCATTTTTAGTTGGTATTGAAATTTAACAATCCCACTAAACATGTGGTTTCTTTCCAGTATTTCAAACTGCGGTTTAATTAACATGTACAATTTAGCGAATTTGCTTATGTGTAATAACATTCGCAAAAGAATACGGTGAATAGGAATAAAAGAAACGTCAACTGTAACAATCTGCGGTTTTGGATGGAAAAAAGCTTGTTCAATGGAATTAACATGTGTTTGCTCTAATTTATGAATGTTATGTATACCGCAAAGCATATCATTTAATTGATTTTTTCCTACATCTACTGCATATACTTTATTAATGTACGATCTTAGTAGTACATGTATAAATCCCCCAAACGAAGATCCAATATCTATTGCTGTAAAATTGTAGATTTGTATCTTATGCTTTTCAAGAATAAGTTTTAATTTTCTAGAACCCTTAGATATCCCAGACATTATTTGGCGTTTTTCACGATATACTTTGCAGCTTCGCTTAATTGAGCGCCCATGCCGAGCCAGTACTGTACTCTGTCTAGTTTTATCGATTTGTGTTTAATTCCAATGGATTTATAATATCCTACTTGCTCGATGAAGTATCCATTTCTAGGTTTTCTGGAGTCTATTACAACAATACGGTAGAATGGACTTTTTTTTCGTCCATATCTTGCACATCTAATTTTAAGCACAGGATTAATCTCCTTAGTTTATTTTAATTTAATAAGCATTAACGACTTAAAACTTTATCACACAATATTTGAAATTTCTACAATAAATGTGATATTATTACAAAATAAATGCTAAACGTTTAAAAAAAAAATAATTCATATTTATAAAGTAATTAACATGTATTTGAATCGTAAAAAAACATCTATTTTTATTGTGCTAATTATAGTTTGTTTAAGCCACATATCCATAGCAAGTGCATCTAGTTTACCGTTAGTAAATACAGTTTGCACAATTCCAACGTCCAAATTTTTATGGAACACAAGTCAAACAACCCTATTAACTATTATAAAACAAATAAGCAAGCTGACTTGTCAGAATTATATAATCGATAAGTATTTCTCTACCACAAGTAAAGTCTCAATAATACTTCAAAAACCAATAAGTGTATTAGAAGCGGAATCTATATTTTTAAAACTTTTAAATAACTATGGATTTAAGCGTATCAAAAGCTATAAATGTTATAAAATAACAAAATTTCCTACAAAATCTAGGGTGTTATATCCTCATACAATTACTTCTAAAACTGTAATTGGTGATAACATTTCGCGTATAAAAAAAATGTTGATTATATACTTTCCAAAGTATATATCCATAAAAGTCGCGTTCAATATTATAAAAACATTAATTAGTATTCAAGGAAAAGTTAGTTATATTGTAGAAAATAAATACTTATTAATAAATGATAACAGTATTAATATAGAGTTAATATTACAATCTTTGGGTATAGTAGACTGTAGCAAAGATTCACACTTCATGTATGTCTACACAAAAAATATTAATTCAAAATATTTAACATGTGTCATTAATAAACTCTATGACTTAGGATTTTTAGATTCTTACATAAAAAGTCATAAAACCATCGATATGTTTTTTCAAAGATATGAAAATATTCAAAAGTATTACGAGGGCGTATCACAAGAAAAAAAAAGTGTTGTATTTTCATTAAATAACACATGTTTTTTTAGAGGAAACAGAAGATTTGTGCACCAAATAAAAAATCTTATTAAATATATTGATATTAAAAAATTATCTAAGAAAAAAATAAAAACTTACAAGATATGCAATGGTAATCCCAAAACAATCGTAAGCATTTTAAATATTTTCTTGAATAAGAAATTCTTATTAAATAAAAAGCGATCACTAACATTATCTGTTCACGAAGAAAATAATATTATAATAGCTTATGCATCCGTTAACACATTAAAGATTATAGAATTTCTAATAAAAAAAATAGATTGTCCTCAAAAGCAGATTCATATAAAAGCTTCAATACTTGATGTGTCTATAACGAGTAGCTTAGAAAACTGTTGGGAATTACTTAAAAAATTTTCATACGATCATCTAGGAAGTAAAGGAATGTCTTTATTTATTACTAACTGTAGAGGACAACAATTAGTTAAGAATCTTAAGACATATAAAAAAAAATATCCAAGTGTTAAATTGGGAACTAAGAATGCACTCTCAAAAAAATTTTCCAACATGCTTGGAAACGTTGGCATACAAATACCTTATTTTAAGCTATCAAATAGCCTTATTTTGTATGACCTAAATAGTGCAATAAAATCTAATGAAACGTATAGTGATATTAAGATTATTGCAAGTCCATCATTAACAACAATTAATCATAAGAAAGCTGAAATATCTGTTGGAGAGAGAGTACCAATGATAAGTACATTGGCGAATCAAACATCACAATCAGATCAAAACAACGTAATTCCACACGTAAAATACGAAGATATTATATTAAAATTTTCCGTACAACCTCATATCAAAAAAAATAATGTAATATATATTGATATCGAACAAGAAAATAATGAAATTGGCGAAAACATACCTATATATAATAATTTCACACAGAGTGCAATTAAGACAAAAAAAATAAAAACTTCTGTATGTATTTTGAACAATCAGACCCTTATAATCGGTGGCCTAATCAATGAAAAAATTATAAAAACTGAAAAGCGAATACCCATATTAAGTGATCTTCCTGTGCTTGGGCATTTATTTCAGGATAATAATACAATCAAAAGAAAATCCAATTTAATACTAATGATCACGCCGACAATTATTACTAATAAAGAATTTTCTAAACGTAGTTTGATATTAAATAAAATTATAAAACACTAAAAAAGAGTCTATTGTATGTTAGATATTATGAAAAAAGTCTATTACAATCATCTCCTAACACGTAAAAAACCCAACATATTAAAAGAAATTTTTGGAATAGTAAGCATAAGTGTGAATAAAGCTTCAGTAGGAAAATATAGATATACATTAATAGGTTTTATACAAAAAAAGATGAATTTTGTACAAGACATAAATCCAAATTTAATACCTAAAAATATATTTCAGAAAATGTCGACAAGCTTTTTCATAAATCAATCCTTACTAGTTCTTAAAAAAAAGAGACATTCTTTATTTATCATTGTATGTGAAAAAGCATATAATATTCAAAATTTACAAATGTTAAGTACATACTTCGATGCCGATATAAAAATATTTATATCCACACATCAAAATATTATCAATTGTATAGAAAATATAATCGATCATAAAAATTACAAGTTGAAGAAAATTAAAGAAATTTCAGGGATGTTGTATGATTTAGATACAAAGAAAAAAAACATATCTCAGACAGTTAAAATCGTTAATTTTGTCATTAGTAAAGCTATACGAAAGCGTGCGAGTGATATTCATATTGAGCCCAGAGAAAATAGCTCTTTAATAAGATTTCGTATTGATGGGCAGTTGCAAATACTATCGAAAATACCAAAAAACCAGCATCTTTTGATTTCCAGCCGGATTAAAATCATGTCTGGATTAAATATCGCAGAAACAAGATTACCTCAAGATGGACGAACTAGTATTTTCATAAACAAAGAACGAAGAGATGTGAGAGTATCAACTGTCCCTAGTTTGAATGGCGAACGGATTGTTTTAAGGGTTCTTAAATCATCCAGCACTCTTAAGAATATTAATCAATTGGGTTTATCAAATGAAAGCTTAAATGCTTTAATTTATGTTTTAAATAGCACTAATGGCCTAATGCTTGTTACTGGACCTACAGGGTCAGGGAAAACTACTACGCTATATGCTGCGTTGTCATATATAAATAAATACAATATCAATATTATGACAATAGAGGATCCTATAGAGTATAACCTTATGGGAATAAATCAAACACAGGTACAAAAAAAAATAAAGCTAGATTTTGCAAGTGGTTTAAGGTCATTCTTGAGACAAGATCCAGATGTTCTAATGGTTGGGGAAATACGTGACCAAGAAACTGCGCAAATTGCAATAAATGCTGCCTTAACAGGGCATTTAGTTCTATCTACAATACACACTAATGATTCTTTCGGAACATTGACAAGATTAATAAACATGAATATTGAACCTTTCCTAATTACTAGTGCTATATTAGCTATCATAACGCAAAGATTAGTAAGAGTAATATGTATTTATTGTAAATATTCTTATAGGCCTTTTGTAAATGAAGTAAAATGGCTTTCAATAAGGTCAGTATCAAACCTCAAAAATAAAGTATTTTGGAAAGGAAAAGGCTGTTTTCGTTGTTACAATACAGGCTATTTTGGACGCGTAGGTATATTTGAGCTAGCCTTAATAAATAAATCTATCTATTTAGATATTAAAAAAAATAATATTAAGAAATGCATTAGATTCATTAACAATCAAACACTATTGAGTGATGGGTTAAATAAAATTTTTTCAGGAATTACTACAATTAGTGAAATAAATAAGGTGCTGAAAATTGAATAATATCACATTAAGTATTAAAAAGTATATTTACATGTTTTTTTGTCTGTCACAGAGCGAAATTTTAAGATTCACAAAACAGATGAGTCTAATACTAGATTATGATATTAATATTATAGATGCACTAGACATTATAATATTACAAAGTGATGAAGTAAATAAGGATGTATATATAAGTATAAAAAAGAATATATTAGATGGGCATTCTTTATCATATGCTTTAAATAAGTATAATCTTTACTTTGGGAACACTTATATAAATACTGTTAAATCAGGAGAGACTGCAGGTACATTAAATAAGAGCTTTGGTAAACTGTATCATTTTCTAAACCAAAAACAGAATGTAAAAGCCCAAATATTTGAAGCATTAATTTATCCTGTTTTTGTACTAAGTATTTCTGTTATTATGCTATATTTGATATTTAAATATTTTATTCCTCAGATTCTGTGCATCTTTGTGGAAAACAATATTAAAATACCTATAGCCTTAAATAGTATAGTTTCTTTTATAAATATTATAAATGAGTATAAAGTTAGGTTGATAATGTTTGGAATTATGCTTATTGGAGTACTGAAATTCTACATATCAACGAAAAAAGGAAAATATACATTACATAAATATTTACTGAGAATACCGGTAATTGGTAATGCAATTCATTTTTCTAATTTATTAGAGTTTATAACAACTATGGAAATTTTATTTAAAAATAATATACCTTTACATACGTGCTTAAGTATAAGTAAAAAAGTATTAGATAATGTATTTATTAAAAATAAAATTGATACGTTGTACTCAGCGATAAAGAATGGATCATGTTTATCTGTTGAAATGAAGAGATTGTGTCCAGAGATTTTTCCTTTGATTATTGTACAAATAATCTCTATAGGTGAAAAAACAGGAGATTTATCGCCTGCCTTACAATTTGCTTCTTTGCATATAACGAATGAAATAAACCAGAAAAACAAAATTTTCATTAAATTATTGGGGCCTATTCTTATAGTTTTTATTAGTTGCTTAATTGGATTAATAATGTTAGTGACTATTGTGCCGTTATTCGAAATATATACGAAAATTATTTAAATATAGGTGTAATTATGTTTATAAGCTTCATTAACCGACTTTTAGCTAATAAGAAGAATATCAATGCTTTTTCTATTATAGAAATGATGATTGTCTTAGTGCTAATTGGTATCATTTCTACGTTAAGTATATCTACCGTTACAAGCAGTTTAGCAAAAGCGAAAGTAAAAGCTGCACATATCCAATCCTACGAACTATCCAGACTTTTAGATATCTATAAGTTACAATTTGGAAATTACCCTTCCGAAAAAGAGGGATGGAATAATTTATTATTTCCCCCTGACAATATACCACTAATAAAGAAAATTCCAATGGATCCTTGGGATAATCAATATATATATATGAACCCAGGAGAAAGGAATTTAACATCTCCGGATGTAGTATCAAGAGGTCCAGATGGGATCTTTTCTCAAGATGATATAGGTAATTGGGATATATAATCCAATGCAATATACTAAATACAAAAGTAATGGTTTTGTTTTGATAGAGGTTTTAATTACCATACTATTGTTCCAGATTATGGTAATGTCTTTAATTGAGATCAACAAAACGACCTTTAGAATAAAGATGTACTCAAAAAATATCAATATAGCTGTAAGTTTAGCAGAAAACCGGTTTTTTGAGTGCGCGAATAAAACGTACAAAGATATGTCAGTAACAAAAGGGCAGTCTTTTAGCCAAAAAAAATTTTTATGGAAATGTTTTTATAGCGATATATCAAATAAAAATACTAAATATAAAATGGACACGTTTGACAAACATTCAAAAAATTTTTATGAGAAAACAATTTTTTTATCGCTCAGTAAAGTAATTGTACATATACTTAAAAGATCTATAAAAAGATTAACTATAACAATTTTTTGGAAGAAAT
>Ga0115001_10003193_pt1 | contig 12313 bp, 13 predicted proteins | sample ArcticOcean_MG_C_12_FD_89869 | JGI IMG/M metagenome (GOLD analysis project Ga0115001, IMG submission 89869) | Marine microbial communities from western Arctic Ocean - ArcticOcean_MG_CB8_130 | ecosystem: Environmental > Aquatic > Marine > Oceanic | place: Arctic Ocean: Canada Basin | collected... | reverse complement strand
TTTTTTATTTTTTTTAATTTTATTTTTATTTTTTTTTTTTATTTTATTTACTAATATAAAATTATTTTTTATTGCAATTTTAATTTTATTTCTTGTTATTTTTGGTATTTTTTCTATTAAAAATTTATCAATTCTTCAATTTATATATTTATTTTCTATTTTTAATAGTTTTTTATTTATAATATATTTTTTTTCTTTCAATTTTTTATTATTTTTTTATTTAATAAAAATAAAAATTATTTAATAATTTTAATAATTATATTTATATTATTTTATGAAAGATTTTATAGAAGATTTAAAATGAAGAGGTATAGCAGATAATATTGTACCCGGTATAGAGGATTTTTTTAAAAATAAGAAAAATTTATTATATACAGGTATTGATCCCACTGCTCCTTCTTTACATATTGGGAATTTGTCTGTTTTGTTTTTACTAAAGCGTTTTCAGTTAAAAAAATATAAATCTATTATTGTTATAGGCGGAGCTACCTCTTTAGTAGGAGATCCTTCTGGAAAATTAGATAAAAGAAAAAAATTATCCATAAATAAAATACTTTACAATCAATCTTGCATAAAAAAACAAATTATTAAAATTTTAAATGTAAAAAATGATAATTCTTTAGAAATTTTAAATAATTATGATTGATTTAAAAATTTTAATTTTTTAGATTTTTTAAATGATATAGGAAGTTTTATTAATATAAATGATATGCTATCTAAGGAATTTGTAAAAAATAGATTAGATAAGGGTATAACTTTTATGGAATTTTCTTACCAACTTTTACAAGGTTACGATTTTTATTATTTAAGTAAAAACAAAAACGTTAATTTACAAATTGGAGGCTCTGATCAATGAGGAAATATGATAATTGGATCAAGTATAATTAAGAAAAAGTTAAAAAAAGATGTATTTTTTATTACAACTCCTTTAATATTAAATCAAAATGGAAAGAAAATTGGAAAAACGGAAAATGAAAATCTTTGATTAGACCAAGAGCTAACTTCTTCGCATGATTTTTATCAATTTTTGTTAAACTATCCAGATAAGGAGTCAATAAAAATGATAAAAATTTTTAGTATGTTAGATAAGGAAAATATAATTGAAATTATAAAAATTCATAATTTTAATCCTAATAAAAGAATTGTTCAAAAATTTATTGCAAAAGAATTAATTACCTCAATTCACTCAAAGGAAGATTATGAAATTTCTAGATTTACTTCTGAAGTTCTTTTTAAATTTAAAGAAATGTCAACTTTAGAAAAATTTAATGATGTTGATATAATTAAAATTTTTAAATTTATTCCCAAGATAAAAATTGACAAAAATGAGTATTTAAAAATCAAAAATGTTATTGATCTTGTTTATAATTATGTTGGAAATTTAATTTTTAGTTCAAAAAAAGAAGTTAAAAGATCAATTAATGAAAATAGTTTAATTATAAATAAAATTAAAATTAATGATATTAATCAAATTTCTGATTTTATTTTATTAAAAGATAAATATCTTTTAATACAAAAAGGAAAAAAAAATTTTTATATTATAGTTATTGTTTAAAATTATCAATATTAATTATATTTTTACAAAATTTATATTCATTATAATTATTTGAAAATATTATTATTATTTTTTTATTTACTATTTTTTTAATATTATATAAATATCAATTTATATTTTCATTATCTAAATTTGAAGTTGGTTCATCAAATAATATTATAGGAGCATCTGATAAAAAAGTTATTCCTAATTTTATTTTTTGCTTCATTCCTGATGAGAAATTTTTTATGTAATTTTCTAAATTATTTTCAAGTGACATAAATCTTGATATTTCATTTATAGAAATATTTTTTTTTTTTTTAAAACTAAAATGAAATTTCAAAAATTCTTTCAGTTTTAATTCTTCTATCAAATTTACATATGGAGCGCAAAATGCACTATGTTGAAAAAATAATTTGTTTTTTATTTTTTTTTCTTTATTTCAATATTCTATATTTCCAGAATCAGGACTTGTATACCCTAATATTATCTTCATTAAAGTTGATTTTCCGCTACCATTTTTGCCTATTATACCATAAGATTCATTTGATGTAAATTTATGTGAAAAATTCTTAAATAATCATTTATTTTGATATTTTTTTTTTAAATTTTGAACTATTATTTCCATTTTATTTTTTCTTTTTAATTAATTTTGCGAGCATAATTGATTCGCAGGTTAAATTATTATTTACAAATGCTTCTGTTTTCATTTTTATAAAATTTAATTTTACAGAGTTTACTAATTTGCATTTTAATAATAATGTATCTCCTGGTATTATTATTTTTTTAAATTTACAATTATTTATAGATATTAAATATGGTCAATAATTTTTATAATTTTTTATTTTACTTAATATTAATATTCCGCCAGTTTGAGCTAATGATTCTATTTGTAATATTCCTGGCATTATAGGATTTTCAGGAAAATGACCCTTAAAATACGCTTCATTGATTGTTACGTTTTTTACACCTATAATACTATTTTCTTTGATTTCAATAATTTTATCCACCATTTGAAAAGGATATTTATGAGGTAATATGTCATTTATTTCTTTAATATTAAGTTCTTTTTTTATCTTCATGATTTTAAAAATTTATTTCATCTTGAATAGTTTTTTATTATTTTATACTTTTTTTAATAATTTTTATTATTTTAAATATTTAAAATAAATGTATATTTTCAAAAAAAATAAAAATATATTTATATATAAGAGTAAAATATCTGATTTAATTAAAATATCTAAAATTATAGTTAATTATGCAAATAATAGCAAAATTTATTTTTTAAATGGAGAGATTAGTTCAGGAAAAACTACTTTAGTTAAATATATTTGTTATTTTTTAGGAGTTAAATCTATTATTAAAAGTCCAACATTTTCTTTAGTTAATGAATATAAATGCAACTCACTAAACAATGTCTATCATTTCGATTTCTATAGAATAAAAAATCAAAATGATCTTATTAATATTGATATAAATTATTATCTTTATTCTAATTCTTATTGCTTCATAGAGTGACCTTTAAAAATGAATTCTTTTTCACTTAAAAAGTATACTTATATTAATATAACTTTTAATAATAATTTTAGTAGAAATTTTTATATATACAATGTTATGAAATAAGATTATGATTATATAAAAATGGAGCCAGAGGGATTCGAACCCTCGTCCGTATAAAAAAAACAATAATATTTTCTACATGTTTAGAGGTTATATTTTTATTATCTATATATAGTTAACCACGTACTTATATAGTTTTTTTGCACTTTTTAATCTTTAGAATTGTGCAAAAATACTAAAGATGCAATAATTAATTACACTTAATTTAATAATTAAGCCGCAATAGCGTAATTTGACTCGCCTTTTATTTAAGTAAGTTTTTTTACAGTTGAATTTCTTACAAAACTGACATGCTTATATATTTTTTTTTTAACGTCAATTCCATTTGACCCCATCCAAAAGTAATTAAATATAATTAAAAATTAAAATCTTTTAATAAAAAAAAATTATTTTTTAATTTTATGTTAATAATTATAATATTTTTATCAATATTTAATATTATTATTGGTAAAATTTTTGAAAGTAAATTTAAAAAATATTATAAAATTTACTTATCTTCTGATTTTTCTGGACTTGAAATCATTCTTAAGATGTTAAGAAAGAATAGAATTTATAATATAAAAATTATTTTTTCTAATAAGCATCTATCTGATCACTATAATCCAATAAAAAAAAATATCAACTTAAGCAAAAGAGTTTATTTTGGAAAGAACATATCTTCTATTGCAGTATCAACTCATGAGTGCAGCCATGCACTTCAGTATGATGAAAAATTTTTTCTTTTAAAATTTAAACATTTTTTAATTTTAATTATTAGCCCCATAATAGAAAGTATTAGTTTTTTAATCATTTTTGGAATTTTTATGATAAATATTACAATTATTTTCTTGAAAATTAGTATATTTTTATTTTTTATTATTATATTATTTAGTTTTATTATATTATTTATAGAACTTGATGCTAGTAATAAAGCTCTTAATTGAATAATTTTTGAAAATATAACTAATAAGGACGAAATTTTAATAGTAAAAGATATGTTATTTTTAGCTTTTTTAACTTATTTAATTGAATTCTTATGTTTTTTATTTCAATTTTTTTATTTAGTTTATGTTTTAAAAATGTTAATTGATATTAAAATATTTTAAATATGAAAAAAAATATACATCCTAATTATAAAGAAGTTGTATTTTTGGATACAACTAGTAATTTTAAATTTTTGACAAAATCTACTCTTACTTCAGATAGTAAAATAAAATGAGAAGATGATAAAGAGTATCCTTTAATTAAAGTTGAAGTTAGTTCTAATTCTCATCCTTTTTATACTGGTAAAAAGATTTTTTTTGATATTGAGGGTAGAGTTGAGAAATTTAATCAAAAATATAAAAATAATTCCATGAAATAAATTTATATTAAATATTATTTTTATTTTTTTAAAATGTAATAAAAAATATGCAATTTTCATTGATAAAAGGGTTTAGGTATATTAAAAGAAATATTATTAATAAAGTTTTAAATAATAATATTTTTCATTCATATTTATTTTTTGGGAAAAAAGGAAACCCTAGTTTATCTTTTGTAATAATATTTTCAACTTATGTAAATTGCACCAATAAAAGTATTCTAGATTCTTGCGGAACATGTTATTCTTGTTTAAGTATTTTTAATTTTAATAATTCTAGTATTTTTTTTATTTTTCCTTTTATAAAGAATAATCCAATTCCTTCTATAAAAAAATGAAAAAATTTTTTACATTCTGAAGTTTATGGAAATTCTTTTGATTGAATTAATTATTTAAATCTAAATAATAAAAATCTCACTATACCTTTAGAGAAGTCTAAAGATATTTTTAAATATATAAATTCCAATATTGAAAGTAAGTATAAAATAGTTATAATATGACTTCCGGAATATATGAACGCACATACTTCTAATTCTGTTTTAAAGATCATAGAAGAGCCCTCTAAGAATGTTATTTTTTTCTTAGTTAGTTTAAATATATCAAAAATATTACCAACTTTACTTTCAAGATTAAACATTATAAATGTTTCTTTATTCAAAGATAAATATATTAATTTAATTATTTCTGATAGATATAATTTAAAGAATAACCATATTTTTCAAATTACTAATATTTCAAAAGGTAATTTAAATAAAATTATTAAATTATCTAAAAATGTGAATTTTTTTAACAATAGTTTTAATTATTTTATAGAATGAATGAGGGTTTGTTATTCTCATGATTTTTTAAATATAGTGGAATATTCTTTTTTTTTTAGTAAAATGAAAAAAGAAGTTCAAATTTCTTTTTTATCTTATATAGTATTTATGTTTAGAAATATTTTACTATACAATTTTTACTATAAAGATTTATGCAATATTTCAAATTCTTCAAGAAGATTTTTAAAGAAAATTTCTAAAATATTATATTTAAATAAAATAGAAATATTAATTAGTAAAATAGAGAAAATGTATCTTTTTATAGAAAGAAATGTTAACTCAAAAATTATTTATTTAAATTTATCTTTAGAGATATCTTTTACTTTTAAAAATAATATTTTTTAATTTAAATTTAATTATAAAATTATGTTACATATGCAAAAAATTACATATATTGTTAAAAATATTTTAATTATTAATATTATTTTATTTTTAATGAATAGTTTTTTTAAATTAGATTTAATAAATGTATTCGGGTTGAGATTTATATTTTCTGATTTTTTTAGTCCTTATCAATTTTTTACACACATTTTTATTCATGCAAATTTTATGCATCTTGCTGGAAATATGTTTGCTTTATTTTTCTTTGGCCCTGCATTGGAAAATATAATGGGTTCAAAAAAATTTTTATTTTTTTACATATTTGTAGGTGTAAGTGCTTCTTTATTATACTTAATGATCAACTATTATGAAATTAAAAAAATTAAAAATATATATTATCAATATTTATATAATCCAACTCCAGAAAAATTTAGTATGTATATAAATAATTTTTCTTTTGAATTGTATAATATTTATTATGATTTTTTGGATTCATTTTTTAGTGCTCCCGAAAATAAAATTTTAATTAAAAAAAGTAAAAGTATAGCATATAATTTATATAAAACTAAAATAGACATACCAATAGTTGGTGCTTCTGGTGTTATTTTTGGAATACTAACTGCTTTTGCAATTTTATTTCCAAATATTGAATTATTTATTCTATTTATACCAATACCTATTAAAGCTAAATACTTAGCTGTTTTTTATGGAGTTTATGAATTGTATTTAGCTATACAATCTAATCCATCTGACAATATAGCTCATTTTGCTCATTTAGGAGGAATACTATTTGCTTATTTTTTTATAAAATACTATAAAATTAATTAATTTAAATTATATAATTTAAAAAATAATAAAATGGAGGAAAATTATTCCGCGGATAGTATTCAGGTTTTAGAAGGTTTATCTGCAGTTAGAAAACGCCCATCTATGTATATAGGGGATGTAGGATTAAAGGGGTTTCATCATTTATTTTGAGAGATTTTGGATAATTCTATTGATGAATTTTTAGCTGGATATTGTAAAAATATCATGATTAGAATAAATACTGATAATAGCGTCACTATAATAGATGATGGAAGAGGGATTCCAACTGATATTCATTCTGTAAAAAAAAAATCTGCGCTAGAAATTGTTATGACAGTTTTACATTCTGGAGGCAAATTTAATAATAAAAATTATAAAATTTCCGGAGGATTACATGGTGTCGGACTATCTTGCGTTAATGCATTGTCTGAATTTTTAAAAGTTGAAGTTTTCAGGGGTAAAAAAAAATTTTTCCAAGAATATAAACTTGGTATACCTATTTCTAAGGTAAAGTGCATAGGTAGTAGTTTTTTAAATGGAACTAAAATTACTTTTAGGCCTGATAAAGGAATTTTTGGCGATTTATCATATAATTATGATATTATTTTTTCAAGATTAAATGAATTATCCTACCTTAACAATGGTTTAAAGATATATTTTGAAGATGCAAGAATTAATAAAATAAAAATCTTTTATTCAAAAGGAGGAATAATTGAATTTTTAAAATACTTAGATAACAAAAAAAATAATTTAATACCAAATCCAATATTTATAAATGAAAAGAAAAATAATATTTTTATTCAAGTTGTTTTCAATTATAATACTTTATTTTCCGAAAATATCATATCCTATATTAATAATATAAATACAGTTGAAGGAGGGACTCATGTTTCGGGATTTAAAAAAGCCCTTACAAGAACCTTAAAGAATTATGCGGAAAAATTTAAATTATTAGAAAAATCAAAATTAGAAATTAATGGTGAAGATTTTAGAGAGGGTCTAACTGCTATTATCTCAGTCAAGTTAAATAATCCTCAATTTGAAGGACAGACAAAGATGAAATTAAGCAATTCTGAAGTTTTAGGAGTTGTTGATACTTGTGTCAGTAAATCTTTATATTATTTTTTAGAAGAAAATCCTAAATTTTCAAAATCTATTATTTCAAAAATAATACTCTCTGCAAAAGCTCGTTATGCAGCAAAAAAAGCAAGAGAAATAGTGCATAAAAAAAATTCTTTCATTATTAATAAGTTGCCTGGAAAATTATCAGATTGTTCTTCAAAAAATCCTTTCTTATCTGAAATTTTTATAGTAGAAGGTGATTCTGCAGGAGGTACGGCTAAACAAGGAAGGTATAGAAAATTTCAAGCAATATTACCTTTGCGTGGTAAAATTATTAATGTTGAGAAGACAAAAGAATATAAAATTTATGAAAACGAACAAATTAGAAATATTATAAATGCACTCGGTATTGTTTTCAAGAAAGGAAATAATAAAAAATTTAATATAGATAAATTACGTTATCATAAAATAATAATAATGACTGATGCGGATATTGATGGAAGTCATATAAGGACATTAGTTTTGACTTTCTTTTTTAGGTATATGTTTAATTTAATAATTAATGGATATCTTTATATAGCATTACCTCCATTATATTTAGTTAGCAATAATTTAGATTATAAATATTGTTGAACAGAAAATGAAAGAAATAATTTAATTAAACTATTTTCTAGCTTTAAAAGAAATCATATTTTAAATATTCAAAGGTATAAAGGTCTAGGAGAGATGAATTCAAATCAACTCTGAAACACAACAATGAATCCAAAAATTAGAAATATTAAACTAGTTATTATTAATTCTATAGTAGAATCTGATTACTTATTTTCGACATTAATGGGTGAAGATGTCTTCCCTAGAAAAGATTTTATAGAAAAAAATTACAAGCATGCTAAAATTAATATTTAATTTAAGTTAAATTATTTTTTGAAAAATTATATATTTTTTATAACTTTATATTATATTTTGTTTAAGGCCCGTTCGTCTAGTGGTTAGGACGTCAGGTTTTCAATCTGAAAACAGGGGTTCGATTCCCCTACGGGCTATTTTCTTGATAATTTTTGTATTAACTTTTTTATTTTTCTAAAATTACTAAAATCTTAATATAGTGTTTATTAATAAAGAAATTTTACTAAAGTTAAAAAATGTAATTAAAATCGAGGAAATTATCTCTGATTTTCTTTTATTAAAAAAACGTGGCGGTAAATTATGGTCTTATTGTCCTTTTCATAGAGAAAATACTCCTTCTTTTTTCATTAATACTAATAAAGGTTTTTATAAATGTTTTGGATGTGGCTCTCATGGAGATTCTATAGAGTTTATAAAAAATATAAAAGGTATAAATTTTGCAAAATCTGTAGAATACTTATTAGGTAAGTATCATCTAAATACCAACACAAATAAAATTACTTCCAATAACTACTTAAATTTTAATAAAGAAAATAACCTGCATAATTTTACAGATTTAGTTAAAAATTATTATATAAAAAATTTATTAAAAAAATTAAAATATAAAAATCCTATTTCTTCATATTTTAAGAATGTGATAATTCCTAATTATTTTATTGAAAAATTTGAGTTAGGATATAGTTTAAAAAAACATAATTCTATTTCGCTTTTTTTAAAAAAATTAGGTTATAAAGATTTTTTTTTAAAAAAAAATGGTTTAGTTTTTATTAAAAAAGATAAAACTTTTGATTTTTTTATAAATAGAGTAATGTTTCCTATTCATAATATTTCCGGAAATATAATAGGATTTGGAGGTAGAATTATTGGAGAAAATATTAATAATTATCCTAAATATATTAATACACCAGAAACTTTTCTTTATAAAAAAAATAAAAGTTTATATGGTATATATCAAGCAAAAAGAGAAATTAAAAATAAAAATAATTGCTATATAGTTGAAGGTTATACAGATGTTATTTCTTTGCATATTTCTGGAATTAAAAATGTTGTTTCTGTTTCTTGTACATCGATTACAAAATATCATATTAATACTATACGTAGATTTTCTAATAATATAGTAATATTATTTGATGGAGATATAGCTGGAATTAATGGCTCTTTAAAATCAATTGATATTATTTTATATAATGGAATGAATGTTAATGTGATTTTATTACCCAATAAAGAAGATCCTGATAGTTATTCTAAAAAAATAGGATCTTATAATTTTAAAAAATATGTAGAAGAAAATTCTAAAGATTTTATTACTTTTCAATATGATTTATTAGTTAAAAAATGTAATAATAATTTTAAAAAGTCAGAATATATAAAAAAAATACTTAATACTATATTTATTATTCCTGATTCTATAAAAGTATCTCTATTTATTAAACACTTAAGTAGTATTTTAAATATGGATGAATCTGTTTTTAATAATTATAGAAATAAATACTTTTTATGTAAAAAAAAATATAAAAAAAAAAAAAATAAAAATTTAAAAAATTTTTTTTTTTATAATTATAATATAAATAATCTTATTTTAAAAAAAGAAAAAGATAATATTTATACGTTAATAAAATATAATAGTTATAAATTGTATAAAAATATATTATTTTATCCATATATTTTATCTGAATTTCAATTTATAAAATTTATTACTTTTGAATATAATAAAATTTTTCATATTTTTAATAAAGAACCAAGAAATAATACAGTATTTAACAAAAATTATTTTTTAAAAAAATTTTCTGATAATATTAAAACTTTTATTATTAATGTTTTTTCAAATGATTGCTCAATTAGTAGTGAATGAAATAGATATAAGATTTATTTAGAAATAAATAAAAATTTATTTACTTTATTATATAAAAATATATTAAGACTTAAATTTATGATAGTAAAAAAAATTATAGATTATAATTATAAAAAATTAAAATTTAATGATTTATGTATTTTATTAAAATTACATAATTATTTAAAAAAAATCGAGATAAGGTTAGCCAATAAACTAGGTATTGTTATATATAATTTTAAAATTTTAAGATAATGATAAATAATATAAATATATTAGAAGTTTGTAAAACTAAAATGGAGATTTCATATAATAATATAAAAAAAAAAATCAATAATGTCAGGTCAGGAAAAGTTAATTTAGATATACTAAGCGATATTAAGGTTTTGCATTATAATAAATCAGTTTCTATAGAAAAAATTTCTTTCGCAACGGTTAAAGATCCTTTAACAATCTTAATTAAGCCATGGGAAAAAACAATGGTATCTGAAATTAAAAATAGCATCATTAATAGCAATTTAGGACTATCTGCTACTTCGCATGAAGACTCAATTTTTATAAATTTCCTTCCATTAACTCAAGAAACTCGAATTAATTTAATTAAACAAACTAAATCAGAAGGCGAGAATGGTAAAATAATAATAAGAAATTTAAGAAAATTAAGTAAGGAAGATATTAAAAAAAATAAAGAAATTTCAAAAGATGAAATAAAAAGTTTAGAAAGTGATTTACAGAAACTTACTGATAATTATATAAAAATGATTAATAGTTTAGTTTTAAAGAAAAGTAATGAAATTTATATAAAATAATTTTATTTTTACTTTATCTAAACTTTAATTTTTTATTATAGAAAAAAATTATTAAATTTTATTTTCTTGATTTTATTTATTAATCTATTAAACTTTAATATGTGAAGATAAGTAAAGAAATAAAAGTAGGATTATTAGTAATATTTTCATCCTTTATATTATATATAGGTTTTAATTTTTTAAAAGGCAATGAAGTTTTTAGTTCTAATAATATATACTATACCATTTACAGTAATAGTGCTGGATTAAATTTATCTAATCCTATATTAATTAATGGGTTTTCAGTGGGTTCGGTTAAAGACATAAAAATTTTAAAAGACAGAAATTACAGCATTTTAGTTGTCTTTGAAGTTAAAAAAGATATTATTATTAATAAAAAGACTATAGCGAAACTTATTACTAGTGATTTACTAGGAAGTAGAGCAATAGAGCTTATTATTTCAAAAAAAGGAGCATCACTTAACAATCATGATACTATTTTGGGAGATATAGAGCAAAGCCTTAAAGATGTTTTTATTTCTAGTACCGCTCCTGTAATTGATGATATAAATATTACTGTTAGGCTCATAAATAATTTTATAAATAAAATTTCTAACAGTAAAATAAATCTCATATTCTACAATATAAGAGAAATTACTTCAAACTTAAAAAGTATTATTTTTATTAATAAAAACAATATAAATGTCACTGTTAGTAATATAGCTAAAATATCTAATATTCTTGCTAATAAAGAAAATGGTATAAGTTTTTTCTTAAGTGAGCTAAATAAATCTGTCAATAAGCTAAATTTAATTTTTGATAAAAAAAATAAAGGGACATTAATTCAATTAATCTATGATGAATCTATATATTATAATTTTAATAAAGTTTTAATAGATTTAGATAAAATTTTAGTTGATTTTAAAAAAAATCCTAATAGATATGTTAGTTTTTCAATATTTGGAAAGAATGATAAAAATTTAAAAAAATAAATCTATTTTGATTCTACATTTTTAACTTCAGGTATTATTCTTTTTATGATATTTTCTATTCCATATTTTAAAGTAATTGATGCGGAAGGGCAACCTCTGCATGATCCTTGTAAAACTACTTTTAAATTTCCATCTTTAAATGAATCAAAAATCACAGCTCCTCCATCTTTTTCTACTATTGGTCTTATATATTCATCTAAAATATTTTTTATTCTTACTATTACGTCACTATCTTTTTTTGTTTTTATTTTTTTTTCTTTTTTTTAAAAAATTATAGTTTTATTTTTTTTTAGAT
>Ga0115001_10003192_pt1 | contig 12316 bp, 12 predicted proteins | sample ArcticOcean_MG_C_12_FD_89869 | JGI IMG/M metagenome (GOLD analysis project Ga0115001, IMG submission 89869) | Marine microbial communities from western Arctic Ocean - ArcticOcean_MG_CB8_130 | ecosystem: Environmental > Aquatic > Marine > Oceanic | place: Arctic Ocean: Canada Basin | collected... | reverse complement strand
TCACAAAAATATGGATTACCTTTCCCTGTAATTTTGAGAAGTTCTTTAGGAATAAAAGGGGCCAAATATTTTGCTCTCATAAGGGGCTTAGTTGGTCTCTTTATGTTTGGTATTCAAACCTATTTCTTGTCTAAGTTATTCAGTTATATTATTAGAATAATTATTTTTTCATATGACAATACAATTCTTGATCAGGATATATTTTTAGTTTTTCTCTTGGGATTAAATGCAATTGATTGGATCGCCTTTATTTTTGCTATTAGCTTACAAGTTTTCTTGTTTAGTAAAAGTCATCACTTTAATAGATCTATTATAAGATTTTCAACAGTGATCGTCTACAGTGGTATGTTATTTTTTTTTTTAGTTGTTTTCCTTTATGATGTTAAAGCAGTTTCAACTGCCTTTGTGGATATTTTTTCCTTAAGTAATGTCTTTGATAAAAATAATATCGCCCCTTTAATAACAGTAGCTGGAACTATTTTTGCATATTTTGCTGTTACAATCGTTAATTATGGCGACTTTAGTAGATATGTAAAAAATGAAAGTGAATTAAAGAAAGGTAACCTAAGCTTAATTTTGAATTTATTTATCTTTTCATTTTTTGCTGTTTTTATTGTCATTGGTTCTGATATTTTTTTAAATAAAAATCTAGAAAATATGGAGAGAATTTTAACAAACCCTACAGATATAATTGGCAAAATAGGAAACATTCAAATTACTTTAATAGTATTAATTTTTATAGTATTTGCTTCTGCTTCAACAAATTTAGTTGCTAATTACATACCGACACAAAATTCACTATTAAATTTTTTACCAACCAAATTAAATATAAAAAGTACAGCAATAGTCATTAGTATTTTTGGTTTTACCATTGGTATTTTTTGGCTACCCTTATTAAGTCAAATAGGAATTTTAGCTTTTGTAGATACTTTTGGATCATTTTTTGGTCCACTATTTGGAGTTATGGTTGTTGACTATTATCTAATCAAGGGAAGTAAACTATATAATGAAGATGTTTTTTCACTAGAAGAAAATAGTTTGTATTTTTATTCAAATGGGTGGCATGTTAAGGCAATTTATTCTCTGTTTTTGGGTTTTGTTTTTGCGGCTTCAACTATCTGGAATGAAAGTATGATGAATGTTCAGTCTTATTCTTGGATCATAGGAGCTTCAATCTCTTCTTTGACTTATTATCTTTTAACCAATAAATAGTTTTTATGAACCAATTTGATTTTAAGAACAGAACAGCAGTTATAACAGGTGGTGCACAAGGTTTTGGACTAGATATAGCTAAGAGGTTTTTAAAATCAGGCGCTAAAGCTATTATCTGGGACATTGATGAAGATGAATTGAAAAAAGTCATCAAAGAAATAAATAATCCAAATCTTACATACAATGTTGTTGATGTAGCTGACTATAAAAAGGTTAAAGAAACAATTACTGAAATAGAGAAGTCTTATAACGTTGACATCTTAATTAATAATGCTGGTATTACTGGTTCAACATGTTCACTTTGGGATTATGACGTAGATGAATGGAATAAAATAGTTCAAATAAATTTAATGGGAACTTTTAATTGTTGTAAATGTGTAGTTCCCAATATGATTAAAAATAATTATGGTAGAATTGTTAATGTCGCATCTGTTGCTGGCAAAGATGGAAATGCAAATGCAAGTGCATATAGCTCAGCAAAGGCTGGAACAATAGGATTAACCAAATCCCTAGGCAAAGAACTGGCTGACAAAAATATTGCTGTTAATGTGGTTACCCCGGCAGGAGCCAAGACAAGAATTTTAGATCAAATGTCAAAAGAGCATGTTGCTAGAATGTTATCAAAAGTTCCAAGAGGAAGATTTTTAGAAATAGAGGAGTTTACTTCACTTATTTGTTGGCTTTCATCAGAAGAAAATTCATTTTCAACTGCTGCGGTCTTTGATATTAGTGGTGGTAGATCTACTTATTAAGTACAGTTTTAAGAATTTTTAAATGAGCTTTATTTTCTTTAGAAATCACAGGAGCTAATAATATTACTGACCAATAAATTAAAAGAATAAATATAGAAATTAATTTCATTCTTTTAATTAAATCACAATGTTGATCATACAATGTTTAAAATATGTTCAAATATTGTTTAATAATCAATATTGTGTATATTATGTTTTTATGAAAAAATATTTTTTAACAATATTTATAAGCTTTTTTTTATTTCCAAATAAAACTTTTGCAGAAAAGGTTATTATTTTTAATTTTACAGAAAATGAATATAAAAACTTAAAAGTTGGAAAAAAATATAAAGGTGAGACTTCGTGGACTCTTGGATCTAATGAAAATGGTAATTTTATTAAAGCTGAATCTCAAGGCAAAGGTTCAGGACTGGGTAAAGAAGTTTTAATTGATTTAATAAAAACCCCTTTTATTAATATTACTTGGAAAATTGAAAAAGATTTATCAGGCATAGTAGAAAATAGCAAAAAAGGACATGATTATGCTGCTAGAGTATTTGTTATAAAAAAAACTGGGTCTACAGCTTTATCAAATAGGGCAATAAATTATGTATTTTCTAGTAATAATGAAGTAGGGAAAAATTGGCCTAGCCCTTATACAAAAAAATCAATTGATTATGTGTTATCTTCAACAAAAAACAATTTGAATACATGGGTGACAGTTAAAGCTAATGTTAAAGAAGATTTCATGAAATTGCATGGAATAGAAGTTTTGGATTTATCTGGTGTTGCAATAATGACAGATACAGATAACTCAAAATTAAAAGCTATCTCTTACTATCAAAACATTTATTTTTCTGAAGAATAGAGAATTATTTAATAATTTTTTTAAGACAAATGCATAAAAATTTTTTTCACAGCGTTAAAGTTTACTATGAAGATACCGATGCTGGTGGCGTTGTATATTATGCTAATTATTTAAGATTTCTTGAAAGAGCACGAACAGAAGCTTTAATAAGTTTAGGTTTTAGTAATAAGAAAATTAAAGAAGATTTTGAACTGCTAATTATAGTTAAATCTTGCAACATAGATTATAAAAAATCAGCCTGCCTTGAAGATGAACTGAGCATAAGATCCTTTATTAAATCTGTTACAAAAACCTCTTTTTGGATGTCTCAATTTATATCAAGAAAAGATGACTTAATTGTTGAGGCAAAAATTCAGTTAGTCTTCGTCAATGATAAAGGTAAACCAGCCAAAATACCAGGTTCTATATTTGCATATTTGAAACCATATTTTTGTCATACTATTAAGATATAGAAAAAATATTGTTTTCTTAATATAAGTAATAGGTATTAATATATAAAAATTATGACGTTTAAAAATAAAGTAAATATTGCAACAAGAGTTTTTAGATCAATTTTAATAAAAGAGAAGCCAAATTATGCAATAGTTTATATTGATGGAAGATGCAATATGAATTGTGGTTTTTGTTTTCATGCAGCAGTTAATGCAAGAAAAACTCCTGTGATGTCAGCAGAAAAATGGGGCAATGTTTTTAAAAGAGCTAAAAGTTTGTTGCATGTTACAATAACTGGAGGGGAACCTTTTATTAGAAAAGATTTTGTTGAAATAATAAGTAGTATAATTTTAAGTTCTGGTGTGCCAAGGGTTAGTATAAATTCTAATGGGTTTTATAAAGAGAGAATAATTAAGTTCTTACCTGAACTTATTAAAAAATTTAAAGATACAGAATTTACTTTATCCATTTCGATCGATGGACCTGAAGAAATACATGATAAAGTTCGAGTATTTAATGGTGCCTACAAAACTGCACTTGAAACATTAGAATTAATGAGTCCATACAGAAAGTATAGAAATTTTTTTTTAAAACTTTCATCTGTATTAACGAAAGATAATGTTTCTTTTATGAGAAATTTTTTAGAAGTAACTTCAAAATGGGATATTGATTTCCATGAACTAATTTTAATTAGGGATGTTCCGGTAGAAGAACAATTAGCAGTAAAAGATGAGTTTAAAAAACTTAATGAACTTCAGAACATGAGAGCTTCAAAATCTTTTAGGGAAAGCTTTAACGGTAAGCTTTTTAAAAAACTTTATACAGAGACACTTAAAAAAATAGATAACAATAAAGTATTCTCACCTTGTGTGGCAGGAGGCAGATTTGTTGAAATTTTTCCTGATGGGGTTGTTAGAGGCTGTGAAATTGAAAAACTGTGGGATGTTTCAAAAATTGGAACAGTAAATGATAATAATCTGGATATAGTTGATGTAATAAATTCACAGGAAGCAAAAAAATTTCAAAAATTAGCTAAAAAATGTACCTGCACATTTGAATGTGCCAGTGCCATCAATACTGTTTATGATCCAAAGCACTGGGTGTCACTCATTTAATTATTATAAAAATGAGCTTAGATTTAAAAGTGTCTTTTGTAATACCAGCATATAATGCAGAAAAAACAATTAATGAATGTCTTATAAATGTAATTCGTGAATCAGATAATTTCTCTTCAGAAATAATTGTTATTGATGATTGTAGCAGTGATGACACCATTAAAATTGTTAAAAAATTTTCTAATGTAAAAAATTATACATTAAGAAAAAATTCTGGAGTTGGATATGCAAGAAACGTGGGAAGCAGATTAGCTAAAAATGATATTCTCTGTTATGTAGATTCTGATTTAATAATATCTAAAAATTCTGTTCAAGAATTAGTAAAAAAATTGATAACTGATGATAAAATTGGTTCAGTTGGAGCAATACCTGAATCAGTAACCTTAACTAAAAATTCTTGGTCATCTAAATTTGTTGGGTTAAGATCTGCATTTGGTTTTGAAGATGTAATAGATGAAGTAGAAGTATCAGACGCTCAATCTGAATTTTTTGTCATTTATAATGATTTTTTAAAAAAAATTGGAGGATGGAAATATTATAGAAATGCAGGTGGAGAGGAGTATGAATTGGGTCATCGGATAGTTTTTTTTAATAAAAAAAACTTAAAGATAAAACACGCAACATACAAAACCTATTGGTCAAATATATCTACTAGATTTACAAAAAATATTGACCGAACTGAAAAATATATTCAGATATTTGTTAAAAGAAAAAAATTTGATTCAAAAGGATCTGGGGCAACATCGGGTCATGCAATTTCAGCTCTACTTACTAGTTTTTTATGCTTAAATGTGATTCTACTAATTATCATAGAAAATTCTGTAAATCTAATTAATTCATTTCTGATATTATTATTATTACAAATTTTTTTAGAATTTAAATTTTTAATCTTTGCAAAAAACAAACAGGGCCTAAAAATGTTTTTTTATGCAATATTAGGAATTCAGATTTTGAATATAGGAATTCTATTAGGGGGATTATTTTTTTTGTATAATTTAACTTTTAACTATTTCAAGAGTATATTTAATATATCTTCGAAATGATTAAATATTTTTAACCATTTAATATTTTTATTTTTAAAATTGTTTTTTCAAAATTTTTCTTTAAAATTTATTATAAATGCAATACGTCATAATTTTTTTAAATAAATAGTTAATTAATTATCAAAGGTTTGAAGATTTTTGTTTTAAAAACTCTAAAATTGTTTATTAATTAATTTAATCTAATTGAAATTTATATTACAAAAAACAAAACATATTTATTTAAAATGAAAATCCCCAAGACATTTAAAATTAAAAAATGCAGGTTGTGTCATAATCCCAAGCTGGAGCAAATACACAACTTCGGAAATATATTTGTTAGTAATTTTGTGAGTAAAGAAAATATTAATAAGGGAATAAAAGCACCATTAAATCTTGTTTATTGTAAAAAATGTCAATTACTTCAATTAGAGCATTCAGCACCACAAGAAATAATGTATAAAAAATTCTATTGGTACAAATCTGGTATCACAAGAACAATGAGAGATGGTTTAAAAGAACTTTACCAAGATATCAAAAAAAATAGTAAAATTAAATCTGGTGATGTTATTTTGGATATTGGTGCTAACGATGGAACTTTGTTAAAATATTTTAAGAAAGATCGAATAATTACCATTGGATGTGAGCCTGCAAATAATTTAAAAAATGAATTAAAAAAAAATTGTAATTATATGATTAATGACTTTTGGCATACCAAACATTTAAAAAAGATTCCTATCAAACATCGAAAATTAAAAGTTATTTCCGCAATCGGTATGTTCTATGATCTAGAAGATCCATCTGAATTTATAAAACATGCCGCAGATGCACTTGATGATGAGGGTATATTTATTGCGCAATTAATGTGTTCTCATTCCATGTTTAAAACTAATGATTTAGGCAATATATGTCATGAGCATCTAGAATATTATTCTTACAATTCACTAAAATATTTATTTGAAAAAAATGGTTTAAAAATATTTAAAATTAGTGAAAACAAAATCAACGGTGGTTCATATAGAATTTACTGCAAAAAAAATATCAAAAAATCTATAAAATTTAAAGAACAAGCGGGTTATAATGAAATAATTAAATTTATTAAAAGAGTAAAACACAACAAGCAGATGACCGTACAATTTATTCAAAAAAATATTAAATTAGGTAAAAGAATATTTATCTATGGTGCCTCAACTAAGGGCAATACTCTTCTGCAGTATTATGGTTTGTCAAATAAAGAAATTCCTTTTGCAGCTGAGAGAAGTAAAACAAAGTGGGGAAAATATACTATTGGATCTGGTGTAAAAATAATATCTGAAGAAAATGCCAGAAAACTTAATCCTGATTATTTTTTTGTAATGCCATATGGATTTATAAAAGAATTTATAACTAGAGAAAAAAATTGGCTAAAGAAAGGTGGTAAATTTTTACTTCCTTATCCAAAACTAAAAGTAATTAAATGAAAAAAAAAGCACTTATACTAGGAGCTACAGGTCAAGATGGTTCCTATGCAACAGAATTGTTATTAAAAAAAAAATACCAAGTTCATTGTGTAATTAGGAAAGCTGCAACATCAAATACTGTGAATATCGACAAACTTATTGAAAATAAAAAAATTTTTAATAAAGATCTTTTTATTCATAAAGGTGATTTGCTTGATCCAATTTCGATTATTAGAACAATAAGTAAAATAAAGCCTGATGAAATTTATAATTTTGCAGACCAAGATCATGTAGGATGGAGTTATGAAATCCCAGTATATTCTTTTAATGTAACAACTTTATCAGTCATTCAAATTTTCGAATTCTTAAAAATGCAAAAGAAAAAAATTAAATATTTTCAACCAGTTTCTTCTAATATGTTTGGATTAAGTAATGAAAAATCTTTTAATGAAAAATCAAATTTATCTCCTGGCAGCATTTATGCTTTAGCCAAATCATCAACTTTTCTAGCTTCCAAAATGTATTCAAGAATTAACAATCTTTTTATTTGTGGGGCTATTTTTTTTAATCATGAATCACCTCGAAGATCTAAGGAATATGTTACAAAGAAAATAGTATCTGAGGTTTGTAAAATTTATCATGGTAAGACAAAAAATCTTTATCTAGGTGATATTAGTGCAAAAATTGACTGGGGTTATGCTAAAGAATATGTTGAAATGGCCTGGAAAATTATGCAACAAAAAAAACCTGATTTTTTTGTAATTGGCACTGGATATAATACCTCTGTTGAAAAGTTTACTCGTGAGTGCTTTAAGTACGTGGGTTTGGATTATAAGAAATATCTTAAAGTTGATAAGAAACTCTTAAGACCTTCTAAAACAGTAACACTTAAAGCAAATACCAACAAAGCAAAAAAAATCTTAGGGTTCAAAGCTAAAACAAAAATTAAAGATTTAATTAAAGTTATGATGGATGATGAATTACTAAAATATAATGTCTAAAAATTTATCTTTAATTCTTTCAACATATAATGAGGAATTATTCATTGAAGAAACTTTAAATCATATAATTAATACATTTCCAGAATGTGAAATTATTATTGTAGATGACAGCTCAAAAGACAACACTATCAATATAATTAAAAAACTTAATTTAAAAAATGTCAAACTATTTGAAAGAAGAAGTAGAGGACTTGCTTCTGCTTTTTTACTAGGATTGATAAATAGTAGCAAAGATATAGTTGGTTGGATTGATTCAAATCAAGGTAAATTGATAGAGAAATATCCAGAAATGATAAATCAATTAGACACTAATGATCTAGTGCTTTTATCAAGATATGTTGATGGTGGTCTTGATCAAAGAAATAAAAAAAGAGTTATATCAAGCACACTCATTAATAGACTATGTGGATATGTTCTTGGAAGTACAATTAAAGATTATACAAGTAGTATGTTCGTAATGAAAAGAACTGTTTTAAATCAAGTGATACCTATTGCTTATGGTCATGGTGAATTTTTTATTGAATTCCTCTATAAGGTTAAAAAGAATAACTTAAAGATAAAAGAAATTCCATTCATACAACGACCTGACCATGAAGAATTTAGCAAAACTGCATCAAATATATATCGCTTCATTAATTTAGGAAAAAATTATATAATAAGAATTTTTATATCTCTTATAAGAAAAAACTAAAAAGTTAAAAAATATGATTGAAAATATAATTCATAAAAAAAAACTTTATGCTGTAATCGTTAAAAATAAGTACAGAAAAAAAAAGGGAGTAACTTTTTTTACACCTAAAGATGCGACGCAACAGTTTGGTTACATGAAACATGGTAAAAACCACATTATTCAACCACATCTACATAATAAAAGATTAACCAAAATTTTATTTACTACCGAAGTGATTATTTTATTAAAAGGCTCATTAAGGGTAGATTTTTATGATAATAAAAAAAAATATTTGTTTAGTAAAAAAATTTCTAAGGGAGATATTATAATGTTGATTAGTGGTGGGCACGGATTTAAGGTCCTTCAAGATGCCGAAATGATTGAAGTTAAACAGGGTCCTTATAGCTTATCACATGATAAGAAAAAATTTGAAGGAGCAGAACAAAAAAAAATAAGCTTAAAGTGAAAAAATTTTATCCAGTAAATATTCCAAAAGTTAACAAAAGAGATATAGACAATGTAGTAAAAGTCATGAAAAATGGCTGGATATCTTCTGACGGACCAGAGGTGAAGATATTTGAAAAAAACTTCTCAAAGTTTATTAAAAAGAAAAATTCTATAGCTGTTTCAAATGGAACTGCAGCTTTAGAGATTGCCATGAAGGCTATTGGCATTAAACCTGGAGACGAGGTGATAATTCCAAACTTTACAATTATCTCAAATGCTCTAGCGGTAATTAAACTTGGCGCTACACCAGTGTTAGTAGATTGTGGGATTTATAATTGGAATATTAATGTAGAAAGTCTAGAAAAAAAAATAACCCCAAAAACTAAAGCTGTATTAATTACACACATATATTCCTTTTCAAACCCTATGGATAAAATCGTTAAAATTTTAAAAAAAAAAAAATTAGTTATAATTGAAGATGCCGCTGAAGTTGTAGGGTTAAGTTATAAAAATAAAATGTGTGGCTCTTTTGGTGATATCAGCACTTTTAGTTTTTATGCAAATAAACATATCACTACTGGTGAAGGTGGTATGATTTGTACAAATAATAATTCTTACGCCACAAAATGTCGAGAATTAAGAAATTTATGTTTTGGTAAGAATGATAGATTTAATCATACTGACATTGGTTGGAATTACAGGTTTACTAACATGCAAGCTGCTATTGGTTTGAGCCAATTAGAAAATATAAATAAAGTTATTAAAAAAAAAGCTTTGATAGGAAAAACGTATTATCAATTACTATCAAAAAATAAAAATATTTTTATACAAAAGCCACAATTAAAAAAATTTAAAAATATATATTGGATTGTTGGCATTTTGATATTAAATAAAAAGATATCAGCAAAAGAATTGAGTTTAAAATTATTAAAAAAAGGAATTCAAACACGTCCATTTTTTTATCCAATGAATAAACAAAAAATACTGAAAAATTTTATTAAGAAAGATAAAGGTAAATATCCAAATTCAGAACATATATCAAAATATGGGTTTTATTTACCATCGTATTTTGATCTAGCCAAAAAAGATATCAAATTTATATGTAATGAACTTAATGAGATATTATCTTAAATGTTTAAAGGTAATTCTAAAATTTTTTTAATTATCTTACTTTCTTTCTTAGCGTCTGTCACTCTGAGTTATTATTATATAAATTTATACGATTCCTATCAAATAGATCAAATAACAAATATAATGCTTAAAGAAGAGACTTACTATCATTGGTTTGGCGCAGCAAAGATAATAAAACAATTAAACGATGGAGTTTCCTTTTTTATTGCTGGTGAAGAGCTTTTTACTAAACCATTGCCGAGCAGAATCGTAACTTTATATTCATTAATTACCAACTATGAAATAATTGATAATTGGACAAATTATAGAATTGCACTTGGTGGAAAAATTAATTTTTTAATATGTCAGGCTGTTTTTTATTATTTTTCTATTTATATTTTTTACTCACAAATTTCTAAATTATTTAGTAAAACTGCGGTAAGTTTTACAATAATTTTTCTCTGTATTGAGCCCACATTATTTCAATATCATTCTTCATTTTGGACTGAATCTATATACCTTTCTATTCAAATATTAATTTTATCAATGATGCTTAATAATAATCAAGGCAATATGAAATTTTTTATTTTAGGAATTTTGCTAGGTCTTTTATTCCTACAAAGATCTGCTGGAATTTTTTACATAATAATAGTGTCATTTTATTATTTTTTTACTGTTAAAGAAAAAATGATTAATAAATTTGTAATTTTGTTTATATTTTTTTTAACAATATGTGTTGCTATTGGTATTCATAATATTAAAAGAGCAGGGATATTTTATGTAATGCCCACAGAGGGTAGATATGCACTATACAAATATTTTGCAAAAGATATTTTACAAAAATCTAGTTTACACTCTGCTTCTGAAATAAATCAAATAGAAACTGACAAAGCTTTAGTTTGGATAAATGACAATATTCCTAATCTTGATTACTTAAATAACTTAACTGACTTATCCCCACTAGAAGTTGGCATGAGAATTAAAGATGAAAAAAAAAGAATGAAATACTATAAGTATCTAAATAGTAGAGCTTATTATATCCTTTTAGAAAATCCAATTCTTACAATAAAACATGTAATTAATGGAATGATTCATTTTTCAGTTTTAGATCCATATTTTGTTTACTATGATTATGAGTATTTTAAAGATTATGGATCTCATATAATAGGGGATTTTGTAAATAGTGAAAAACACAAAGAGTTAATACCAATAAGAATAATATATACTCTTGTGGTTTTTATTGTCTCTTTTTTTGGCGTTGTGGTGTGCCTTAAAAATAATATAAAAGTTGCATTATTGTTATTGTCATCAATCCTATATTATTACTGTATTGTTGGTTGGTACGGTGTGACTAGGCTTTTTGCCCCTAATTTAATTTTTATTTCTATCTTCTTTGGAATTGGTTTGGAAATAATTATTAATAATATAAAGAATAAATATCAATAACTAGAAATTAAACTGTTCATTGTTAATATTTTAAACAGCCTAAAATTTATTTATTACACACTTAGTTTAAAATCTTTTTAATAATTAATTTAAACCTCATCATTTTATATTAATAATGTTTTTTAACTGATTTATGTTAATTCTTTTGCTTTAATAATTAAATCTTTCATCATTTTAACATTAATTATTTTTGTGTTAACATTTCTAGGGCTCGGATGATAACAAGCAATAAGAATTTTGCCATCTGGCAAAACATACTTTGCGCCATGTTTGAATATTAATCTTTTATCTAAAAAATAATTTTTTTTATAAAATTTTATACAATTATCAAATGCAATTTTACCCAATGTAATTATAACTTTTAAATTTTTTAAACATTTAATTTCACTGTCAAAATAATTTGAGCAGTTATTTAGTTCTATTCCTAAAGGTTTGTCATCTGGCGGAACACATTTTAAGATATTAGTGATATATGTACTATTAAGTTTTAAGCCATCTTTTTTATGTATTGAGGTAGGTAAATTTGAGATACCTGCTTTGAATAAACAATTGAACAGAAAGTTACCAGACTTATCACCTGTAAAAGCTCTACCAGTTCTTGTTCCACCATGAGCTGCAGGTGCAAGACCAATAATCATTAATTTTGCATTAATATCTCCAAAGCCAGTAACTGGTTTTCCCCAGTAAACCTCTGATATATTTTGCCTTCTTTTTATACTTGAAATTTTTTTACTAAATTTTATTAACCTGGGGCATTTTTTACATTTAATTATTGTATTATTCAGTTTTTTAAATTTAATGTTCATCAATGAAGCTAATTAAAATT
>Ga0115001_10003190_pt1 | contig 12324 bp, 6 predicted proteins | sample ArcticOcean_MG_C_12_FD_89869 | JGI IMG/M metagenome (GOLD analysis project Ga0115001, IMG submission 89869) | Marine microbial communities from western Arctic Ocean - ArcticOcean_MG_CB8_130 | ecosystem: Environmental > Aquatic > Marine > Oceanic | place: Arctic Ocean: Canada Basin | collected... | reverse complement strand
TGAAAAAAAGAATCTCTAATTTGCTTCGCCTTTGCAATTTTTAACTTCAGCGCGTCGTTTTCCGTCTCGACTGCTTCCAACGACGTTTGCACGTTCCTCCATCTCTCCAACATATCAATTTTCACTCCGTTTATTGAGACATAAAATTCACTCGCTATTGATAAATCGCCGCGCACGTCTATTTCGTTCGCGCATAAACTAGGCTTCCAATCCGGTCCATCCTGCGAACATCGCTCCTCCTGTTCATCGGCGCCGACTTCAATAACGTTCGAACTCGCGACGGACAATAAAAAGGCAATAATAATCATAATCATCATAATCATCGTCGTCATAGAGGCGTTCATTTTTATTCTCTCAAAAACACACTGTGGTCATATATATCGCGCGTGTGTAGTATGTATGTATGTATATATATGTATATATAGTCTGTTATTATTGTATTATTATTATTGTATTATTATTGTATTATATTCGCAACGGCAGAAAGGTCCAGGTACTTTTATGACAATAAGTAGGGCTGATGATGAAGGGTGTTTTTCGGGATGAAATTTGAAATTTTGTACCGCAGTAGTAACAGTAATAACAGTAGTGTTTCATCCTTCTGCTGTAAAGTTCCAGATCGTTTTCACGAGCGAAACAGTGCTGCTGCTGCTGCTGCGCATTTACTCAGAGTTACTCGCGTTCAATGAAAGCGAATGGGTACGTCGTTACGAGTGGTTTAGCATCATCATCAGGGGAAGAAAAAAATCAATAAGCAAACGAGAGAAAGAAGGGCGTCCAGAATAATAACAATAATAACAATAACAATAATAACAATAATAGTAATAAATCAATAAATCAATCGATGTCGGAGAATGAAAAGCGCGTCGTCTTCGTCTCGCTCTCGTCGTCGAACAATAAACAAGTGCAAGGGCCGAGGACGCGCAGAAAACGAGCGATCGGGGTCAATCACTCGATCTCTTACGAAGAGTTTATTAAACAAGTGTGCCAGAGATTACAAATCAAGGGCGTTCGTTGCATAAGACACGGCGCTTCTGGGATTTTAGTGCAGAAGATCGAGGATTTAATGGATATCGAAGATTTAGTCGTTGAAGAGATTTCTGATGACGACGATGTTGTTGATGATGACGGTTTGAACGTAAAAAGTACTACTACTAACGGTGTTAATAAACGAATGAATTCACAAGAGAAGACGAGTACGAGTAACGCGAATGAAATGAATAGTAATAAAGATGTCGATGAAGATGCAGAAAAGTATAAGAGAAGGAGCACGATTGCGACGAGACAAATGCAGAAAGTATTGCCGTACTCGTTCGCGAAGAAGTTAAATCCGGCTGGCGAGAGTTTAGACGAATCGTTCGAAGACGAAGAAGCTTTGTTACTAAAAAGTGGAAAGAAGAGAACGAAGAAAGTGGGGAAAATGTGGTGGAGTGATCCTAGAGCGATCGTTGTCGCGGTTTCGTTGATTTCGTGTTTGTTAACAATGGTTTTGTTATATCAAAGAGTTTCAATGTTAGAGAACGAGATCGATTTACAAAGAAATAGCGGAGTAATGAAAACTGAAGGTTTGCATACTAATAATAAGAAAGAATCGTGGAGACGGAAGACGATTGATAGGATTGAAGCTGCTGCAATTGAAGCCGAAAAGGCAGATCCAGAAATGTTCGTACCGGAGGCGTAGATATAGCGCTTATTATTTATGTAAGTATATGATGTAAAGTTATTAATTAGTTAGCGATTAGTTAGCAAACTCGGGATACGTCTGTTGAAACCTTCTCTTCAACTCCAAGTCGTCTTTATCGATTTCAGTCTTTCTTATTTGATTCCCAACGGCGACCCAATTTTTGTATTTACTCGCCGCAACGACGTTCCAATTCCGCGCAAAGAGCTCGATTTTTTTGCTTTCTTGACCAACGAGCCTGTTGATGATTCCATAGACCTCATCTGGTTTACGTGACACTTCTCTCACTTTTGAGCAAATGACATCGGAATCTTTCACAACTTGTTGATTGAAAACGCTTGCGCCGCCGCCGGCCCCGGCAAATCTTTCGTAGTCCGAGTTGTTATTGCCGTGCGCTTTAAAAATACCGACAATGCACGTTTCTTTCGCATGGTTGAAATAATATCCAGTCCTTCCCGCAGATACTAACCTATTCAATTGATTAAGTTTAACCCAACATATATCGTGCGTTTGAGTAGCTCCCCATTTTGTTAAAACTCCCCTTGCGACAGGGATTTTCTTTTGCGTTGCCCAAAGAAAAACATAACACGTCTTCGATCGATCAAGAAGCTTAGGTATTTTCAAGTTTTCAATCTCAGGATCTCTTAAAGATGGGAACGGAAGCTATAAATGAATAAGAATGTATTATATAATGCACTCACAATAAGTCTTACCTTCATAGATATCGACCACGGAGGATCAATCAAAACGGCTCGATAGCGACTGCCGCACACTTTTTCGAGCGCGAACCCTCGCAAATCGGCTTGAATACAACTGATTGGATTCTCGATCGACTCTTTTAAATGCGAATCAAAATACGCTTGTTGTTGAGGCGTATGTAATAAGTCACAACTTTCTTTCGCCGCGCTCGCATCGTCCAAGATATAATGCACGTATGGACACATAGCGTCCGAACACCTATCAAGACTGTTTATATATATAGAGAGAGAAAGTATAGTCAGTCAGTCAAAAACCAAGAAAAAGAACAAAGAATTTTATGTTCAAGCCGCGATTATACACACACACACACACAACGCTACACCTTAATCGCGGGCGTAGTCTACAAAGTCATCCTCACCACTTGTAAGCGATCGTATCACAGAATCAGACGATTCACCCATGCTTTATCATCATCGCCGTTAAGGAGAAGGAAACCAAGAAAAAAAAGACAAGATCACTCTTGGCCTTAAAATATCGCATCATCTCAATGCAATAGAACGAGAACGAACGTTAAATAAAGCGCGTACAAGTTACAGGTACCGAGCGAATGCTTCGTCTGCGCGCGTGGTTCAATTTTAAAGTGTACGCCGTCACAGACTCCATGGTTCTCGCGATAGCACCTCTCCTTCGTCGTGTGTTTACAGTGCTGACGTGCTATTCGCATCGTAGTCAACGCGTTTCGCGATACAGATTTTATGTGGGTGTTTTTCAATAAATAACGAATTGTAACGCGCGTTATTATTTTCTTATTAGAATAAATACGAGAGAAACCTATTTCGTTCACACATTAAATGATCGCAACTAATAACATCAAACAAACCGTGAATGCTAAAACGGCATCGCTGTCAGTATCGTCGTCGTCATCGTTTATGCACAGAAGAGCGACGTCGTGCGTATCTCAGGGATATGATTCCATTAAAACTCAGAGAACGTTAACGCTTAGGGGAATCTCACGAGCATCAGAGACACGCGAGAATACACAAGTGAATGAACTCTTAATTAATAAAGAAAACGATAAAGAAAACGAGAGCACTGTAATAAACCATTGGGAGAACTTCTATAAGATGCATTCAAAACAAAGCACGAAATCGATCGTGACCGCTTTCCGTGATAGACATTACTTAAGGAATTCATGGCATTCGGATTTGATGGGCAAACGTGTTTCTTCGCGCGATTCTTCTTTGAGTAATACGTATGATCCAAATGGGCCTTTCTTAACAGTATTAGAGTTCGGATGTGGTGTTGGGAACGCGATATTTCCGTTGTTACGAGCGAATAAGAACATGACTGCTGTATGTTGCGACGTTTCTTCAACCGCCATAGAGAGCTTAAGAGCGAACGAAGAGTTTTCAGACGAGAGGATTACGAAGACGTTTGTAGTTGACGCTGGCGAAGCGAATAGTTTGAACGGTATTGAAGATGGAACTTTTGATGCGGTTACAATGGTTTTCTTTTTGTCCGCATTAGATGACTACGAAATCAAAAACGCCTTGGACGAAGTCTATCGAGTATTGAAGCCAAACGGGGGCGTTGCGTTGGTCAGAGATTATGCAACGAAAGATATAAAGAATTCTTCAACGTCATTAGAATTCGCACCGGGAGAGAAGATTATCAATAGCAACATCACAGACGATACCAATAATAATACTAATAATGCATATAGGAGGGGAGATGGAACGTTAGCGAGGTTCTTCTCGGAAGAGCAAATGAGTAGAATGTTTACGGATACAGGATTTAAAAATGAAAGTAGCGAAGTGAAGCGCGTAGAGTTCACGCAAACTAATAGAAAGCTTAATATTGATATAACTCGATCGTTCTTAGAAGGGCGATTTGTAAAATAATAGTTGCATGTATTATATAATTTTGTATTATTATTATTTAAAATTTAAACCGGAATAGCAGCAACGGATGGCTTTTTTAAATCAGTGTCCATCATGACGGGAGCATCGTTTTCATTCTTATCAAGTTTAGGCTGCAAAATCTTTCTCGATTCTTCGTAATATTGGTTTGGATGTTGTAAACCGTCCTCGATAAATTTGCCATCGTGCAAGGCTTCGAAAACGTCCGAACAGGCGACTTGATAATGCTTATCTTTAGCTTTTTTCACGATCGTACTCACTTTCGCTGGTTCGATTTTCATTTGCAATAACGCGGTAGATAACGCATCTTCACTGAACGTTTTGAATGGACAACCATGATATTCGCCTTTCCCTGGATTCGCTGCAATACATTTCATGCATGAGTGTGGCGTATAATCGACTCGTTTCCCTTCCTTACCGTACGAGTGTCTCACTCCGTAGCCGTAATCTTTCTCAAACTTCTCTGACGTACATCCAGGTTTCTTCGTGAATTCTGTTTTGAAAAATACCATAGCTTCTTCCAAAGGTAATCCAATGCCTTTTAAAAACAACTGCAACTGTCTTCTGCCTTCGTGTCTTAAATGATGGTCGCCCTTTAGAGCGGTGAACAAATTCTTCGCGCATAACGGAAACGAAGCATCCGCGAGGTTCTTCAAATCTTTATTCAACACGATACCACCAGATCCTGGACCACCAGTCGCTCCATTACTACCACCATTCGCGTAATCTTGTCTCGCCAACTCTTTCGTTCTTAAAGAATTAATAATAGGCACTAACCTCGCACGTTCTTCGCTCTCCACGAACGTATTCCATCTCTTTGCCGCCAGTCCAAGATTTTTTGATAGCTTTGCACGAAACTCGGTCATCACGATCGCATCGACTTGCGACTCGTGCACAAAAGCGTTCCCTTTTTTCACCAAAACCTCTCTCGACTTTACTAAACCATGCACTTTCTCGAACTGAACTTTGTAATAAAATTTCCTGTTATGTTTCTCGTTCGCGTTCTGAGCTTTCACTTCTTTCGTTTGCCTCGTTTGCCAAACGACTGTCTTCAAATCTCCCGCGATCTCATCGAACTCCTCTCTCTCGATGTTCTTATACCCGAGTTCGTTCTTAATGAATTTCGCTTTTTGTTCCGATTGCATTTGTTGAAACCTCGCCTTGAACAACATCGTCTCCGAGAGCAAGAACTGCCTCCTTAAGCTCTCGGTCCTACAAAACGCGAGTCTCAACGCGAAATGTGAAACCTCGTCTTTCTCGTTCCTGGCCAGTAAATCTAACTGCCGCTCCTTCTCCGTGATTAATTGTACGATCTCGTCCTGTTTCTTCCCCGAAGCTATCCAGTTCTCAATCGAGGTTAACATCCTTATTCTATCAAGTGCGAACGATTCGAAGTTCTCCAAGGAAACATCAGCCGTAGGTGGTTCGTCGTATAAGGACACTTGTGCGTATTTCTTCATCTCCGACTGTTTCAGGCGCTCTTTCTCGAGCTTCGTTAGGATCTGCGTGGATGACATCTTAATGATTATGATTATTAAGCGCGTGCTATCGAGCGCTCTGGTTACTAAAGCTATGCTGAGAAGAAGAAGAAATAATTTGAATTTCAAATTTATTGAGGAGGAGCATCAGGCTTTTGAGTACACGATGACACCTGTTCACTTACTATACTGTTCACTTACTATACTGTTGCCGTGACAGTTCTCTTTACGTATAAAATAATCCATTATTTTCTTCGCGACGATGGTCGTGACGATTTTGAACAAAGTCAAAGTCGACCTAGGCAAAGTAGAATCGAGCTCTCTATTAATAAGTGCTATACGCTTATAATATTATAAACGCGTGCGCAGAAATAAATGTAGACGAGATGTTTAGGGTTTTCCTCACATGCAAAAAATTTGTGAATTCTCTTCTTCCTCATTTTATCGTTTAATTAATCTCGCGTATCAAATAGACAGAATAAGAATATGGCCGAAGCGTTATCGGAAGAGATCTTAACAGATTGCCAAAAAGGTCTCTCGCTGACGTACGACTTGGCAAATTTCAACTCCTCGTGGATCCCGAACTTGATCAAGTCAGTTTTCGGTGAAGAAATGAGGGCGAAACAGTATTGTTCGATTAAGTTCATAATCGGTGCCGGGAAGAAACAGAGACAAAAGTATAACGAAGATAACTTACAGAAAATGACACAAGAGTTACGCGAGCTCGAGTTCGTAGAAGATCGCGGTGCGAGCGCATGTTTTGAGTGTCAAAAGAGTTATAAATATCAACACGATACGGATAAGGATTTGAAGTACTTACACGTCGTACCGAAATGTTTGATTAGTATTGAAGAGGAGAAAATTGAGAAATCGGACGTCGTGGACGATAAAGGGAAAAAAACGACGCCGGAGTTGTTATGTGCAAAGAGCACTTTGGAGGAGTTCGAAGAGCTCGTTGAGTATAACGTTCCATCGTTTTCGCAGAAGAGAGCGTTGTTGAAACGGTTGAAGACGTTTAAGATAATAGTGGACGAGTGCGATGGGAAGTTGGCGAAGATGGAACAGTTGACCGAGGAAGAGCAAGAGATGTACGATACAGTTGCAGAGATTCAGAATAAGATTGAGTTAATAGAGAAACAATTGGAAGAGATGATCGCTGAGGGCAGGTTAACAGCTGGAGAGCAGCAACACATGGTCGATGAGTTGATTGGGAAATTAGACGAGCTCGCGCTTGCGAAATCAGCAGCCGAGGCTGAATCGAAACCGAAACGAATCGAGCAAATTGAAAAATTATCGAACACTGTCAATGGAAAAATAGAGACACTTAAGTCGAAAGAACCTATCGTATATACTATTGAGCACGCAGAGGAATTGCAAACGTTGAAGAAAAACGTCAAAGCTTTAAAAGCTTTAGAGAATAAACCTGGATTAAGAACTCCAGCGGAAGCGAGCAAGTTGGCGAAACTGCCAGGTTTAGAAGAACGCATAGAACAAATTGAAACCGAAGATAAAGGGTGGTACGAAGACGAATGTGCGACTTTGCTTTTTGGGGAAAAGATACAACCGGCGGTTTCGAAAACAATAACGAAGAAACCATCTGGCGGAGGGAATCCTCAACGAAGCAGCGCTGCTGGAGGAGGATGGATATCAAAAGCAGCCGCTTCTTCTTCTGGAGCCGGGAAAAATAAATCAACATCAGCGGCGGTTAAAAAAAAAACGAGTAATCCATTCGATATGCTCGGTGAAGAATAGTAATAATAGCTCTTTTTATTAAAATCAAATCAATACCCTCGGCTTAATTTTTCCTTCACGTGCGCTGGCAAGAACGCTTTTGCCTCGCAGTTCCAAATTTTATCCGCATATTCCTTAATCGTTCGATCGGTTGAAAACTTTGCCATTCGCAAAGCGCTCAAGACGCTTTTTCTCGTCCATAATCGTTCGTCTAAATACAATTCATCCGCTCTCGCTTGCGCATCTAAATAAGACGCGAAATCATGGCCGCAAAGATACGAATCCGTTTGCGGCGTTAACGTGTTCGAACATAAGCGATTGAAACCAAGCTTTTTGGCATCACCAAATATTCCAGAGTGAATAATTGCACAAACGTTCGCCAATCTTTCATCCGGCGCTGGATTTCTCGAAGGCGCAGTTTTCTTCAGACTCTTGACTTCTTCAACCGTAGCGCCGAATTGGAAGATGTTCTCTCCTCCAATAGCTCTAGCAATTTCAACATTTGCACCATCGCGCGTTCCTACTATCAATCCGCCGTTCATCGCGAATTTCATGTTCCCTGTGCCAGAAGCTTCCGTGCCGGCCAAAGATATGTGTTGACTAATATCACTCGCTGGGATTAATAACTCAGCAATCGAAACGTTAAAGTTTGGGACAAAACATACGGTTAACAATCCAGCGCATTCAGCAGTTTCGTTGACTACTTTAGCAACAGCACACGCAAGTTGTATGATCAAGCGAGCGGTATCATATCCAGGCGCAGCTTTCCCGGCGATTATGAAAACTCTTGGCACAATTTTAAATCTCTCGCTAGGCGTAGCGCGTAAAATAGCATCAAATCGATGAATAATTCCTAAAACGTTCAAAAGTTGACGCTTATATTCGTGAATTCTCTTTATTTGCATATCAAATAACGCGTTTGGCGCGATTTTATATCGAAGCCTGCACGCCTCTTCCAAGAATGAAGCTACTCGCCTTTTATTACTTTGCTTGATCGATCTAAATCTCTCACAAAACTCGGCATCGTCGCAGAACGATTCTAGAGCCTCGAGCCGTTTCATATCATTAACCCAACCAGGTCCAGCGAGATCAGTATACATCGTCGCAAGCTTTGGATTCGCTTGTAAAATCCATCTTCGAGGAGTCACTCCGTTTGTAACGTTTCGGAATTTCGTATCGCCTAGCTCGCAAAAGTCTGCAAATAATTCCGTCTTGAGCAGATTCGTGTGCATCTCGGCGACACCGTTTACTGTGTGCGAGCCAATGACGGCTAAATTTGCCATTCTAAACATTTTTGGTTCCGATTCTTCTACTATTGACATTCTGCGCACTCTAATTTGATCTCCGGGCCATTTTTTTCGAACAATTTCCAGAAATCGATGATTTATTTCGAAAATAATTTCAGCGTGGCGAGGTAAAAGCTCGCTCAACATCGGCACTGGCCATTTTTCCATAGCTTCAGTCATGATTGTATGGTTTGTGTAGCAGAAAACACTCTTTGTTATGTTCCAAGCGTCGTCCCAGCAGAGTAACTCTTCGTCTAAAAGTAGACGCATGAATTCAGGAACGCCAATCGCGGGGTGCGTATCGTTGAGCTGAATCGCGACACGCTTCGGTATGTCTTTTAATGTTCGCAAGCCTGGAATTGAACTCGGGCTTTTTGCCGAGCCATCAATGTTAATATTAGATGATGATTCGTTGAAAGCTTTTATTACGTTATTGTTATAACGCGCCGCAGATTTTTTGTATTGATGCAAGATATCCTGCAACGTTGCAGAACAAAAGAAAAACTGCTGTTTCAAACGGAGTTCTTTACCTACTTGAGTGTCATCGTTTGGATATAAGACGCTCGAAATACTTTCCCCGCGTTCTTTCTGTTCAATTGCTGCAATGTAATCGCCCGCGTTGAAAGATTTTAAATCAAACTCATGCGATGGCTTTGAACTCCACAAGCGCATGTTATTCGCGTTATATGTCCCGTATCCAGGTACAGGCGTGTCGTACGCCACTGCAACGACAATCTCACCACCTTCCCACGAGAATCTAGTTTCAGTCTCTTCGACGACGACGAAGTTTTCCTTACCACCACTATTGTTTGGTTTTTTTTGTAACGCCGAGTCCCCGGCGGCTTGGGCGTTTCCATGACTTTCCTTGTCCGGATTTTCACTAATTGTTTTCATGCGTTGACCATTGTACTCGCTAAACTTCTTCTTCTTCGTATACTGCACACTCCGACCATAGAATCGTACTTTATACATCACGTCCAATCTTTCAACCTCCCATGGATTCCCGTTTGTGAGCCAATAATCGGGCAATTCTACTTGCTTCCCATCAATCAGTGCTTGCTCAAACATTCCATATTTGTATCTAATGCCGTAGCCCCACCCTGGGTAATTTTGAGTAGCCATCGAATCCAAAAAGCAACTCGCTAGTCTACCTAATCCACCGTTACCGAGAGCTGGTTCTTTCTCTCTTTGCGCAATATCTTCTAATTCATGACCTAGAGTTCTCAAAGCATCCGCATACGGCGTGCGCAATCCTAAATTAGAAGCCGCGTTACCTAAAGAACGTCCTACTAAAAATTCTAGACTCATGTAATACACCATTTTCAAGTCTTTGCACTCTTCACTTGAAGCGTAGAACTGCTGCGTATCCGACCATCTCTCGACGAGGCGATCTCGCAAAGAGAGCGCACACGCCTCATAAAGCGAAACAGCATCCATTTTATAGCGACGACGCGCTAGAGTGTAGTCGTAATGCTCGAGAATACTTTTTCGAACGCTCGAGGAATCTGATGCCAAGTATGATTTATTGTTTATTTTAGAAACTAATTTTTGATTATTATTGTTGATGTTCGTGTTCCCTGCTACAACGCGCGTGACAGCAGCATTTGGATCAATCGTCAAAGAAGCAAATTTCGATTTAGTTTCAGAGTTTCTCAACGGAGAAACGCGGCCGCTATTATTATTATTATTATTGTTGTTGTTGTTGTTGTTGTTGTCATTATTTCCATTATTTGGAGAAGATCGCGCTCCATCTGGCGCTGTTTCAGAGCAGAAAGAGGGGTGAGGATGCTGTTCGTGCAACAACGCTCCACTATCAAAGTTTCGAATTATATTATTACTTGAGTTGTCTATATTATTATTATTATTATTATTGTCGTTTTTGTTGTTTGTATACTGCTCTTCATCTTCGTCGCGAATATCATGGTCAAAATCATCAAAATCGGATTCGGTATAACTTCTGCCGTGGAAGAATTTTGTATCTTCGTTTGTGTTTTTCAAATAATCGTAACTGTTGTTTATTTGATTCCCTCGTTGCTGTTGATGATGATGATGATGATGTTGTTGTTGTCGACGAAGTTGCTCTGCCGCTAATGCTCTTCCAATACCACCAGCGCTACTTCTATGATTCAAATTCCCATCAAAATGCTTCAAAAAGTACTTGTCATCGTTTGCTTCTTCTTTTTCGACAATCTCGACACCGATGCCATCTTCAAATTCTTGCCGTTCCCAATAATGCTGGTTACTATTATTATTCGTCGTCGTCGCAAAAGTAGCGGCGGCGGCGACGGCGGATGAATAATGCAACTCCTCCTTCGACCTCCTCCTAATCAAACTCCTGTAAATCTCGGGCGCCCTCAATAAATCCTCATTCGTGTAATAATCGCCGTTCAAATCCCCAAAGCTCGATTGATGCTTACTCTCCAACGATAACCCGACCTCTCTAAAACCGTCACCGACATGATGCGCGTGCTGCGGCGAGTACATCATGCGACTCGCGCTCCTCATGTTGTGCAAATCGCTTGTCGCGCTCGGAGACTCTAACGAACTCGATACTAAATTCGCGCCTATATCTCTCTCACTCACATCATCATCATAATCATCATAATCATCATTCATGCTCGAACTATTCCTTTCTCTCATTCGTCTTCTTTGCCTCAAATCCATTTCTTCAGCCGCGTCGTACCTATTCAACTCTTGCATAGAAGTCGACGATAGTCCGACCCTTAAACTGTCTTGGAAATCTTTCGTTTGCGCTTCGACCGCGTCTTCGAGGAATCTCGAGATTACTTCGTTTTTCGTTTCTTCTTCTTCTTCCTCTTTTGTTGCGTTCATCGCCGTCGTTGCCGTTGTTCGATCGTTATTATCTTCTTCTTTGTTACTATTATTACCGAGCACGTTCAAAAGAGTACTCAAAGGCCTACTCTCTTCAATTGTAGTTCGTTCTCCAATCGAATTTATTAATCGTTCTTCGTCTGCGTTCGATCGTTTCGTCGGCGTCGTTGGTTTTCGCTCGAGCTGCGTCCAGAATTTACTCTTCTTCTGCGAGCTCTGCGAAACAGAGGGCTCAATCGGTCGCGTAGGTGACATCTTCTTCTTCTTCTTCTTCGTTCGAGTGTGAAACGATAAAATATTTTATGATGTTGTCGTTTTTGAGGATCGTGATGAGGCTCATCAGCCCGAAAATAAAAAAATTAGGTGTCGAACTCCTTGTTTTTAGTTATTTGTTAAAAACCTACTTTGAGCGCAGCGAGCCACGACAGAGCGTGATAGAGCTCCAATCACTAGAGCTATGTAGGGTAAAGAGTACTAGGTAATGGCCCGGAGGGAACCGTACTGATGTTGGTGTGGGTTTAGGGTTTAGTGGTCAAGCCATCATCAATCGCGCGCGCTTATCCCTTTATGCCGATTTAACTCCTGTAGGAGTTTTTTTTACAAAAACAGGTATATTTCGCGTAAACGCGCTGCTAGACGCGCGTAATTAAGCTTTTTATTCAAATAACCCATCAAGTGTTGTGAAACAATGTCTTACG
>Ga0115001_10003187_pt1 | contig 12328 bp, 13 predicted proteins | sample ArcticOcean_MG_C_12_FD_89869 | JGI IMG/M metagenome (GOLD analysis project Ga0115001, IMG submission 89869) | Marine microbial communities from western Arctic Ocean - ArcticOcean_MG_CB8_130 | ecosystem: Environmental > Aquatic > Marine > Oceanic | place: Arctic Ocean: Canada Basin | collected... | reverse complement strand
TCGCCGTTGCCGCGACGCGCGGCGTCGACGCCCGCGTTGACCTCTGCCCGTAGCCGCTTTTGCTTCTCGATCGCGGCGTTCGCGCACATGCCCAAAAATTTCCGATGGGTGCGGCGGCAGGCATCGTTCTGGCAGGCGCCTCCCGGCATTTGAAGAGGGCGGTTGGTTCTCTATAGAAGGGATGTGGTTCGTTCTATAAAGAACGAGAATGCATCGGGAGCGGCCCCATTGGGCAGGACAGCCCAAAAACAACCCCAGTGAGTGAATTCAGGGCCTGAACCCCCATATCCTCCCAAATTGGCCAAAATGGGTGGATTTGGGTGCTCAACCCCCAAATCTGCTCCTGTGGGACCAAAATGGGTAGATCTGTGGGCTCAGCCCCCCAAATCCGGTGGCCCGGTGGCCCCAGTGGGGGCAGCCCCCCCCGGGGAGCGGGCTGTCCTGCCCCATGGCCCTGTTCCGGCGCCTCTGTGACTCTAGAGTGACATACAAACAGACATCGACACAAACACAGTCATGAGCTCTCCTTCCGCCAACAATTTCAACGACATCGGCAATCCCGATTCCGAGATCTTTCAAGATTTCGCGGCTCAGCACCCCGTCGCAAACCCCGTCGCAAACCCCTCGTCTCCGAAGCATGCCGAGCCGGAGGCCTCTTCGGAGGCGGCGGATCAGCCTCCGGTGGATCAGCCTCCGGCGGATCAGCCTCTGGCGGATCAGCCTCCGGCGGATCAGCCTCCGGCTGTGGCGGCCGCTCCGGAGGTCGCCGAGCCGACCGTCTACTTCACCGACAAGATCGTGCTCCGCATTACCGCGGTCTACGATCGCGTCGAGAAGGCGAAGAACACCAAGATCCTGCGGCCCAAAGGTCTGTGGGATTACACACCCGAGGAAGTCGCGGCTTTCAAGAGCGGGAAGCCGGGGGCCACTCTGGGCATCAAGCAGTTCTGGTACGGTGCTCACGATCTCTGTGACTTTACCAAGGACTCAGACCAGCTTCAGAAGCAGGTCGCGCTCTACGGCCCGCCGCCGGACGTGCTCAGCAGCCTGGACCTGCCAAAGGTTCCGCACGGCCTGTCGGCCGAAAAGGCCAGGCCCATTTGGCAGGGTGAGGGTGTGCACGCCTTCCGCATCAAGGCGGATGACGGTGTCACCCACGCCGATGTCGCACGCGACATGCAGGAGCGCGTCCAGAAGCAGAAGGACGCGATTGAGGCGTTCCACCTCCGCCAGAAGAAGGAGGCGGACCGCAAGGCGTGGCTCAAATCGGTCATCAAGACCGAGGGCCGCACCGTGCCCGAGAAGACAGGCGAGCAGGTCGTCAAGGAGCTCAAAGAGTTCATCGACCTCAACCGCCCGATCGTGCCCCTCCCCTTTGTCCCGTCCTACAAGGACCAGGTGGAGGCGGCAGATGCGGTGTCGCAGAAGCGCCTCCGCGAGGACTATGACCACGGCCTCGTCCACGATGCGCACAAGCCGGTCCTCGCCTTTGAGAACCCGCGCCACCCGCTCTATGTGAAGCGCAAGGTGATGCGCATGGCGTAGAGTGAGCATACATTGAGCATGGTGGGTGTACAAAATAGTGTGTGTGTGTGCTGAAGCCGAACATTTGAATGGGGTTGTCCTGCCCAGTGGCGTAGTACCAAGAAGCGGACCGAGTACAAAGATTGAAACAGTTCCAAACAAACAAACCCTCCCCGACCTCTTTAGCAACATGGGCCGCACGCAGTCACGCACCCAGTCCAAGTCCTCCACCCGCCCGGCGGCCAAGCAGATTGCCAAGAAGAGCAAGGCAGTCAAGTCCACCGCCCACAAGGGCCAGTCGCAGAGCGCCTTCATTTCCGACGCGGATGCACGCGCCGTTGTCGCGCGCGGCCTCACCGTGTCGGAAGCCGTCCAGCTGATGGCCATTTACCACTGTGGCATTAAGCAACTCCTGCGCATGTACAAGTGCCGCAAGACGCGCCTGCATGATGCCATTGGCAAGGCGCGCACGTACATCGCATCGGTCACGTGCCGCAAGCAGAATGCCAAACAGGCCAAGCCGCGTCCCCACCCACCGTCCAAGCCTTCAAAGAAGGAGGACGTCGTCGTCGTCTGGATTGGCGACTACCTCGATGTGTGGGACCCTGTGAAGACGCCCAAAGAGGGGGATGTGGTCTCTGTGCAGACCATTGTGAAGAATTTAGAGCACCCCTCTGCCAGCCCGATTGCTCACGTAAGGGTGAGCGAGGTCTACGACATCACTTGCATCGTGAAGCGCAAGAAGGTGGTGAAGACCAATGTGGTCGGCGTCCTCGAAGGCGCTCTTCGTGTGTACGAGCATGACGGCCCGGTGTCTTCGTACAAAATGTGGACCGCTGGGAATCACGTCCGCTTCTATGCGGAGCATGTGGGCTCGGTAGAGAGCGAGTAGAACGGGTCCAAGATGTACAAAATACTCTCTACTAAACATTCACTCCTTCTTTTTGGATCCCTTGGGACGGCACGACCCCTTTTCACCTGCCTTGGTGCCTGGCACGCGCTCATAGTCGCTCCAGCAGATGCCACCGTCAGAGTCGTCCGAGGAAGAACGGTTCTCAAGCTTCTTCTTCTTGCCCTCAGAAAACTCCCCCTTCTCCTTCTTGCGCTTCTTCTTCTTCTTGTCGGTGCCTTCGTCGTCCTTGTGAGGAGTCATTTTGTGGTTGTCGTCTCCACTTTTATAGTCGGAGGCAGAAAATGTGTGGTGGGAAGAGCGCGTCGTGCGCGGCTGTGCAAAGTACCAGCTGCCACCACCAGAAGTCACGCTACGCTCATTGTGAAAGCGTGGGTTGTTGGCGCGCTGCGAAAGGAAGGCGTCCATAGTCGTTTCTTTCCCCTTTCTGTTTTTATTCAACGACAATCCTTTTTATCACCTTCCTAATTCTATTGTCAACTGGCTCCCTAAAACAGTCGCCAATCGTATTGTGTTAGCGGTCCGGCTTACGGCCATAGGCCGATTCACCTCAACCCCCAGCAGCTGCTCCGGCTCCACATACACATGCACACCCGAAGGGGCTTGTACACAATAGCCAAACAAGTCTCCCCTGCAATCGATCACGTCGTACACTATTGCCGAGGCCGCAGCGGCTTGTAACTCACGTTTTTCAATTGGTCGCGCCGTCGCTTGTAGAAGAGGGCGCTTGGCGCTTGACCGCCAGCTCATCGAACACACTTGATGTGCACACAGCTTAATACACTCACACAATAGCGAGACATATTTGTGGAATTCTTGTGTCGCGGTGGCCGCTATCTCATCCAAGGAACAACCTCCCCCTCTTCAATCAACAACGATGATGCGCGCAAGCGTTTCTCGCTCACATGAGGAAGCTGCAAAGGATAACGAATGGCCCGGTGTAGATACGCGTAAATGGAGGCAGACGCTGATCTCACCGATCCCACCGCCTAGGAAGAAGGTGGACCCTTCTCCAGAGCCAGCTTTTGTGCAGACCAAAATTGACCGTGCGTGGGCCACGGGGGCGTCTGCGGTCCCAGTATTGTTGGAAGAGCACCAGGTGCACCCTTGCTTAGTCCCTCCGTTGTCACCGTCGCTTAAGCGACAGTCCAACCGCTGAAAGGGCCCCGGGGCGTTTGTCGGTCAGCATATCCTGAGTTGAGTCGTAAAGAAAGTAGACCACAACTCATCGAAATGAAGAGCCATTTGCAACTGCTGCTTCTGGGCGTTTTCCTCCACTTTGCGGAAGCCGCCAACGACACCAACACCACGTCCGATGGCCTCAGCGGTGGCGCCGTAGCTGGCATCGTCATTGGCGTCATTGCCGGTCTTGGTCTTGTGGGCGCGCTTGTGTGGTTCCTGTTTTTCAAGGAAGGGGCCATGTACGGGTCAGTCGTCGGACGGGGGGGCTCCTCCGGGTCTGCAATCTCTACCGCCGGCTCTGCCAGCGGCGGAAACCACTTGCCGATGATGGCGATGAAGGTGTCAGGAGACGACGATCTGTGAGCACAAATTGATTCGCCTTCCGAAGGACCGCATTGTCCAAAAGACAAGGATCTATGGGACCCTACTAATGATAACAAAGAAGAGAGGTGTCGGCGTGGGAGTGTAGAGAGGGGGGGTACTACGGTAATGTACATCAAGCTTTGTTTGGGAAAACACCTGCCTCTTTTTCATTTTGCAGACGCCCTCTTCAGCCCAACTCCGATTAGGGGTGTCCTGCCCCATGGACGTGGAGCAACCAGAGTTACGAGACTGGGGTGAACACGACGTGCAACCCGACATGCTGACTGACCCGGTTGACCCGCCCGAGAACACCAAGGAAGAGGAGCACTTTGTGCTCACAGGTGTGCCGCTCACCGTGGAGGTGACAGCAGGCCGGCAGAACAAGCAACATGTGCCACCGGAGGAAGACGCGCAGCAAAAGGCACTTGAGGAAGCTCGTGTGCACCATGTCATCTGGGCCGATGGCACGCGGCAGCAGATGCATTGCGAGCTCGTGAACGGTGGCGATATCCGTGGGTGGTGGGCGCGCAACGGCAACACGTTTGCATTCACCGCCCCGATCGTCAACATCCAGTGCGTTCACTTCGCCTTGCCACCAATGGGAGTCAAGTTGAGCGCTTGGGTGTCGTGGAAGCTCAACATCGGGCAGCGCGCGTGGCGCGTCACCGACCGAGAATACAATTGGCAACTTGGTCACCACGAAGACGTCCCGAGCGACTGCATCTTCTCGGGGATGGACGACTACATGGTTGTGCTGACCGAGCGGAAGCAGCATTCTGATGGAAGGATCGGGCGCAACTACATCGAAATGCCGATCAACAAGTTCATCGAAGACTTCTCCCCCTGCGGAAGAACGAGGGGCAGCGTCGCCATGCAGCGTTTTGCGGTCCCTCACTGGCTCAGCGCTGCAAACCCGCACAGCTCGTTGCAGGTGAAGATGCAGTTCTCGTTCACGCCAGCCACGCTATGGAAGATACGCAAGCAGTGGATGAAGGTGCACTTGAAGTGCGAGGAGAAGAAGTATGCCCCTGGCGGCTTGGGGCACAAGCGCGCCCGTTCCGACTTTGAAGCCCAGCGGGAGGGAGATGGCCACATGCTTGCGTCGGGGCTCCGCACGAGGGGGATCGAGATTGGGGACCAGCTCGCGCAGGCCGGTAGTAGTTCGGCGTAGAACGTGTAGAGTTCAAACACTTGAATTCCATGGAAGAAAACACGCCCCCTCCGCCCTCTTTAGGCCCGATGTCCCCAAAACCTTCAAGCAAAGCAATGGGCAAACGTCCCATGACGACCGCGCAGCTGGAAGTGGAGTACGCCAAGATGCCTCGGGTCCAGTACGACTCGGACGACGAGCCAATCAAGTGCCAGCCAATGCGCATGTCGAACATTGCCATTGCAACGACCACACACGAAAACAACATCGTTGACCTCACCGAGGCGTTCCTGGATACGCACGACATTGACGACATCTACGACGAGGCGGTGCAAGCGGTTGAATTCGACCCGGCTTACAGCCCCGTGCACACCGGCGCAAACCCAGATTCGATGGTGCAAGACCCTTTCAACCAGGAGGCACGGTGCACGCTCAAGGAACGCGACGAGATCCTTCACGACGAGCAGGAGTACCGCGAGTCGCACGGCATGCCGCTCCTCATCCAAGACCCCGAAGACCCGGAGCACTGGATTGATCCGTGGGAGATCTCAGAGCTCCGGCTTGACCACGACCACGACCCGGTCGTGGTCAAGCTGGAGGTGGACGCGGAAGACAAAGCGGACGAGCTGAGCGCTGTGGCTCGGGTTTTGTTTGCGCCAGAAGCCGGTCCTTAAGAATGTACAGTACATGGTCTACTGGGCTTTTAGATCGGAGGTTACAAGTAGTGCCGCTTGGCACAGACCATCGAAACCGTAGTCTTTCAACAACACTTCCACATTTTGCTTCTTGCCGATTTTGTAGACGAGCCATTCGTTCCGGTGGGGTATGAAACCCAGCAATTTGAGGCCTGGCGCGGGCATCTGCGTCTCAAAAAAGGGGAGCTGCACCCGACCCATGAACGCGTCGTTCTTGCGGATGATGTCGGAGCTGCCGCCTCGGCCTGCGAAAAGGATGCAGAGGCCAGAGAGAAGGGCACACATTTTGTGCACCTCCTCCTTGTCCTCTGCCCAGCTCCATTCGGCTCCTCGCATGGCGGCCTCGTGCGCGTTGCCAAGCTCGGTGGTGTACTGCTCGGTGGCGATGCGGTTCGCTTCGCGACCGAGCAAGGGCGTGCGCCGCACCCCCACCACCGACTGCGGGAGTGTGAAGCTGAGGATGAGGTCCCTCAACACCTGAAAGGGCAATAGGGAAGCAATGGTTAGGGAAGTATGTGTGTGTAGGAAGTGGGGTTGAGTTAAAAGTGTGTTTGCGTACCTGCTGGCCAGCCTCCGATTCGCCAGAGTCGACGATGGCGGCGAGCCGCTGCTGTTGCAACGTGTCGTTCGCCCCCGTGAGCAGTTCCAACGAACTGAGCGTGAGGAACGACCGGTCGGACGATTCTGTGGTGTTGCAGGCCAGGAGCATGTTGTACTGCAGCGACAGGGTGGAGCATCGAAAGAAGGTGCCGGCGAGCGCGGAGACGCGCGCAAGGTTGCCACTGTCCCCCAACCGTGACCCCTGGACAACGCACGCCCGGCAAGCGCCCTCTGGAGAGGGTCGCAAGATCTGCGCCCACTGGCCGTCATCCATCTCCGTCTCTTGCATGCGCTCCCACAATGTGGTGGCACCCCACCGTTCGAGCGTCTCCTCGTCGGGGTTGCGCACTATCTGTGGTGGGGCTTCTGGGTCCCCTTCCTTACCCTTCTCGCCGTCGGCGGCCGCGTCTCCCTTTTCCGACTGTGTCGCATTCTGCACCAGTGAGGGGGACATCGCCTGGCTCTGGTGGCCGGTGTCCCCGGTGGCCATCGGGGAGGAGTGGCCCGACTGGGACATGCTGGCTCGCGAACAGTTGTCGCAAAGCACCTGAAGCATGAAGAGCAATGCCATCGTCACTCCGAGATCTTCTGCCTCGGTGCCCTCCGCACCCAGGTTGACCCGCCGGTTGACGGAGATGCCTGCATAGAGCAGCAGCAGCCGTGTGTCGCGACCCGGATCGGCCGTCATGTGCATCAGGATGTCGCGCAGCTCGACCATGGATTTCACCGCTGAGCGGTGAGCCTTCACGGCCATTGCAGTGCGCTCGTCTATGCACAGGCGGTCGTGGATCTTTGATGCCAAGTCAAAGTGTCGGTTCTTGTTGGCATGAACCGATTTTGAGCTCCCATTTAAACTACGCTTGCCCAGTTCCGAGGCCGCGGACGACGAAGAGGACCCACTAACCACGGAACGACCTTCATGCTCCTCCTCCTCCTCCGAATCGCTCATGCCGCCTATCTGTTTCTTTCGCTGCGCCTTCTAATCTCTACTAGCTAGCGAGACAGGACACTCATGCCTATTCAATGCTCATCCACACTCTCATCCTGGGCTTTCGGACCCACGCCGCCCCAACTGGCACAGTTGGCGGAGTCTTCTCGTTGACCAGAGAGTCGACAATCTCCTGCGGGCAGAAGGCGCTGCGGAACTCCATGCTAACGAGCTCGCGAATGCGGCTCTCACTGTTGTCGTTGAGATGGTAGTCGTACGCGTCCCACAGCAACGTGTTCTTCTGGAGGAAAGGGAACTTGTCCAACAGATTCACGTCGTCCCACTTGGCACCCTGCACTTCTTCCCAGTCGGGGACCTGCTCGTCTGCGATGGCGCCTTCGACAACCGCAATGTAGGCATCCTCTACCCATTTGAGTGGGTTGAGGCCATACTTGTGTTTCTTATTGGTTGTGCCGCTGAAGCAGATGCGCCCATCCAGGGAACACCACAGCTCGCCGTGTTCGGCCATGCGGTCACAGTCGTTCGCCTCCGTGGCCGACGCGTACGTCTCGAACTCATGCTTGAGAGCGGTGCGCAAACGCCTTGGCAGTTCGCCGACCGTCACGCGCCAGTCATCGTGGTGGCTGGGGTGGCTGGGGTGGAGGTCTGGGGCCTCGCCCACGTCCACCTCCACGCGGAAGACTTCTATGATGTCGGTGTCCCCCAGCTGCGGCGAGGGGTGTGGCTTGCGGACAATTTCCTCGATCATGAGCTTGCGCAGCGTGGCGTTCCTTTCTATCAACTTCACAATCTGTTCGGGCGCCTCCTCAGCGAGCTGATCCAACACGGACTCGAGCGCAAATGTCCATAGCTTTGCAGGTGGTTTTTCCTTGTCCAACATGCGTTTCTTGCTAAAGTGGGTGTCAATTCTGTCACCGCTAGGTGCTGACCCTGCCATGCTCAAATACACACATAAATACAATGCCAGCCAGGTTTTTGGAAGTGGCAAACCCCCTCGAGGCGGCGCGCAAATCCGGGTCACTCACCTACGTGACTTCTCAGATCTCGTGGGAGCGATTCAACCTTTCCTCCCTTTCCTCCCTTTTCGTGCCCAGCAACCAAACCAACTCTACTCTGTCGAGAGTCGCAGGCGTCGCCGCAAACGTCCATCGGCCAAGCGGACTCGCCAAGGCCTGTCTCATAATCGGTGGTGTCATCTACGTGTTGCAGACGGTTTTGCTTCATTGGATGGCCAAGCGCCAAGTGGCGGCGCACGGTCATGCGCATAGGGATTAGAGGGGGAGTAGAGGGGCTAAAGGGACGGGACAGTTGTCATGTCCGCCTTGTACTGAGCAGTTCGGTCATTTTAGTGACACAGTCCAGCATTGGTCCGCTCAACTGTGGATGTAACCGAGGCTCGGAAGCGTCGCGTTCCAAACGGACGCCTTCCTCTCGGCACTCGTTCCCATAATCGATCATTGTTTTTGCCATCCACATGTAGACTTGCCTCGGGTCCGACCCCAAATCAAAGTCCGGTGCCGTGCTGCCGGCCACGGCGGCCGCCGCCTGCATGCAACAATGCAGGACCTCCACCGGCTCGTGAAATGGAAAGGCCGCGCCCTTGGGTTTCTTCAGCAAGCCAATCGTTTTGAAATGCGCTTCGCGTGTCCGCTTGTGGGACGCCCGAATGTTCTGGTCCGATGCTACGACCGCCGCCTCGAAGGCCTCATCTATCTCATGGGCGCCAGGCGGGAGTGTGTCCAGTGAGCAATCGCTGCCGCGGTTCTCTGAAGAGGGCGAAGACAAAGCTGGCGACACACTCATCTGCAAATCGGAGGGCTGTCCTGCTTGGTGGTTGCGTCGCCAACTTGTGTGTATAGCGTTTAAAGACAGGTTATCGCTAGGCGACTGCCAACCGACCCGCGTCGCCCTCATCAGTGCTCAAAGCGGTATGAGCGCTCGAAACGCGGAACCCGAGACGGTCGCACTAGCGGTGCTGGACGTGTGTGAGCGCGCCGCCCGAGGATCGGAGACTCCCGTCGGCAGCGAGCCCGACTACGACGACGAAGGCAACAGAGATTTGCAATTCATGAAGAGCGCCATTGAAAGCATCAAGTCGCGACTGCGCGTGCTCAAACGCCAATCCGCAGCGGGGTGGCGACCAGAATTCACCAAGATGCTCGACAGCTGCCATTCGATTGCGGTGGAGCGGGTGGACTTCATGGAGAAGGAAGGTGTGCGCACCCAGAAAATGAAGTGCATGGCGTGCGGGCGTAAGGAACATTGCTGCAAGTTCGCACTCAACGGCGTTGGTCGCTTCAAGAGCTCGGACTTCAACGAGGGCAACGTGCGTGATTTGCGCGACAATTTCACGCGCTTCATGAAAGAATACATGTACATCACGAAGGATGTGCGGTTCATTAACAACATCAAAGAGGGTCACCTAGACGATTGCGACTTTGGAGAGTACACGCTTGGAGAAACGTGCCTTCGTAAGGCGGAGCTCTACTTCCTCGTAAACACGTTCATTATGGAAAGCTGCTACGAGGCATACATGGAATGGCAAGAAGAGCCGGACGACGCAAATGACCCCGTGTGCGAGCGATGGCTTTGGGCCAACGAGGAGAACGCAACGGCCTTTGTGAAGAAGCTGGAGCAACTCGAGCTGGCCATTGCGGACGAGAAGCGGCACGTTCCCGCGTGGGGCACCGACGGAAACCTATGGGCGAAGATGGACAAGGCGCGCGGCAAGGCATCTGGCGACGAGGAGCAAGACCGTGTCGAATTGCTTCGCGAGCGCGCCCACCGGACACTCGCGCGGTTCAAGAAGTCGTTAGAGAAACGGTGCGTGGAGGAGGAAGAAGAGGAGGAAGAAGAGGAAGAGGATGTGGAAGTCGGCGACAATGAGAGCGCTGATGAGAGCGAGGGTGGCCAACCAGGAGGTCGCAAACGGAGCTCTTCGCGACGCAAAGCGCGGCGCGTGTTGGAGAGCGAGGAGAGCGAGGAAGAGAGGAGCGACGTAGAGGAGCCCGTGCCCTGCGTGGGCAAGGACAGTGGGAAGCGCGTTCGGTCTACGAATGCGCCGATTCATCCAGTTCGCAAGTCTCTGCGCCAGCAGAACCGCTCACCGGAAGACATGGAGATGGCGGCAGCGCTTTCGGGCATGCCGCGCAACGAGGGGGAAGCCGCGGCTATTGTCTTTGAAGAGGAAGAAGAAGAGGAAGAACTGGCACCGGCACCGACGGAAGCGCAGAACGTCACCCGCTTGGTCGGCACCCGCAGACCGGCACCCACGGCGGTGTCCATGGCTCGGCAACAGCGTGTGCCGGGTGGCCGCCTGCCTGCTAGGCAGAACGCCTTGATTAATCTCGGAACGCTACAGGTCCGGCTTCTGAGGGAGGCGCGGATGGACGACGCCGCCATCTGCACCAACGCTATGTTCGTGCTCCAGGAACTCATGAGCCGGGTGAACGAGTTGCAGCACTCAATAGAAGCATAAGCCTGGGTGAATAAGGTCGGGTTGAGAACTGAGAGGTGGAGGCACAATGTCAGTGTCTGTGATGTCAGCGAGTGATGCGGGGAACTCATCGACGAGTGTTTCGGGGTTGGCGACCGATTTGTACTCGCTCTTTGTTTCGAGCCCCACGGGCACCCCGTCTGCTCTGGCCACGCCGCTCGTGCCTATGCCCTCGGCCGTCGTACCGACCGCGCCTCCCGCGCCTCACGCGCCTCCCGTTGTAGTCGTCCCAACGCCTGCACCCACCGGGTGTGGCATGAACGGCGTGACACCCACGGTGGTGGTGTTAAACAACGTGCACGCCAGCGCCAAGCGACTCGACGAGGCGTTGAGGGAGGTCGCCCCAGTGACTAAAATTGCGCTTCAGAATGGAAACAGACTGCATGTGGTGATCTTGAGCGACATGACGGAACGATTGACGGGGTTTGCAAAAGGTGGGATTCTTGGGGCGAAACCGGAGGACGTCCACCTGTTCGCGGGGGCGCACGATGTGCAGAAGCTGGCGTCGGCGATGGGTGACAGCGTCGGCTCCAAACTGCTCGAGTACCTGAAGCAGAGCCACTTCTTTGACCGCAAGGGCCCCATGCGCATGCATTGGATGGCAGCGACTTGGTGCAGCAGCACAAGGGCCGCGTTCGACAAACGCTCGTCCATGATGCTGAACCGCAGCATCACCATCGACAAGCACCAGTACGACGTGAGCTGCACGCTGAGCTCGCTTGTGCAACACTCAGAGCGAGTCGACGCTTTGGCGCAACCGCGATTTCCTTGGCGGGACTTTGGAAGCATGCGAGGCCAACTCGGACCAGCGATCAAGGCCGGGAGAGAAGGCAAGGAGGCCATGCGCGCGATCCACTGGAAGTCTCCGTCCGCTCCCGACGCCATTGTCATGCTGCTGCCAGAGGCGTACGTGCGCTACATGTTCAAAGATTACATGAGCGATACCAAAGCCCGCGTCAAGGGCTCGGGGTGCATCGTTGGTGGCAAACTGGTATTTTCGAACGGCGAATCAATCCCTATGCGGCGTCCAGACGTGTCGGAGGCAGAACAGATGGTTACCGCGCAGATGCTGGGGCCTCGCATCTGGCGCTTGACCGCGTCCACTGGCGATGCGCCAGAATACGTCTTCGAGACGTGCGCGAGCGCGACCGACCCCCTTCTGGGGTTGGTGGTCAAGTGGACCTTTGCGCCAGGCGAGGGGTCGAACGCGAGAGACATGCCCACATTAGATGTGGCCAGCGAATCGTTTGAGACGTTGTGTTAAACCAGAATCATTCTTAGAAATCGGATACTCACCTCCCGTTAAAACGGACCGATGCACGCGCACATACACCGGTCTACACAAGAGGCACTGTCCAAGCTTCCTTGCATTTGCACCCCACCCTCTCTGTCCTAATCGCTGTCGCTGTCGTAAAAGTCGGAATCCTCCTCCTCTTTCTCCTCCTCCTTCTTTGCGGGT